>RHMF01001193.1_pt1 | contig 11841 bp, 10 predicted proteins | sample 5365151 | NCBI WGS metagenome assembly RHMF01 (sample SAMN10266501, study PRJNA497801) | feces metagenome | isolation source: feces | host: Bos taurus | place: China: Prairie of Fairy Mountain | collected 2017-08-14 | reverse complement strand
TCCTGTCAGTGATATTATCATCGCAATCAGAATAAAGTCAACTGTATGTCGTCGTCAGGAAGCGAGATATCTATTGGATCCTCCACATCCGAATTGTCGATTTCACCTGCCTGATTCTCGGCTTCCGATACCTCAGGTACCACATCATCCTCTGGCTTGTGGATAGGCTCTACGAACTTCACACTCTTGACATCCATCGCGCTGACCTTCTTGCCCTTGGCCTGAAGGCCCTTCTTTGCGATGTATTCCTCTGCATCCACAGTCTCAGCCTCCCTATGTTCATGTTTACCGCCGAAGGTTATCTCAAACTGAGGGTGCTTGTCGTCGCTGAGCTCCACAAGGTATGAGCCCTTGGCTTCTGAAATGAAGCTGACGGCAGTATTGTCGCTTACATCGAATGAGAACCGCTTCACATAGAATGAAGCCACCGCCTTGTCGTAGTAGAGCGCAGTATATACCTTGCCAACATCTAGCTTTTCGATCTTAAGGAGTTCTCCCTGATACCTGTTGCTCAGGTCGAATGATGTCGTATAATATGTACCGTCCTTGAAGATGGCGAGAATGTGGTCTCCTGTATTGAACTGACCCAGATGCAGGCCTCTTCCGTCTTCGTTCAGCCTCTGGATGTCTTCGTCAAACCAGATATCCTTACCTCCGATTGTAGATACACCTTTGGATTTCAGCTGAATCTTCTGGATAGGATTCTTTGAGACGAGATTTCCTCTTGATGCGCGACCTTTGATAAGGAGCTGTGAGAAATCGTATTCGTCGATCAGCTTCTTGAGCTTCGCCCTCTGGCGGAAATATATCTTGACAGTCTCAGCTTCTCCATTGTGGTTTACAGTAAACCAGAGAATCTGCGAGCCAGGGGCTCCCTGAGTAATGTCATATTCCTTGTCGCGGGTCACACTTGTCACTGCAAACCTCTTTGCGTAGCTTACAGATGTCTTGCCCTCGCGGTAGATGACGTTGTAGATTGTCCTCTGGTCGTTCCTGTCGAACAATCCGACATACAGAATGTCTTTGCCGAAGAATGCCTTCTCAGATACCTTCGTCACGACATATTTACCATCCTTGTGGATCACGATTATCTCAGAAAGGTCAGAACAGTCACAGATAAATTCTGCGTTGTCCTCCTTCTTGAGGGCGATACCTACAAAGCCCTCCTCCTTATTTGCATAAAGCTTTGCATTGTTGCTGACAACCTTTGTCACGGCAATCGACTCAAAGCCGGTAAGCTCGGTAAGTCTCGGATAATCCTTTCCGTACTTTTTCTTGAGATTCTTGAAATAGTTGATAGTAAACTCGGTAAGATGCTCCAGATGGTTCTTGACTTCCTCCATCTCAGCCTCGATTCCCTTCAGTTTCTCATCAACAGCCTTGGTGTCGAACTTTGAGATCTTCCTTACCGGCTTCTCTACCAGCTTGTGGATGTCCTCCATCGTGATAGGCCTGTGGAGAAGCTTCTGGTATTTCATCATCTCATCATATACCTCCTGAAGCTGCGCCTCCCATGTCCTGGCGTCTCCTTCGAGAATCTTGTAGACCTTGTTCTCAAAGAAGATTTTTTCCAGTGAGCTGTAATGCCAGTCATTCTCGAGTTCGTCGAGCCTGATCTGAAGTTCCTGCCCGAGAAGGTCTCTTGTGTGGTCCGTGCTGTATCTCAATACATCATCCACGCTGAGGAACTGCGGCTTGTGGTCGACAATGACACAGGTATTCGGAGAAATCGAAACTTCGCAGTCTGTGAATGCGTAGAGAGCATCGATTGTCTTGTCAGGAGAAACATCGTTTGGCAGGTGGATCAGGATGTTGGCCTTGTCTGTTGTAAGGTCATCGATCTTCTTGATCTTTATCTTGCCCTTTTCCTTTGCCTTAAGGATGGAATCAATGATTATATGTGTAGTCTTTCCGAAAGGTATCTCGTTGATTGACAGGGTGTTCTTGTCTATCTTCTCGATTTTTGCGCGCACCTTTATGACTCCGCCTCTCTGTCCCTTCATGTACTTGGTGCAGTCTGCATATCCTCCGGTAGGGAAGTCTGGATACAATTCAAAATCCTTTCCCTGAAGATGTGCGATGGACGCGTCAATGAGTTCGTTGAAGTTGTGTGGGAGAATCTTGGAAGCGAGACCTACGGCAATACCCTCAGCACCCTGCGCAAGCAGGAGTGGGAATTTGATAGGAAGCTCTACAGGCTCCTGGTTGCGGCCGTCATACGATGTCATCCAGTTGGTCGTCTTAGGGTTGAATACGACCTCTTTGGCAAACTTCGTGAGTCTTGCCTCAATATAACGCGGCGCTGCATTCGAGTCGCCGGTCAGGATGTTACCCCAGTTTCCCTGACAGTCGATGAGATAGTTCTTCTGGCCCAGCTGTACCAGAGCTCCGAGTATGGACTGGTCTCCGTGCGGGTGGAACTGCATCGCCTGTCCGACGATGTTCGCAACCTTGGTATATCTGCCGTCGTCGATGCGCCACATGGCATGGAGCACACGTCTCTGCACAGGCTTCATACCGTCCACGATATGTGGAACGGCCCTGTACAGAATGACATATGAAGAATAGTCAAGGAACCAGTCCTTGAACATTCCTGTAAGTTTGAACTTACGGCTATGCTCTCCAAGCAGCTTGTCAAATTTGCCTGGAGCCGTCTCCACTGCCTTTTCTTCGACTTCCTCCGAATTGCCTTCTGTCTCGTTCAGTCCTTCTTCCGGAAGTTCGATATCCTCAATGCTCATATATTACCTCACTTGTTTCATGTTGGCGTAAACGCCTGTTAATACTCGTATCCGAATTTTCTCAGTTCCTTCTTGCTTTCTCTCCAGTCCGGGTCCACCTTTACGAAAAGTCTGAGGAATACCTTCTTCTGGAAGAAATCCTCCATCTCGATCCTGGCCTGAGTACCGACCTTCTTGAGTGACTGGCCGCCTTTTCCGATGATGATGCCCTTCTGTGTGTCGCGCATCACATAGATCACTGCACTGATGTCGTATCTTTCCTCTCCTTCCTTGAACTCCTCGACAACGACCTCGCAGCTGTACGGAATCTCCTCCTTGTAGTTGAGGAATATCTTTTCACGCACGATTTCAGAAGCGAAGAATCTGAGATTCTTGTCTGTGAACACATCCTTGTCGTACCATGCTGGTGCGACAGGCAGATTTTCGACGATCGCATCGAAGATGTTCTCGAGATTGAACTTCTCCTGTGCCGATGCCGGGAAGATGATGGCGTTCGGAATCTGCTCCTTCCACCATTTCATAAGTTCCAGCACCTGCTCCTGAGTGCTGATGTCTATCTTGTTGATGACAAGCACAACGGGACACTGGATCTTCTGAAGCTTTGCGATGTACTCTTCGTTCTTGTCTCCCTTCTCGACAGTATCGGTCACATAGAGGATGATGTCAGCGTCTCCGATAGCTGTATCCACGAAGTTCATCATGCTCTGCTGGAGCCTGTAGTTGGGCTTCAGGATACCTGGAGTGTCGGAATATACGATCTGATAATCCTCTCCGTTGACGATTCCCATGATTCGGTGTCGTGTCGTCTGAGCCTTTGCTGTAACGATCGACAGCTTCTCGCCTACAAGGGCATTCATAAGCGTAGATTTGCCAACATTCGGGCTTCCGATGATGTTGACAAATCCGGCGCGATGTCTTTTAGTGTTCTCTGCCATATATATTATAGGTATGCTCCCATTTTGAGAAGATTGGTCTCTCCTTCAGAAAGATATCTCCATTCTCCTCTCTTGAGTCCCTTCTTGGTAAGTCCTGCGAAATATACTCTGTCAAGCGCCTTGACCTCATATCCGAGAGATTCGAATATTCTTCTTACGATACGGTTCTTTCCAGAGTGGATCTCTATTCCGAGCTTGCGGTGGTCATCCTCCTCAATGTATTCGAGTTCGTCCGCAGCGATCATACCGTCGTTGAGCTCAACTCCGCTGAGGATCTTCTCGAAATCCTCCTTTCTGAGCTTGCTGTCAAGTGATACCTGGTAGATCTTCTTCTTGTCGTATGAAGGGTGGGTGAGTTTCTCGGCGATCTCACCGTCGTTGGTGAACATAAGTACACCGGTAGTGTTCTTGTCGAGACGTCCCACAGGAAACACTCGTGTAGGGCAGCCCTTGAGAAGGTCCATCACGGTCTTGTCTGCGTGTGGGTCGCTTGCTGTGGTCACATAGCCCTTAGGCTTGTTCATCACGATGTATACCTTGTTCTCGCCCTTGAGCCTTTCACCGTTGAAGCGGATATCGTCTGTGCTGATGTTGACCTTTGTTCCAAGCTCGGTAACCACTTCTCCGTTGACGGTAACCACTCCTGCGAGGATGAAGTTGTCAGCCTCTCTTCTTGAGCATACACCTGAGTTGGCGATGAACTTGTTGAGTCTGATCTCCTCCTTGATAGGAGCCATTACCATATCGTTGTCAGAGTAATTCTCGCCTTCGAGCTGAGGCCTTCTGCTGATCATCTTGTTGATTCCGCTTTCGTTCTCATCGCGGAAGTAGTTGAAATCCTTCTTGTAGAAGCTCTTCTTGCCGGTATTCCTGAATCCAGCTCCTCCTCTTCTGTCGCCTCCGAATGACTTTCTTTCAGAACGCTCTCCGAAAGATCTCCTTTCAGGACGGTCTCCGTATGTCCTTCTCTCAGGACGGTCTCCAAACGACTTCCTCTCGCCGCCGTTTTCTCCAAACGGTCTGCGCGGTCTGTCGCCGCCGAAGCTGCGTCTCTCTTCGTTATCAGAGAACTGTCTGCGTGGTCTGTCGTTTCCGAACTGCCTTCTGTCCGAGTTCTCTCCGAATGATCTGCGAGGCCTGTCGCCTCCGAATGATCTTCTTTCGCTGTTGTCTCCGAATGTCCTTCTTTCAGGACGGTCTCCGAACGGCCTTTTCTCGCCGTTGTTCTCTCCAAACGACCTGCGTGGTCTGTCGCTGCCGAAGCTACGTCTGTCGTTTCCTCTTCTTTCACCGTACTCTCTACGGCCATCTCTGCGGCCATTGCCGCCTCTTCTGTTGTTTTCCATTCTTAATATGCCTTCACGGCTTTTAATAGTTAATACTTCTTGGCTCACGCCAAATTTATTTCAATTTGAATATATATGTTATAGTTCCTTTCTGCATGGTCGGGGCATCACTGCTGAGGTTGAAACTTGCCTTCATTGCCGCCTTTCTCGCCTCATTCCACAGTTCTTTGTCCGTAACTGTAGTGCCCTCGGCGCCAGGGACAGCCTTCTGTACGACCCCGTACTGGTCCACCCATATCTCGACAACAACCCTGCCTTCAGCCTGTACTGAATAAGATGGCTTCACAAGACTTCCGTTTACGGTTCTTCCTGCCAGTTTTGCCTTAGGCTCACCTGAAGTCTCACCGGTGGTTGTGTTTCCCAGTGCATGACCTGCCTTGAGTGCGTCGCTGACCTCTCTTGCAGTCTGCGCCGCAAGCGTATCCTTCTGGGTCTTGTTGTCGGCTGCAGAGAATAGTGCCCTGCGGTTAATCTCCTTTTCTCTTGGAGGCTCCGGTACTTCCACATCTCCCTGGTCTCCTACAGTCGCCTCAGGAGCTTCATTGCTCTTTGTGCCCAAATGCTGGGCCTGCGACTGCTGTACGAGGTTTATCTCCTTGCTCGGCTCCTCGGCTCGAGGCCTTGTGCCGTGCCATACCGGCTTCGGTTTTGTGGTCTCGAACTCTTCGAAGTCAATCACGATCTGCTCCTTTTCCGGTGGCGGAGGGTCAAGATAAGTGAAGCCGGTCACGAAAAAGCATCCGACCATGGCTCCATGCGCAACCACAGACAGGACAACACCCGTTGCCCTGGAATTCTTTGCGCGCTTTTCCCTTTCGCGTATGTACTTCTGGTCTGCCATCCTATTCCGGTGATGTCGCCATTATTACCTTGTAATGATTTCTCTTTGCAATGTTCATCACTGCCACAACTTCCTTGATCGGAACTGTTTCGTCCGCATAGATCGAGAAGGTAGGGTCTTCTTCTGTCTGGAGAAGCTCGATGAGCTGGTCCTCGATCTCGTCAAACCTTACCGGAGTCTCGTCTCCGTTGATATGGAAAGAGAAATCGTCGGTCTCCTGCCAGTGCTTGATCGAAACGCTTACGGTAGCCTTTGCCGATACCTGGCCTGTGCTCTTCGGAAGAAGAAGCTTCAGGGCGTTGGGGTTGATCAGCGTCGAGGTCACAAGGAAGAAGATCAGCAGCAGGAACACGATGTCCGTCATTGAGGACATCGAGAAACCTGAATCCACTTTTGTTGTTCTTTTGATCGCCATTTCCCTGGATTTTTATTTGTCTGACGGCTCGTGGAGCATGTCGATGAATTCGATGGTAGTGCTCTCCATCTTGAATACGAGGTTTGATATCTGCGAGGTCAGGAAGTTATATCCGAAGTATGCGATGATACCGACGAAGAGACCTCCCACAGTAGTGACCATGGCCTCATAGATACCGCCTGAGAGAAGAGTGATGTCGATGTTGTTGCCTGCTGTCGACATCCTGAAGAACGCCTCGATCATACCGGTCACGGTACCGAGGAATCCGATCATAGGAGCACCACCGGCGATTGTCGCAAGCATAGGCAGACCCTTCTCGAGTCTTGCCACCTCGACGTTGCCCATGTTCTCCACTGCGGTCTGGATGTCCTGGAGCGGACGTCCTATCCTTTCGATTCCCTTCTCGACGAGTCTTGCTACAGGCGAGTCATATCTCTGGCAGAGGTCGATCGCAGACTTGATCTTTCCGTCGTGGATGTAATCGTGGATATCCTTCATGAAGTTCTTGTCGATCTGTCCGGCCTTGCGGATCAACCACCATTTGTTGCCGAAAATGTAGATTGCGATGATGGAAAGAAGGAGAAGGACAATCATCAGCCATCCTCCCTTGGTGGCCATGTCAATGAGGGAGAGTTTCATCTCCTGGGGCACAGTTGCTGTCTGTGCGATTGCCGTAGTGTCGACGGCTGCCTGTAGTAGATTGAAAAGCATAATATGACGTTAAATAATTACTCTTTTGTATAATCGCGCAAAAGTAGTCAAAAAATCGGGAAAAATGAAATTTATTTGCCCTCTTGAGGATATGCGGCCCCGCTGAAGAACAATGCCTTGCCAGGTACGGACTGTCCTGCGTCAGAGCGTGTTCCGGATGCGATGAGTTCAGATATCCATTCCGGCTCCTTCTTTCCGCGTCCGACCTCGATCAGCGAGCCTACGACTGCACGTACCATGTTGCGGAGGAACCTGTTGGCTTTGATCCGGAACACGATGTAGTCGCCCTCTGCGTATGGAGCTCCCATTAGTTCCGCATGTGTTGGTCTGTATGTCTTCCAGACGGCTTCTGTGACCGTGCATATGGACGTTGTGTTGTTGCCTCCTGTCTTTTCAAAACAGCTGAAATCATGTTCTCCGATAAGGAGGGATGCGGCTTTGTTCATCTTTTCCATATCGAGCGGGTAACGCAGGCGGTATGAGAATCTCTCGCAGAACGGGTCTTTGCAGAAATGTACGAAATAGTGATACTCCCTGTCTCTGGCATCGAATCTTGCATGAAAATCATTGCCGACTTCGGAAACCTCGTGAATGACCGCTTCGCGAGGCAGGATGGCATTTAATTTGTAGCAGATCTGGTCTGCGTCGATGGATTTCCCTTCGGGAAGATCGAAGTGGGCGATATAATTTATGGCATTGACCTCTGTGTCGGTGCGTCCGGCTCCAGTGACGGTTACATCCTGCCCGAGAAAAGTTGACAAAGCCTTTTCAAGGGTGCCTTGGACCGTGTCTGCGTTGTTCTGTATCTGCCAGCCGCAAAATGCACTGCCGTCGTATGAGAGCCTGATTTTGTATCGCATATTGAAAATATTGAGTAAATTTGTAGGTTTTAAAATGCAAAAATATCAAAAATCATATTTATGGAGAGCATAAACATCAAAGAATTGAACGACCGTATCCAGAGGGAGAGCTCGTTTGTTGATATCCTTACGATGGAGATGAACAAGGTCATCGTGGGACAGAAACAGCTGGTAGAGAATCTCCTGATCGGCCTTTTAGCCAACGGACACATCCTTCTTGAAGGTGTGCCTGGACTTGCAAAGACGCTGGCTATCAATACATTGTCCCAGGCTGTGGACTCAAAATTCAGCCGTATACAGTTTACTCCGGACCTTCTTCCTGCGGACGTTCTCGGTACTCTGATCTACTCTCAGAAGACAGAACAGTTCCAGATAAAGAAAGGTCCGGTCTTCGCAAATTTCGTATTGGCCGACGAGATCAACCGTTCTCCTGCAAAAGTACAGTCAGCCCTTCTCGAGGCGATGCAGGAGCGTCAGGTGACTATCGGCGACGAGACCTTCCCGCTTCCTCAGCCTTTCCTTGTGATGGCGACCCAGAACCCTATCGAGCAGGAGGGTACATATCCGCTTCCTGAGGCGCAGCTTGACCGTTTCATGCTGAAGGTGGTAGTCACTTATCCGAAGAAGGAGGAAGAGCGTCAGATCATCCGCATGAACAACAGCGGCGAGTTCCCTAAGGCTCAGCCTGTGCTCAAGCCTGAGGATATCGTGAGGGCGCGCGAGGTTGTGAAGGATGTCTATATGGACGAGAAGATCGAAAGATACATCGTGGATATCGTATATGCGACCCGTACTCCAAAGGAGTATGGCCTTGAGAAGATCGCGAACTTCATTTCATATGGAGCGTCTCCACGTGCCAGCATCTCTCTTGCCGCAGCAGCCAAGGCATATGCCTTCATAAAGAGAAGAGGCTATGTGATCCCAGAGGATGTGCGTGCAGTATGCTACGAAGTTCTTCGCCACCGCATCGGCCTGACCTATGAGGCAGAGGCCGAGAACATGACGACCGACCAGATAATTTCTGAAATCATAAATGCAGTAGAAGTTCCATAATGGATGGCATGAGTGCTAACGACCTTCTGAAGAAGGTCAGGAAGATAGAGATCAAGACCAGGGCGCTTTCGCGCCAGATCTTTGCCGGCGAGTACCATTCGGCCTTCAAGGGCCGCGGTATGGCGTTCAGCGAGGTGCGTGAGTACCAGTATGGAGACGATGTACGTAACATGGACTGGAATGTTACGGCCCGTCTCCGTGCCCCTTATGTCAAGGTCTTCGAAGAGGAGAGAGAGCTTACTGTCGTGCTTCTGGTGGATGTCAGCCGTTCGCGACTGTTCGGAACATCCGGCGCCAGCAGAAAGGATGTCCTGGCCGAGATTGCAGCCGTTCTTTCATTTTCGGCTATAATAAACAACGACAAGGTCGGTGCGCTTTTCTTCAGCGAGAAGGTGGAGAAGTTCATCCCTCCTAAGAAGGGTCGTAGCCATCTGCTCCATATCATCCGTGAAATCATTGAGTTTGAGCCGACTACAGACGGTACGGATATATCGGAAGCATTGCGTTATCTTACCAATGCGATCAAGAAGAAGTGCACAGCCTTCCTGCTTTCGGACATGATTGATGTCAATCAGGATGGTTCTCCACGCTATGAAGAGGCTCTCAAGGTGGCTGTGAACAGACATGACCTTTCAGTGATCGAGGTGTATGATCCACGCGAAAGGAATATTCCGGATATAGGACTTGTACATATCAAGGATTCGGAGTCCGGACGCGATGCATGGGTGAATACATCCGACAGAAAGATGAGGCTGGCATATGAAGAGTGGTTCCGCAATGTGGAGCAGACAGCCTCAAGACTTTTCATGAAATACAATGTGGACAAGGTCAGCATAGCTCTTGATGAGGATTATGTGAAAGGCCTGATGACTTTGTTTAAAAACAGATAGAATATGCGTAAGGCATTATCATACGTGGCCATATTGCTGATCTCGGCAGCAGCATCTGCACAGGGAAGGATCGTGCAGATGGGGGAGTCGTTCCTCCAGCCTTTGCAGGAGAGGGACTCTGTGCTGATCGCCGACCAGCTTTTTTATGGCTTTGAACTGGAACAGGTGGAAGAAGGGACCAGGTTTGCATTCCCGCAGACAGGGGACACCCTGATGACAAATATAAGGGTGGTCAAGCCATGGAAGATGGATACTGTCAAGGTGTTCAAGCAGAAGAAAGGACAGCCAAGGCTCTTCAATCTCAGGGGTGGTGTGACTGTGACATCCTTCGATGAAGGCTTGTATTATCTGCCGCCGTTGGCTGTGCAGAGGCTTTCGAAGGACGGCGTGCTGGATACTCTGGTGTTTGAGCCCCAGAAGGTGCAGATCCACACTATGCCGATAGATACGGCAACCTTCCAGCCTCACGATATAAAGGGTGTGATAAAGTACCCTGTGACCTTCGCTGAGGTGGCTCCATGGGTGGCCGGCGGGCTGGTCCTGGCTGGACTCATTGCTCTGTTGATATGGCTGGTGATACGTTACAGACGTAACCACGATCCTGAATATATAAGGAAGGATCCGGCTCACATCGTTGCTCTGCGTAAGCTTGACAAGTATCGTGGCAACTCTCTTTGGGCCCCTGAAAAGCAGAAGACCTTCTATTCTGGAATTACGGACACGCTTCGTGAATACATAGCGGAAAGATATGGTATAGGTGCGATGGAGATGACTACGGCAGAAATCTTCAATGACATGAAGAAGACTGATGCTCCGGCAGATCTTCTGGCTGAGCTCAAGGACCTTTTCGAAAGGGCTGACTTCGTGAAGTTTGCAAAGTTTGCCGCATCCGATGAGGACAATGCCAAGGCCTTGCCGACTGCTGTGCGTTTTGTGACTTCGACCTATCAGGCGGAGCTGGAGGAGATGCCCGATCAGGCCGGGCATGACGTGAAAACGGATAAACCCGGGCATGACGTGAAAGCGGATAAATACGGTGCCATGTCGAACGAAGTCGGGACATCTCTTAAACCAAAGGAGGAATAGTCAATGTATTTCGAATATCCGAAACTTTTGTGGCTTATGATAGTGCCGGCACTTATGGTGCTGCACTACATATGGCTCGAAATAGCAAAACGACATCCGCATCTGAGGGTGTCGACTTCTGTGCCGTGGACCATAAAGCCTTCTTATGGCATGATGGTCCTCAGGCATGTGCCATTTGTACTCAGGATCTTTGCCCTTGTGATGATCGTGACGGCGATCGCTAGACCAAGGTCGGCAGAGCAGATGGAAAAGATTGATACTGAAGGTATTGATATCGTACTTGCAATGGATGTGTCTACGTCGATGTTGGCCCGTGACCTTACGCCGGACCGTATCAATGCGTCCAAGGACATAGCCATCGAATTCATATCACAGCGTCCTTCCGACAGAATGGGTATAGTTGTATTTGCCGGTGAAAGCTTTACGCAGTGCCCGCTTACAACTGACCGTGCCACCCTTATAAACCTCATGAAGGAGGTGCAGACAGACCTCATTGAGGATGGAACTGCAATAGGAAACGGTCTGGCGACTGCAATTGCACGAATGAAGGACTCTGATGCCAAGAGCCGTGTGGTCATTCTCCTGACTGACGGTGTCAACAACAGGGGGGAGATCTCTCCGCAGATGGCAGCTGAGATCGCCAAGACATATGGTGTGAGGGTATATACCATAGGTGTAGGTAAAGAAGGAATGGCGCCATATCCCGTGATGACTCCGTGGGGTGTGGAAGTGCAGAACGTCAAGGTTGAGATTGATGAGAAGCTGCTTTCTGAAATTGCAGAATCCACAGGAGGACGTTATTTCCGTGCGACAGACAATACAAAGCTGGCAGAGATATACAGCGAGATCAACAAGATGGAGAAGGCCCGTACGACTGTCGACAGCTTCCCTGTCTATAAGGAACTCTTTCTTACCCATGCCCTTCTTGCTCTTCTTGCCCTCTTGTCGGAATTGTTGCTTAAC
>RHMF01005253.1_pt1 | contig 11843 bp, 11 predicted proteins | sample 5365151 | NCBI WGS metagenome assembly RHMF01 (sample SAMN10266501, study PRJNA497801) | feces metagenome | isolation source: feces | host: Bos taurus | place: China: Prairie of Fairy Mountain | collected 2017-08-14 | reverse complement strand
AGTTTTTTTCTTGTCTACGTTACTCCTCGCTAAAAGCTATTTCTTTGCCCCTTGTAAAACAAGGGGTTGACTTTGTCACAGACAAAACAACCGCCACACCAAAAAGTGTGACGGTTTATTCATTAATTATATATTAAGAATTCTGTTCAGATTCGATAAACTGCTGGATTGACATCATATCCTTTGCAATCATGAAGAACTTATCGTTGTATTTGTCAACTGTTCCTGCAGAAACCACCAACATATACTCAAGCAAATCTTCACTTAATGTACATCCTCTGTAGCTTGATGTAAGTCTGAACATAATTGTGCCATCTGAGATGTCGTAATCAAAGGAACCATCGGCTAAACCATAGTTAGCAACGCATATAGCTATTGCCATATCTACTCTTTTTGCTTCAGGTATCTCAAAAGGCATCCATGAAATAAAGGATACTATCTCGCGTTCAGGGCTAACTCTCATAATAAAATCAACTGGAAAGTCTTCTCCCTTTACACCAGATTTGATAACTAAATCTTCCTCAATCTTTTCATAACTCCAATCTCTGTTATCAAGCATTTTACATAACAAATCATATGTTTCTTTTGCTTTTACCATGTTTACTTCTGACATTTTAAAATCCCCCTAAAATTATTGTTAACATTCGTTATCGATTTCTTTTTTTATTTTGATTAAATCATCAATACGATTTAAGTCAAGACAATTTTCATCAATATCTTTTTTTATTTCATCATTCACCATTTCATACGCATTTACTTTTTCTTTGCATACAGAACAGCTTCTGATATGGCCATTTACTTTTGTCATTAATTCCAATGTTTCTCTGTCAACCTTAGTCGCAGTAACATACTGGATAATCTCATCTATATTTAAATGCTCCACAGCAATTCCACCTTTCTGTTTTTATTTTGTTCCCAATTTCTTTTTGATTTGCTCGTTTACTCTGTTAATCCAGTCACTGATAGATTTTTCTGGGCCTTTATTCATATAAAACTCTTCATATCTCATATCACCTATTTTTTTACCGGTATCTTTATCAATAGTATCAAGCTTTTCCATTTGTTTTCTGCATTGTCTTTCACTCAATTCAAGCCAGTCACATCTTGATGATAAAACAAAAATCATACGAAGCATTTCATTCATAGTCAATGCACTGAATTTTTCAGCAATTACATGTGTTGCCTCAATTTTGCTTGAATTCGCATAGAGCATATACAAAGAAACCGAAAGCCATGTCAAAACTATATGTGGTTTTGATTTTAAATCCAATACAATATCAAAGCATTTTCTTAATTCCTGTCTGTTTGCATCTATATCTTCACATGTGTCCACATCAGAATCACAATCAGGAGATATAAAATCATCATCGCATTTAATTGACAAATTAAGCTCTACTTCCTTACGATTTTTTTGTTTTACACAGTATGTAAGAAAGTAGTTTTTTGCAACTCTATAACACCAGGCTTTAAATTCGTCACATGTTTTTTCTGTTTTACCGTCTACGGGCTTAAAAAAATAATCTTCACATTTCTTTATGATTCGAAGCTGGATTTCCTGCATAACATCCTCTTCGTGCAAACCGCCACGCAAGAATGAATCGTTATAACACCAACTTTTCACCTTTTTATGTAACAAGTTGTGAACAAAGATAACAAGATTATCATATTTGGGATATTCGTTCCCACATATATCTTCCACAATCTGAATATATATTTGTTTTTCATCAAAAGCCACAGCAAATCACTTCTTTCCTTTTTGATAGAAAAATTATATCATATCCAGTCAAATAGTGTCAATTTATAAGTTGATTATTCATAGTGCTTATTCAACATTTAATAGTCTAATAGTTTTTCTGCATCTCTCACCGTGAAAAAACTTTTCAAGCACTCTTTCAAAAATGTCACTTGGTAATACAAAATCAAACAATGTCATACTTGACTTTAGTTTCATATAATCAGGACTTCCAAAAATATCGTAAGCATCCTTATCCAGTGTCAACAGAATGTTACATAATTCATATAGATTATCTTGCAAATAATCATTTTCCAAATATGCCTCTGCTTCCTCCAAAGACTTTATTGAATATTCATACGACATAGGCGAATGACCCAACCCCACTAACTGAGGAAATGTGTACCACATCCAATGACTTTGCTTGTAGCCATTGCGCAGTTCTTCAACCACTATCTTATGTGATAATTCTTGTTGTTCAACAAATCTTTCAAGATTATACATTTTACACCTCCAAAAATTTGCAAGGCATAGTTATTTAATAATTTTCGTCGACTATTCTTACGAGCCTTACAAACATATAAACATATATAGTCCATAAATTTCGCAAAAATAATAAACTTTTTTATTTGTTAACCTTTTTTACTGCATATTTTGAAAAGATTTCGTCTATTTCATTTGACGACAAATGATTTTTAACTAACAATTCTTCTACAATTTTTTCGATTGCAATTTGGTTATCCTTAAGAATGTTTTTTGCTGATTCCAATTCATTCTTCAGAATATCGTTAACAGCATTTCTCACCTGTTGTGCCATTACACCGTCCAAAAGCTCGTTATCCTGAACCACAGCAAGACCGACAGTGCCATCCATACCATAATTGCATACAATCTTTTTCGCAAGAGCTGTTGCTTGTCTCAAGTCACTGCCTGCACCTGTTGTCAATCCGTTTTCATCACCAAAGAACACAAGCTCTGCCGCTCTTCCTCCTAAAGCAGTTCTTATGCGATTTAACAACATTGTTTTCGTGTAACAACCTATTTTTTCTGTATCGCCAGGGCGCATATAGCCACCATGATTTCCTCTGGCAACAATAGTTAAGTATGATGGTATTTCACCCGAATACCAACAAAGGAAAGCATGTCCAGCTTCATGATATGCAGTCTTCTTAAGTTCAGATTCGTCCCATTTTCTTTCTTCACCATAATTGAATGTTTCAAACGCGTCTTCGAGCACCGCATCATCTACTTCGTTTTTGTTCTCTCTTATTGCAAGTCGTATAGCAAATTCAAAAACAGATGCAAGATTTGCCAGGCTCATTCCTGTTGAACGCACAGCAATATTTTCAATTTCCTCATTTGAAATATTGAAAATAGGCTTGTTTTCGATTCTCTTTTTTATATACTTTATTCTTGCTTGTTTATCAGGAAGACCAATATAAATATGTCTGTCAAAGCGTCTTAAAAGTGCTGAATCAAGGCTTTTGCTTGTGCCTGGTTCAACCTCGAAATTGGTTGCAGCTAAAACAAATATTGGTTTTTTTGCATCTGTTTTAAAGCCGTCCATTTCAGCCAAAAATGCTGTTAAAATGCTGTCTAATGAATGTTCTCCACCTGTTCGTTCTTTAGCAATAGCATCAATTTCATCGATAAATATAATTGTAGGTGCATACTTTCTCGCAGTAGCAAACAAATTATGTACAGCCTCTTCACCTTCACCATAATATTTCTTTATAAACTGGTTACCTTCAGCACAAATAAATGTGACATCAGATTCTCCTGCAACTGCTTTCGCAAGCAATGTTTTACCTGTTCCTGGAGGTCCATAGAACAATACACCCTTTGGAACACCCAACCCTCTTGATGAAAACGCCTTAGGATTCTTTAAATAATTTACAAAAAATTCTAACTCATCTTTTGCAGATTCTGCACCAATAACATCTTTAAACTTCACATTTGGCTTGGAAACATCGCTTAATATATTACCTTTGTCTTCAGCATCAACAGCAGTTTCCAAATCAATATCAAACAGCCTAATTTCAGCAATCTTTCCATCCTCTGAAATAGTTTGTGATGTTTCATATGTAACCACTTTACTTGACTTTGCTAATTCAATCATACTCTGTTGATGATGAAGTTGCATCAAAATTTCATCAATATCCATATCTAAGTCATCAGTTGTACTAACATTAACAACACCACGAGCACCCTCTTTTGTTAAAGAGAATACTTCTTCATCGCTATATTTATGATTTTCATCAGATAAAATATAAAGAGGTGCATCAGTTGATTCACAAACATATTTAAAGAATGTTCTTCCCTGAGAATCCACATCTTCAATATTAAGCACGTTTGAATCAAGAGTTGCTTTTCCACTATGCAAGTCGCAGAAAACAAATTCCACATCTTGTTTTTCAATTACATTCACTGCTTCATCTGCTGAAGAAACGATTATATTGGAATACCCTCTTTTTTCTGCTACAGTATTTAATTTACTGCACATATCTGCATCACCAAGGGATAATATACAGCCTTTAGAATCATCTCTAAACAAACGAAGTAGCTGCTCCTCCTCTGGGAGCTCTAAAGTTATATTTATTTTTTCAACATTTTCAATATTGGCATTGTTTTCTTCATTAGATATCAACCTGAACAATTCATATAATTCGGTACTGAAGAAACTGTTAGCTCTACTCTTTACAGTTCGGGCATCAGCATGTCCACCCTCTGAAAACAATACACATGAGTACACATCATCAGCCACATCACATTTGATGCCTATTTCATTTTCAAGACATTCCACATTTCGCACAATTTCTTTCTCGGCAATTTTTCTCAACGAATGTGCCTCCATATGATTGAACATAACCACATTGCCCGTTGCAAATCTTGAACAAATTGCAGCAGGGAATGAACCTGTTCCTGTTTTAGGGTCAACATCTGTTTCCAATGCCTTTAATATAGTTTTTCGAGAAATACCGGATAAATTTGGTGTTAATGAACCTTCGTAAACCTTTCTTCCTGCGTTGGTTGTAAAAATAATCACCGCTTGTGAAAAATCAACCTCTCTACCTGTATTAGTATCACGAAGTCTTCCCGCATCCAACACCTGTAAAAACAAGTGAATTACAGTAATATGTGCTTTTTCAATTTCATCAAAAAGCAATACACATCTTGGATTTTTTTCAACAAACCCTGTTAAAGCACCTTCCTTATCTCCTTTAAAAGACTTGTTGGTACCCAGCAATTCCAAGAGCGCTTCTCTTTCAGCGTATTCACTCATATCAAATCTCATAAAAGGAAGGTCCAGCATTTCAGCTGCTTGTTCGGCCAAAAATGTTTTACCAACTCCAGGCGGTCCCGCAAACAAATATGTAGCCATCGGTTTTCTGCAAGTTTTATCCGTTATGCTTCTGAGTTCTGCCTGAAAATACCCTGAGGCAAAAATGCTTATTGCATTATCCTGTCCAAAAACAACACTGCTTAATTTCTTCTGCATCATTTTAACTTTTTCAGTCATATTTGCAATCTTTTCTTTAGGCTGTAAGGACTTAGCATCCTGCTCTGCATCCTCATTCGAATCCACACTCGCAGATTCATTTTCTACACTTTTTTCCATAGCCTCTCTAAATACTTCTGCAAATGGTGTTTTTCTTTCGTCTGATGCAGCTGAATCATCCTTAATCTTAAAATTTTCCATTATGGTTTTTATCTCATCTGTAGGAACATTCATAATGCATTCCAAAAAGATATCTGCAGTAACAGTTTCCTTACCTTTTTTCTCGGCACTTTGTTTCGAAGAAGATACTACCTGCCTGAACATCAAATCATCCACATAAGAATCCTTTTTTGAGCATAAAAGTTCGACAAGAGCAGAAACATTGTCACAAAGCATCACATTGCCTATCATCATAAAAAGAGCATTGTTTTCTATCTCGTCACCAAAATCAGCAGCTTCTTTCAAGCACATAGTTTCGCTAATATGCTCTAACATCGCTGCAAATATGTGATTTACAGTCAAAATCTTGTTACCACTTTTAGTTTTCAAATTCTCTGCACGTTCAAAAATACAGTCTAAAAGTTTACTGTTTGCAATATTGTTTCCCATAATTCTTCTCCTTACAAATAAAAATGTTTATTTTTATTTTCCCATAAATACATCAATTTAAATTGTTGCACCATTAAAGTTTATCTTAATTATACATCATGCTAGCACAATAATCAACATTTTGATAGAACAAAACATTGGAATTCAAAAAATCAAACAGTATTAATGTTGTGTAGTTGAAAATTAAGACGATTAAATATTACACAAAATTATGGTCTACCCTTGACATTAGCCCCGGCGGCGGCAGAAACCATACAGAGCTTTTTGAGGGACACTGACACAAAGCCTAGTGATTACGATTTGATTCTCACAGGTGATTTGGGCAAGGTTGGTAGTGAATTACTGATTGATTTACTAATTAAGGACTTCAACATTGACATTTCTTCTGTACACAATGATTGTGGTCTTATGATTTACGATTTGGAAGAGCAGGATATGCATGCAGGTGGGTCAGGTTGTGGCTGCAGCGCTGCAGTTGTAAACTCGATTATTATGAAAAAGCTTACAAATGGTAGCTTAAAGCGAGTTTTGTTCGTGGGCACAGGCGCCTTATTATCAACAACATCATCTTTGCAAGGTGAAAGTGTCCCTGGAATCGCACACGGAGTTCTTTTGACAAACGGAGAATAATATAATGAATATGAGTCACGATATAAGCATAATTTCCCGAATGGGAAGCACACTTAAAATACTGAAATTTCTCGAAACGACACTGACCGTTGGGATAATAGCCTTTACCGTTTTAAGAGTAATAAACATTCTCAGAGAACAGAATTAGTAAGAAAAAAGCCTATGGGGTCACTGATATAATCCCCCTAAAGTAGACACTTGAAAAAACAAAAAGTTTCAAGACTACTTTAGGGGGACTTTTATGTCAAAACTAAGTTATGAAGAAAGAATAGCGGCGGTCAAAGAATATCAAGCCGGAAAAGGAAGTTACAAAGCAATAGCAGAAAAGTACGGGATAGCGGAAATGACTTTGATGGATATGGTTGCAATGTATGAATTTCAGGGATTAAGCAAGGAAAGGAAAAAATATAGCAAAGAATTAAAAATACAAGCAGTAACCGATTATCTGTCCGGAAAAGGAAGCCAGATAGAGATATGTAAAAAATATCAAATAAAAGGAAGAGTACAACTCAGAGACTGGATAAAGTGGTATAATGGTCAAAAAGAACTTAAGGAGCCAAGCTCGTCAAAAGGAGAAATCTATATGACCAAAGGAAGAAAAACCACACAAGAAGAACGAGCAGAGATAGTTGCTTTCTGCATAGAACACGGAAAAGATTACGGATTAACAATAGAAACCTACAACGTAAGTTACCAACAAATTTACTCTTGGGTTAAAAAGTATGAAGAAAAAGGTGTAGAAGGTTTAACAGACCGAAGAGGAAAAACAAAACCAGACTCAGAACTTACCGAAGAAGAACGTCTTCGTCAGGAGAACAAGATATTACACGCCAAAATCAAAGACCAAGAAATGGAGATAGCGTTGTTAAAAAAATTGAGGGAACTGAGAGGAGGCGATTGGTAAGCGGAGTAAGAAACGAAGTTTCATACATAGCGATACAATATATGAATCAAACAGAAGGTTATCCTATTGAGAAGTTATGTGAAAGTCTACACATATGTCGCAGTGCCTATTACAAATGGTTGAAAAGAGTTCCAAGCCAACATCAACAGACAAACGAACAACTTATTGAATGGATAAAGGAATTGTATGAAGAGCAAAATGGTATATTGGGTTATCGTCAGATGACAATTACTATCAATAGAATACATAGCGTTAAGTACAACAAAAAACGCATTTATCGACTGATGCAAATGCTTCATTTGAAATCTGTTTGTAGAAAAAAGAAATACAATTACATCAAATCCACACCAGAGATAATTGCAGAAAATGTTCTTAACAGAGAGTTTTATGCTGACTCACCTAATGAAAAGTGGCTTACTGATGTAACTGAATTCAAATACTATGTAGGTACAGAAGTTAAGAAATTGTATTTAAGTGCAATACTGGATATATATGATAGAAGAATAGTAGCCTACAAAATCGGAACAAGCAACAACAATCAGCTTGTGTTTGATACTTTTGATGAAGCGATTAAAAACAATCCAACTGCCCATCCACTATTCCATAGTGATAGAGGTTTTCAGTACACTAACAAAACTTTTCATAGTAAATTGATAAAAGCCGGTATGCGACAAAGTATGTCCAGAGTTGGACGATGCATTGATAACGGTCCCATGGAGGGTTATTGGGGTATTTTAAAATCTGAGATGTACTACCTCAAAAAATTCACTTCACAAGAAGAACTAACCCAAGCAATTGAAAATTACATAGATTTTTACAATACAAAGCGATTTCAGCTTAAGCTGAAATGTATGACGCCAATGGAATTTCATTACGCCCAAGCGGCGTGAAAAATTCCACCCTGCTGCGCAGCAGGGTGGAATTCATTCAATTAAATATCTTTTTGTTTTTTCGTCTGTCTACTTGACAGGGGTCGCTTCACACCGCTGACCCCATAGGCATATCTTTTATTTATCATACAGATGTTTGTTTTTTCGAGTTCTTTTACAAATAATTTAAAGTTTTTAAATGCATCTTTCCCATAGGTTGTACCTATTACGCATTTTATTATGTGGCAAAGTTGATTAGTTAATTTATTCTCACAACAAGGTCGCTTTCAGGGAAACAGCAACAAGGGTGTATAAAATCAAACTGTATATCTGCCATACGACGTTTATCTTCACCCTCAGGTATATAAACCTTACCGCTGACAAGTTTACTTCTGCAAAAACCACATTCACCTGTGTGACATCTTGCAGGAACAACTATACCTGCGCGTTCAAATGCACAAAGCACAGTTTCATTACTGTTTGCTTTAATTACCATTTCATCACCACGATTAATTACAGTAATGCTGTATTCCTTTGATTCGTCAGCTTTCTTACCCGATGAGAACACCTCAAAACGGATATATTTTCTTTCCAGCTCTAATTTTGGAAGCTCTGTTTCAAGGAATTTATATAATCCACCTGGACCACATACAAAAATACTGTATTTTCCTTCAGGTGCATATTTTCTGATGATTTCTGCACCGACAAAGCCTTTTTCATAGCCTTCCTCATCACTATGGCTAAGCACATAAACTACATTTATTTTTTCGTTACGTTCAGAAAGTGAATCAAGCTCTGACTTAAAAAGAATCTCATCTGAATTTCTACAGCCGTAAAGCAAGGTAAGTGAGCAGTCCTCATCACCCTCATCTATTGCTCTGGCAAGTGAAAGGAAAGGAGTTATACCGCTACCACCTGCGATAGCAACTATATTTTCGGCATCTCTTAAGGGATTGTATGTCATATTACCCTCTGGTGCATAAGCTGTGACCTTATCACCTGCTTTCCAGTTGTCCAGAATATAGTCAGAAACAAAACCGTCACTGATACGCTTAACAGTTATCTGATATTCTCCGTTCAAAGCACTTGCAGGAGAAGATGCTATTGAATATGAACGGGTAACAACTGAATTTCCGATTTCAAGCTTGAAGGTAAGGTACTGACCGGATTTAAAATATGCAATCGGTGTGTGCTCACTTTTAAAGTAGTAGCTTTTTGCAATATCTGCATGTTCTTCAACTCTGCTGATAACAAGCTTCTGCTCTTTGGGATGAAGACTCTTTGCAACTTTATTTACGCCGAAATCATCTGTACGGGTGGGCAGTACAGCCTCAGCGTTGTTTACAAACTTCATTCTTTCTGTCAAAAACTTTACTGTATTTATGCCGTCTTTAAAGTTGCCGTTTACAGAAAACTTTTTCTTGCTCATCACTTTACCTCCTTTTTCATATGGAGAATTGCAGCATTTGCTGCCTGATAACCCGTTGTATAGCTGGGTGAATAGCCCATATGTCTGGTGGTGTATCCGCCTGCGAAATAAAGGCCGGGTATTCCTTTTTCAATCAAATCAAAAACAATCCTCTTGACAATACCGTCTTCCTTGCTTGCTTCATATCCGTAAATAGTTCCGGCAGGTGCATCAGTATAACGTGCATAGGTCATCGGTGTTGCAATTTCAACTTCCTCAATATAATCACGAATTGCGATACCTGTTGCTTTTTCAAAATTATCTATCATTTTTTCAGCAAAGGAAACCTTAGTCTTATAATAATCCTTTGCAGAAATCTTGCTCCATTCATCACCGGCAAAAATAGATGTCATATAAAGGATACTTGTACCCTCAGGTGAGCAATCATCAATGGCTCTGTTCAGGCATACTGTTGCCTGAACATCATTTGTTTCAAGTTTTCGGCTCAACTCATAGCACTTTCTGTTATCATTGTCAGGATAAATGAAATAAGTGTGATTATTAAGACCTAACTCATCAGCTGTTCGGTTAAGTCCAAGAAATACAGCGAAGCCTTTTGAAGAGAGAGTTCTTGCGTTAACTTCCTTTTTAAGCTTCTCAGGAACATCCTTTTCATCTATAAGCTTTGTATAAGCATTATACGGTGAAGCGTTGCAGATTACCGCTTTGGCGTTTATCTGCGTGCCATCATCAAGCACAACACCCGTTGCAACACCATCTTCAATAATTATTTTGCTGACACTTGTGTTAAACCATGCTTCGCCACCGTTTTCGATAAATGCTTCAAGTAAGCCTGTGCTTATTTGGTGACTTCTACCCTTAGGGATAACTGCACCGTCAATTAAATATGCGTGAAGCATTGTGAAATAGTTGAAGCATTGTGAAATAGTGGATAGCATTGAGTTCATCTGTAGGCTGTCCAAGGTAACACCAGTAACCGTTAATTATATCCCTTGTTTTTTTGCTTACTCCGAATGCGCTCAGGACCTCATCTACAGAATAGTTTGCAATTTTAAGGAACTCTGTATGTTCAGAGAAGATTTCTTTTATCATCGATGGCTTAAAATCTTCAATATTGCTTACGAAATCAAGAGTTTTTTCAATGCTTTCAATAAGGTCAAAAATCTTTCTGACAATCGTTGACGAACCCGGGTCATACTCTTCAAGCTTGTTGATAAATGCTTCCTTTCCCAAGGGCATAACATAGTCACACTTATCGTTTTTGTCAAGCGTGATTAATCTGTATGCTTCATCGAGTGAAACCCATTCTATTTTATCCGCTGCACCAATTTCCTCGAAAATCTGCTGAAGCGGTGATTTTCCTGTGATTGGTCCGATACCGCAAAGCTCGTGAAGCGATGCTTCAAATTCAAACCTGCCTCTTACAAAGCTTGTGGCAAAACCACCCGGAAGATTATGGCGTTCAATAAGCAATGTCTTTTTTCCCTCTTTGGCAAGACGTGCTGATGCAACAAGACCACCATTGCCGGCACCGATAACAACTGCATCATAATTCTTTATCATATTTCCACTTCTTTCATATTAATGTCTTGTGCTTCATATAGTGTATCACAATTACGAAAAGGTTACAATAGAAGAAAAGTTTTTTACTAAAGCAAAAAAATCCAGAAGATTTAAACATTGACTACTGCACAAAGAAAAAACGGACAGTGCAATTCATTATTGATAATCTTGAATCGGTAATAAACCTTAAAAACGCACCTTAAAACTAAACGAAAAGAAAATGCAGGGAAGATTTTTGGTCTTCCCTGCAAAATTTATGCTGTTGAATATTTAATTAATATTCATAATAAACTGTACAACCAAAGATATAGTTGATAAATCCGACAATCTTATCGATAATACCTGCTTTTGATGTCATTACGATAGAAGCAGTTGCAAGAACATTATTGTCAGCATCATAAAGAGTTGCTGTACAAGTTGTATCACCGCTTACCTTTGGAACAAGCTCAAATCTGCCATCGCCAAAGTCAACTGTCTGGAAGTTTGCGTTGTCTGCTGTCCACTTAATGTAAGCACCCTCAGGAAGCTCACCGTCAAAGTCAGCGTGAAGAACGATTGTATCACCATATCTGATTCGATAAATTGTAGGTGTACGGATTGAGAAGCGG
>RHMF01001445.1_pt1 | contig 11843 bp, 9 predicted proteins | sample 5365151 | NCBI WGS metagenome assembly RHMF01 (sample SAMN10266501, study PRJNA497801) | feces metagenome | isolation source: feces | host: Bos taurus | place: China: Prairie of Fairy Mountain | collected 2017-08-14 | reverse complement strand
TTCCCCGACGCACATGTCGCCGGAGAAAATGGATTTCATCTTATTTCGCCGCTGCGGCGGCGAAACTCTACGAGGTTTTTTGACACTCTGACCGGAGGGCTGCGAAAGCAGCCCTCCGGCTGTTTTTGTTTGCCCATTCAACCGGCGGTTGAGCGGACAGGAAAACCGCGTTATTGAAATAGACGGTCAAAGCTGATAGTATGATGACCGTAACGGCGCCGACATCGAAGCTTTAAGATGTGTTCGGGAGGAATTTATGGAACTTGGAGTAAAAATCAAGAACTTGAGATGCAAGGCCGGTCTGACTCAGGAGCAGCTTGCGGGGAAACTGGGATTGAGTGCCCAATCTGTTTCCAAGTGGGAGAATTCGGTTGCCATGCCGGATATTACCCTGCTGCCCCTACTGGCAGAGGAATTTGGCGTCAGCATTGACGAATTGTTCGACCTGACCTGTGAGCAGAAGCTGCGCCGCATGGAAAATCGGATGGAATTGGAAGATGAACTGCCAGGGGATGTATTCCGGGAATATGAAGAGTTTCTGGTGGGGAGGTTTTCTGAGGATGAGGACCGGGGACGCATTCTGAGTCTGCTGGGCCATCTGTATCACCACCGTATGCAGGCCGACGCACGGAAGGTGAGCCGCTATGCTCGCGAAGCTATGAAACTGGCCCCGGAAAAGAAGGACTGCCAGTGGCTGCTGAATATGGCTGAGGGGCATTTCGTCTGGGACTGGAATATTGCAAATCACGCGAAAGCGATTGAATTGTACAAGGAACTGATTGAATGTGACGGTGTGAATCCGCCCACGCCGCTGCCTTATTATTATCTGTTGGACAATCTGATTGCCGACCACCGGACCGAGGAGGCGACGCGGTATCTGGAGATGTTGTGCAGAGTCCCTGCTCACAAGCCGTTTCTGATCCCCATCTACCGGGCCCACATCGCGTTGGCCGAATATGACCAATCCCGGGCAGACGGTATCATTGAACAGGCTCTGACCGAGTATTTCGAGGATGGCGGTTTTCTCTTTGAGGTTGCCCAGTATTATGCACGCAAAGGTCAGTATGACAAGGCCATTGAGTACTACAATGCTTCCTACGACAGCGAGGCTGGATGCAAGCCGCGGTTTACAGATGCCCTTCAGGGGATTGCCGTGATTTATGAAATCTGTGGTGAGTACAGAAAAGCGGTCGAAACCTACGATCGCATTTTGGATAACCTGAAGAATGAATGGGGCATGAGCGAGGAAACGATGGTAAAGGATGCCCTGCAGGAGAAGGCTCGCCTTCTGCAAAAGGCGGCAGAGTGAAATCGGAACAAACAGACTGCAAAACGGCCGCGTGGATTTCCACGCGGCCGTTGTTGTTGGTTGGGGTTAGAACTCTTTGGCGTAATAATTGATCAGACAGCCCACCAGAATGATGTCACGCTGTTCGCGGCTCAGATTGGGCAGGGTCAGGGGAATCGTGCGCTCGGTTCCGTTTTGAATCAAGGTGGCGTCAATGCATTCGCCGTCACCCTCCAGCAAAGCACGGATGCCAGGGATATACAGCTTGTCGCCGGGCTGGATGTTCCAATCCTGCACTCCGGGCAGAACAAAGGGGAGCATACCCCAGTTGATGACGTTGGAACGGTACCGCTTGGTGGCGAATTCCTCCACCAGATTGGCGCAGCCGCCCAGCACACGCTGACAGGAAGCGGCCTGCTCCCGGGCCGAGCCATCACCCGGTTTCAGAGCCATGACCAGACTGCCCAGACCGGTCTTTGCGGCATCGCGGCCACCCAGAGCGGCAAGGACGGCGGGGTCAGTGGGGTCGGTGCGGCGCAGACGCTCCAGTTCCAGTATTTCCTTGGCGCGCCCCACATATTCCGGTACGCGGCGGGATAGAGCAAACTCGGCCAACTTCATGGGATTGGAGCGGTAGGAAGAAGTCTCGCCGGAGGGGATCAGCTCATCGGTGGTGGTGACCGGGTCATAAATGGCGGCGGCCACGGTCAGCAGCAGGTCTTCGGGCAGAGGAATTTGTTCCGGCCAGTCGGCAATGTTGGGGCCGTAGACCAATTCGGTTTCCGGCTTGGGATTGCCAACGCCCATGTACACACGGGACTTGTAGGCCGAATCATCGTAGGAGAACCGCTCTGCCGCGGTATCGGCGGGACAGTCAGGCAGTTCATCGGCTGCTGTCAGCACACCGCCGTTGCGGGCGGTGGCGGCGATGGAGCGGGCATCCATCAATGCCACATAGGACAGCTGGCCGTCGCCCGGCTTGGAACCCTCACGGTTGGGGAAGTTGCGGGTGGAGTGTCGGATGGAGAAGGCGCCGTTGGCCGGGGTATCACCCGCGCCGAAGCAGGGGCCGCAGAAGCAGGAACGCCAGTCGGCACCGGCGGCCATCAGGCTGGTCACGTATCCCTGCCGGGTCAGCTCGGTCAGAATGGGCATACTGCCGGCGTAGCAGGCCAGGCGGAAGGCATCGTTTCCGATGGGTGTGGTGCCGATGATCTCGGCGGTACGGCGCAGATTTTGGTAGGTGCCGCCCGAGCAGCCGGCAATGACACCCTGGTCCACATGGAACTGACCGTTTTTGATCTTGGCGGTCAGGGAACCGGGCAGTTTCCGGATACCCAACTGTTCCACGGCATCTTGCTCCACCTGACGCAGCAGATCGGCTGCGTTGGCTTTGAATTCGGCGATGGTGTAAACGTTGGAGGGGTGGAAGGGCAGGGCGATCATAGATTTGATGGTCGACAGGTCCACCTCGATGACGCCGTCGTACAGGGCGCCTTCGGAGGGTTTCATTTCGTAATAGGTCTCGCCGCGGCACAGTTCGTCCAGCGTGGCCTTGGTATATGCATCGGTCTGCCATACCGAGGACAGGCAGGTGGTCTCGGTGGTCATAACGTCAATACCGCAGCGGTAATCCATGGAGATGGCACCCACACCGGGACCGAAAAACTCCATGACGGAATTTTTGACCAGACCGGCCTTGAAGGTGGCACCCATCAGTGCCAGAGCCACATCCTGCGGGCCCACGCCGGGGTTGGGGGCGCCGGTCAGGTAGATGGCGATCACACGGGGATAGTCGATGTTGTAGTCTTTGCGCAGCAGCTGTCGGGCCAGCTCGGGGCCACCCTCACCGATGGCCATGCAGCCGTAGGCGCCGTAGCGGGTGTGGGAGTCGGAACCCAGAATCATACGGCCGGGTGCAGCGTAACGCTCGCGCATATAGGAGTGGATGACCGCTTGATGGGGAGGGACAAATTCACCGCCGTATTTTTTGGCTGCCGACAGACCGAACAGGTGGTCGTCTTCGTTGATGGTGCCGCCTACAGCGCACAGGGAATTGTGGCAATTGGTCAGTACGTAGGGCATGGGAAATTCCTTCAGGCCGGAGGCGCGGGCGGTCTGAATGATTCCAACGTATGTAATATCGTGAGAGACCAGCGCATCAAAACGCAGGGCGAGATGCTCCATATCATCGGTGCGGTTGTGCGCCTTCAGAATGGAGTAGGTCATGGTCTTTTCGCGGCTTGCTTCAGGTACTGTGTAAGCGGGAATGAATTCGCCGTTCTTCCAGCACAGGGGCTGCATATTGGACTTCAGCATGAAAATTCCCCCCGATCAGAGAGATGGTGTTGTTTATACCATAGCACATTTAAATATGAAAATCAACGGAATATACCTTGCAACAAGAATTCTATTTTTGAAAAAATAACGAAAAATGAATGGAGAAATGAAATTTGCAATGCGAAAGACTTGCATAAAAAGATTCTCCCACACGGATTGGGGCATCCAATTCGTGTGGGAGAATCTTTTTTGATTTATTCCTGCCATGTGGCATGAAGCTTTTCCAGAAGACGGTTCAGTTCTGCTTTGTCCTCATCGGGGAAGTCGGCCAAAAGATCGGCCATGGCGGCGTGGTATTGCTGCTGCAGTTCGGTAAGTGCATCCAGTCCCGCAGGGGTGATGGATACATTGTAGTTGCGCTTGTCGGTCTCGTCCTTTTCCCGGACGATGCAGCCCTTGGACTCCAACTTACTCAACAGCTCGCTCATGGAGCCGGCCCGCACACCCATGATATCCAGCAGTTCCTTCTGGGACAGGGGGCCACGGCGATGCAGCAGAAAGAGCACCCGCCTCTGGCTGCCCTTTCCTTCGGTGTTGTGGCGCAGATAATGAGAGCAGCGGCGCAGATTGTGGATCAGCTGTTCATCCTGAGAATGGGGTTCAGAGTGATTTTTTTCACACATAGGGACTCCACCTTTCCAAACGGTCATTCCATTTCTTCGGTGTACTTGATCAACAGTGCTTCCAACTCTTCGTTTTCCAGCGGAGTGGGGACGGAGAATTCGGTGTTGTCAGCCAGCAGTTTGGCCAGGTTGCGGTACTCCTGAGCCTGCGGACAGGCCGGATCATATTCAATGACTGTTTTGCGGCGGTTTTCAGCGCGCTGCACCACATTGTCGCGGGGAACAAAGTACAGCAGCCGGGTGCCCAGCTTTTGGGCAAATTCCTCCACCAGCTCCTGCTCGCGGTCCACCATGCGGGAGTTGCAGATCAGGCCGCCCAGTTTGGTTTTTCCGGCGGCAGCGTAACGCTTGATGCCCTTGCAGATGTTGTTGGCAGCGTACAGACTCATCATCTCGCCCGAGCAGACAATGTAAATTTCCTCGGCCTTGCCTTCACGGATGGGCATGGCAAAACCGCCGCAGACCACATCGCCCAGCACATCGTACAGGACATAGTCCAGATCCTTGGTGTAGGCACCTTTGCTCTCCAGCAGATTGATGGCGGTGACAATGCCGCGTCCGGCGCAGCCTACACCGGGCTCGGGGCCGCCCGATTCCACTGCTTTGATGCCATGGATACCCTCGAACAGGAAGTCCTCCAGTTCCAGATCATCTTCGTCGTTTCCGCGCAGGGTATCCAGCACGGTTTTGCTGACCAGATTGCCCAGAATCAGGCGGGTAGAGTCGGCTTTGGGGTCGCAGCCTACGATCATGACATGGGCTCCTGCCTCAGCCAGAGCGGCGGCGGTGTTCTGGGTGGTGGTGGACTTGCCGATACCGCCCTTGCCGTAAATTGCGATTTGTCTCATATCTTACTCCTTATTGGCCAGAGCGGAATCCAGCCAGAAATTCAGGTTGCTGTAAATCAAAGAGGGGAAACCCTCGCCTTGGTAATCAAAGCGGACGGCGCCGTGGGGCAGATCCACCCAGCGGACCGATTCGGGAGCCAGAACGCTCAGTTCCCGGTCGCCGATGACCAGATCGTAGGTGCCGCTGTGGAGCAGGGTTTTCAAGTCCTCCTCGCACTTGAGACGCTTGTCGCCGGGCCGGGACAGAGCTTTTTCAAAGGTGAAGAAGGTGGTCACGTGGGTGCCGCCCATTTTATAAGCATGCTGCAGGGTGTTGCGGATGGCGTTGGCGGTCAGCTGCTCACCCACAATAAGGATGTGAGGGGTGCTGCTGTCCTCGGGTAACTCCAGTACATCCTTCTGGTCCGGGTAGCACATGGCGCAGCGCAGACGGGCGCACCAGTCAGTGCCGAAGGGTGCGGCGGCAATGTAGGGGATACCAAACTCCCGTTCCATCCATTTGGCGGTGGCCAGACCGGACACGGTCAGCACCAGATTGAGTTCAGCTTTGGCGGCCTGCTTCAGGTTGGCAGCACGCTCCGGGCCGCCCCACTGGGAGACAATGTGGAATCCCCGCTTGGTGATCCAGCTGCGGATCTCACGCAGGGTTTGGGAACTCCAGTCGATGGCGTTGCCGCCCATCAGGTTGATACTGTGGGGAATTTTTTCCTCGGTGGGTTCCACCAGCAGCTTGGCCAGTGTCAGCATGGTCTTGGACAGGCCGTGGTCGTAATACTTGTGGCCGGTCAGATCGATGGACGCGGCGGGGATGCCGCTTTCGGCGGTGATGGTATCGGTCACATCCTCCAGATCGGTGCCGATCATGGAGGAGACCGGGGCATTACTGATCAGAATAAAGGCGGGGTCAAAATCCCGATGAGAGTTGCGGAAGGTCTCCATCAGCTTGGCCTTGGTACCGCCGATGACATCCTCCATACGAATCTGGGAGCATACCATGCGGGAACCCCGGTAGGGTTCGTGAATGTCGGTGCGGCTGACCTTTCCTTTGTAGGGAGCGCAATCGTCCAGAATGCCCATGCCGTCAGTCACATCGATGATTTCCTGAAAACCGAAGGTGTCGGCCAGAAAGGGGGGCAGATATTTGTACAGGTTTTTCATCGTGCGTCACCTCCTGCGCTGCGTTTCAGAGCGTTCAGGGCGGCCATGGCGCCGGTGTAACCCACCTGGATGGGCTCAGGTGCGCCGTGTCCCGGCTTTCCGCCGGGCCGACCGCCGGGGCGGCCACCGGGACGACCACCGCTGGGATGACCGTGGGCTCCCTTGCCGCCGCGCATGGGGTGCTCCACGGTAATACCATGCTCATCCAGCCAGTGGCGCTGCTCCTTGGTGATACCCTGATGGGGATTCAGCTTAAGGTTGGTGACCGGGAATCCTTCGGTAAACAGCCACTTAGCCAGCTCGCCGTCGTCCTCCACTGTGATGGTTTTACCCTCTGCCATGGAGCGGGTCTGCGCCAAAGTGGAAGCCAGATCGGCTGCCTGCCGGGACAAATCAAAGGTGTATGACAGGATGGACCCCAGTTTTTCATAAGCGGCGGCCAGGTCTTCTGTGCTGTAAATACCGCCCGGACAGACCCAGGGAATGCCCAGTTTTTCTTCCAGATAGGTGGCCAGTTCGGTGTCTTTGGGAGAGGTGATAATATTCACCCATGCGCTGCCCATAGACTGATAATCGGCCCAGGTGCGGCAGGTGTGCAGGGAGCGGATGGTCTGTACACCGGCTTGATTCAGCAGGGGCAGCAGTTCGCAGTTCTCATCCACGGGACCGGAGGACAAAATGTTGACTGAGGGAGCCATGCTCTTTTCCGTAGGACGGATAAAGTCATACAGAACCTTGTCCACGGCGGAGGGGCCGCCCTCTTCCTCGTCGAAGCCGCACAGACGGCAGCCGTCGTGGACCCGTACAGGGATACCGGTCTCGTCCTCAATTTCTTCGCTCAGAAGTCTGTAGTCGGTGGACAACAGGGCGTTCTGGCAGCCGGACAGCAGCACGATGCCGGTGGGATTGCGTTCGGCGCCGATCTCGGCGGCCGCCTGCTTGGTCTTTTCGATATAGTCGCCGGTGACCATGTCCACCTCGTCGAACATCAGAAAAGACAGGCGTCCTTGCCGCTGCAGAGTAATAAAATCGATGTTGCGGTGGCGGGTGCAGGCCAACGCCGAGGCATAAATCATCTGCACGCCGGGAATGCGGCCAAGTTTGGTAAATACCTCACCCTTTCCCCGGCGGGATGGGAGGGTGATGATATCGCTTGCGGTATCTTTGAAAATCATAAAAACACTCCTTATGGGGTGGCTGATAGAAATAGTTGGGTGCCTAACTTATCTGAATTATTATAATTTAGAGACGCAATAATGTCAAGGTGAAAGCATGGAATAAAACCTTCACAATAAGTTTACAAACGGTACATTGATAATTTCTGTATCCGGGGTTAAAATGGTAAACTGTAAAAATTTTGTCTTCTGAGTCAATCTGATCCGAAAGGACTTTGAATCTATGCTGGAATTAAGAAACATCAAAAAGGATTATCCTGCCGGCAACGGTGTGGTCCATGCTCTGCGGGGGATCGACCTGCAGTTCCGCAAGTCGGAATTTGTGGCCATTTTGGGCCAGTCGGGCTGCGGCAAAACCACCATGCTGAATATCATTGGTGGTCTGGATGGCTACACCGACGGTGATCTGATCATCAACGGTGTGTCCACAAAGCGTTTCAAGGACCGTGACTGGGATACCTACCGTAACCACTCGGTGGGTTTTGTGTTCCAAAGCTACAATCTGATTCCTCACCAGACCGTGCTGTCCAACGTGGAGTTGGCGCTGACCCTGTCCGGTGTGACCAAGGCAGAGCGTCGCCGCCGTGCCAAAGAGGCATTGGAAGCGGTGGGTCTGGGCGATCAGCTGAAGAAGAAACCCAATGCCATGTCGGGAGGCCAGATGCAGCGCGTGGCCATTGCCCGTGCTCTGGTCAACGACCCTGACATCATTTTGGCAGATGAGCCTACCGGCGCACTGGACACCGAGACCAGCGTTCAGGTTATGGAGATTCTGAAGGAAGTGGCCAAGGACCGTCTGGTTGTTATGGTCACTCACAACCCTGAACTGGCCGAGCGGTACGCCAACCGCACCATCCGTATGCTGGATGGCAAACTGACCGGTGACTCCAACCCTCTGAACGAGGAGGAGCGGGCCGAAATGGCTGCTGAGTACGAGCGGCTCAAGCAGGGCAAGCACAAGCCGCCCCGAAAGCCTTCCATGTCCTTCGGCACGTCGTTTATGCTGTCTTTGAAGAACCTGTTCACCAAGAAGGGCCGTACCGTTCTGACTGCCTTTGCCGGATCTATCGGTATCATCGGTATTGCGCTGATTCTGGCGCTGTCCACCGGCATCAACGGCTATATTGATCAGGTGCAGGAGGAGACCCTGTCCAGCTATCCCATCACCATTGAAGCCGAAACGGTGGACATGACCGCCATGATGGTATCCATGATGGGTGCAAATGCTCCCAGTGACGAAGTGGTCCGGGAGGAAGATCGGGTGTATGCTTCCACTGTGATGTACGAAATGATGGACTCTATGATGCACATGGAGACCACCACCAACAATCTGGAGGCGTTCAAAAAGTATCTGGACAACGGCGGCGGTGGCATTGCCGATCTGGCCACCATTCAGTACAGCTACAAACTGCCCTTTGATGTGTACACCAAAGACGAAGAGGGCACCATTGTCAAAAGTGATATTCAAGCCCTGATCGAGGATGCTTTTGCTGCCATGACAGGTGGTGGTACCAACCCCATGATGGCCAATACGGAGTCTATGAGTGCCATGTCGGCCACCATGAATGTGTGGCAGGAACTGCTGCTGGGTAAAGACGGAGAGCTGATCAGCGACAGTGTTAAGGATCAGTACGATATGATCTACGGCCACTGGCCCGAAAAGTATGATGAGGTCATTCTGTTTGTCAACGAGAACAACGAGATTTCCGATCTGATGCTGGTGTCTCTGGGCCTGCTGCGTGCCAGTGCGCTGGACGAGACCATGGAGGCCCTGAGAACCGGCGAAGGTGAGATCGAGCCCTTCACCGACAGCTGGACCTATGAAGAGCTGTGCGATCTGGAATACAAGCTGATTCTGCCTGCCGAGACCTACCGCTACGATGCCACCTCGGGCGCCTATGTGAATATGGCAGCTACTGCCGCCGGTATGGAACTGCTGTACAACAGTGCCGAGACCGGCACGCCCCTGAAGGTGGTGGGCATTGCCCGTCCGTCCGAGGAGGCCACGTCTTCCATGGTCACCGGTGCCATTGGCTACACCAGTGCGCTGAGCGAGTATGCCATTAAGCGTACCGAAGAGATGGACGTGGTCGCCGATCAGATGGCCGATAAGACCATGGACGTGTTCACCGGGCTGCCTTTCGCCACCGGCGATGAGGTGGAACCCACTGATGAAGAGAAGAAGACTGCCATTACCGAGCATCTGGGTACGTTGGACACCGCCGGCAAGGCTGAGACCTATGTGGATGTCATGAGTCAGCCGGCCGAAGCCTATGTGGCTGCTGTTGTGGAGCAGCAGATGGGCGAGATGACCCGCGAGAGCATTGAACAGATGATTGTGGAGCAGTATGCCGCCGAAATGGGCGTAGATGCAGAGACCATCATGGGCTATATTGCCGAGATGAGCGATGAGGAACTGTTTGCGCAGGTGGAGACCGCCATGGCGGAGCAGGTGCGCCAGCAGTACGTCACCGGAGTGATTCAGCAGATGGCCGCTCTTCCTGCCGAGCAGCTGGCGGGTGCGCTGGATATGGTGCTGACCGGAGATGCGATGACGCTGCAGTATGCCGGATTGACTCCCTTTGAGGCGTGGCAGTATAACTATCTGTATGACAACTACATGCCTCCCACGCTGTCCGACTCTACCTATGAGGAGAATCTGAAGACGCTGGGTTACGTGGATTTGGCAAAGCCTGCGACCATCAACCTGTACGCTACCACCTTTGCCGATAAGGACGAGATTGCAGATTTGATTCAGATATACAATGACGGTGTTTCCGAAGAGGATGTCATCGAGTATACCGATTATGTGGCTTTACTGATGAGTTCTATTACCGCAATTATTACCGGCATCACTTATGTACTGATTGCCTTCGTGGCCATCTCGTTGGTGGTGTCCTCCATCATGATTGGTGTCATTACCTTGATTTCGGTGCAGGAGCGCACCAAGGAGATTGGTATCCTGCGTGCCATTGGCGCATCCAAGAAGGATGTGTCGGGCATGTTCAATGCCGAGACCGTCATTGTTGGCTTTACCGCTGGTTTGCTGGGTGTGGTGGTGACCTACTTGCTGACCATTCCCATCAATGCTATCCTGCTGCACTTTACCGGTCTTGCCGGCCTGCGTGCCGTACTGCCTTTTGGGGCCGCGGTGATTCTGGTGCTGATCAGCGTGGTGCTGACATTGGTGGCCGGTATTATCCCCTCCCGCAGCGCGGCCAAGAAGGATCCCGTGGTGGCGCTGAGAACCGAATAATGCAAAAAGAAAAAGGAGCCGTGGAATATCCACGGCTCCTTTTGGTTAGACAGGCAGGTTGAACAGACGGATGGCGTTGCCGGACATAACCAGCTCACGCTGCTCCTCGGTGATATCCAGAGTCTTCATGAACTCCACACCGTCGGCCATCCAGTTGTAGAACACGGGGAAGGAAGAGGAGAACAGAATGTGGTCGGCGCCGCAGACGTTGATGGCGCACTCCACCTGCTCCTTGCCCCAGCTGGCGGGGTGAGTGGTGTCGAAGTACAGGTTGTTCTGCAGGTACTGACGGATCTTGTCGCCCTCGCTCAGATCCAGACGGTCCATGGCCTCGGCCTTCTTGGACTTGTGGGGGGTCAGCAGGTTGTAGTTGCCGAACCAGTTGCCGCCGAACATGGTGTGGATGAACTTCAGACCGGGCATCTCGTCGAACATGTGGCTGAACAGCTCACGGCCCACTGCGGTAGCCTGGTCGGTCACGCGGCCCAGCTCACGGCGCAGGTTGGTGAACTCATACAGGCTCTGCCAGTGAACAGGGCCGGGAGTGTGGTGAACAACCACGGGAATGTTCAGCTTCTCGATGGTCTTCAGGTAGGGACGGAACACTTCGTCGTCCAGATACAGCTGGCCGTAGTGGCAAGCCAGCTGAACGCCGACCATGCCCAGTTCCTTCACGCAGCGCTCCAGCTCGTAGATGTTCTCCTTGCCGCCCCAGGGGGGAACGCAGGCGTTGGCATAAATACGGCCGTTGGAACGCTTGCAGATGTCGGCTGCGTTGTCGTTGACCACCTTACAGGTGTCCAGACGCAGCCACTCCTGCCACACGGGCACGCGCAGAACGCCGATGTCCACGCCGGCGTCGTCCATGGCCTGGATCTTCATCTCCAGGTTGTAGTCGCCCTCGACGTAGTTCCTGATAGCCCTTGGGCTTCTCAACGATGATCTGGCGCTGACCCTTGGCGGTCTCGCCCATGTAAGCGATCTCGCCGTAGCCGCGGGGGGCGGTGGACAGGAAGCCGTCCAGGACCTTCTCGTCGTCAAACAGATTCTCGGGAAGATGATGCATATTGACATCAATAATCATGGGAATCAACTCCTTACTCTTTTTTCAAGATGTACATAAGCGGAGAAAGAAGGCCCTTTCCGCCCTGTATT
>RHMF01001192.1_pt1 | contig 11845 bp, 8 predicted proteins | sample 5365151 | NCBI WGS metagenome assembly RHMF01 (sample SAMN10266501, study PRJNA497801) | feces metagenome | isolation source: feces | host: Bos taurus | place: China: Prairie of Fairy Mountain | collected 2017-08-14 | reverse complement strand
GGACACGAAGATAGCGTAATTACCGCAAAATATAGTCCTGATGGCACAAAAATTATCAGCGGTTCAAGAGATGGAATTATTAAGATTTGGGAAAAGAAATAGGCTTTAAAAGCATAAATTGTTTGTTTTTTACCATTGTATTTCTTGTATTGAAAATCCTATAAAGCTATCGTAATTATTTCCCAATTCACGATGGTATATCAATATGTTATATCTATTATTTGTTTCGTAGTGATTGCCTTCTATTTCTTTAGTTGAATATATTTGTGAATTGTGTGGCTGATATAATATTTGATAATTATAATATCCTTGTTTTAACAACATCTTTAATGTGTAGCAATTAAGTTGTGAATCAAAGGTAAATTTATTTAATTCACTCATTCGCCATTGACTCATCTCTCCTACTGCATAGTAAGAGCCTTCTAAATTCAATGGAACAGGAAGATAAAAACACACCCACGCATAATCACTTCCCAAATCTTTGTCTTCACCCACATCATTTCTCACATAATAAGCACCATTTATATCCCCATAACTAACATACGGAATGTGAGTTTTGATTTGTTCAGGTTTTAATCTAACGACATTCTCTCCTGCTATATAGTCTATATTATCTACAAATGCAGATCTATGACGTAAACTTGTGAAATCAAATTGTCTAAATTCATTTCCTCCATCAAATACATTTTCTTTTTTATATCTGTAGATTAAATCTCGTCCTATGCTTTCGTTTAATTGTAGCATTCTTTGATTGTCAAGTCTTCCATTTTGTTGAGCATAAACCTTTACATCTTGATATGGATTGCTTAAACTATTTCCTCCCATGCTTGTTACCTTTACCTCTATTTCTTGAGAATTTTGTCGTAAGGATGGTTCGGTGGCAGCTTTTATATTTATCATTGCCGTAGCCTTTTGGTCAAGACAATAAAAGCGTTTTGTAAATATAACTTTATCAGGCTCGCCTTCATGAAAGACTTTAATAATATAGTTTCCACTTTTAGTAGGGCGCATTGTTGTTGAAGGAATTGATTGTTCGTAATGAACAAAACGGCAAAGTGTATTAAAGGAATTTGAATACTTTTCCATGATTTCTGTTTCAAATCCGTCAATATATTCATAAGGTTCTAATTCACTTTGAGTCCAATCGCTATTGCAATGAATTATTGTGTACTCATAGCGATTTGTTTCCTCTGTTATTTCATCAAATTTTAAAATAAGACGTTCATATTCATTTAATCTTACAATAGGAAGAGTTAAATCTGCATTCTTATTTTCTAATTTAACAGTCTTTATAAGTGGAGAATATATCATATCCTGATATACAAATTGGGCGTAAATTAATTCTACGCCCAATATCAATGTTATAAAGAAAAATATTCTAAACTTATTTTTCATAATTAAAGAGACATTTGTTCCTCAATTTCAGCTACAGTTTTTGGAATATATTTTCCTAATAATCTACAACCGTCTTTTGTAACTAATAAGTCATCTTCAATTCTTATTCCTCCAAAATCCTTGTAAGATTCCAATACTTTGTAATCTATGAAATCTTTACATTTGTTTTCAGCTTTCCATTTATCTATTAAAGCAGGAATAAAATAGCAACCAGGTTCATTAGTTATAACAAAACCTTCTTGCAATTCTCTTCCAAGTCTTAAAGAAGAAAGACCAAATTGAGTAGAACGAACATTCTTCTTGTCATATCCCACATAATTTTCTCCGTAGTTCTCCATATCGTGAACATCTAATCCCATCATGTGACCTAATCCGTGAGGCATAAACAATCCCATTGCTCCTTCTTTCACAGCTTCTTGAATATTACCTTTCATGATTCCAAGTTCTTTCAATGCAGAACCTAAACGAGTAACTGCTGCAAGGTGAATTTCAGAATATTTTACACCAGGTTTAACTAAGCTTGGCACTAATTGTTGTGCAGCAAGTACTGCTTCGTAAATGTCTTTTTGACGTTGAGAGAATTTTCCTCCTACAGGAACAGAACGAGTTATGTCAGAACAATAACCCATTGGATTTTCGCAACCAGCATCTGATACAATCATTCTTTCTTTTTTAATTTGTAAAGAATGGTCATGACCATGAAGTATTTCTCCATGTGTTGTTAAAATAATAGGGAATGAAACAGGACCACCACCACTTAAAGCAATACCTTCCATAGCTCCTGCAATTTCATACTCGTAAGTACCTTCTTTAGCAGCCATTCTCATCATTGTAGTATGCATTAAGTATGCGTTATCTACTGCTTTTTCAATTTCTACGATTTCTTCTTCAGATTTGATAGAACGTTGTTTAACACAAGCATTTATTAATTCAACACTAACGTATGCTTTTACATATTCTCTTTCTATATGTAAAAGTTCTGCTATGAAATTAACATTTTCAGCTCTGTAAGGTGGAGTAAAGTGAACTTTTCTTCCTGCAAAAACCGCTTTATCTAAAAACGCTCTTAAGTCAGTTATTGTTCCTACATTATCTACTCCTATTTCTTCTGCTCTATCTCTTAGGCTTGGAACTGGACCTGTCCAAATTATGTCGTCCATATCCACTTCTTCTCCAAACAAATACTCTTTTCCTTCATCTATATCTATTACTCCGACAAGGTTTTGTAAAGGATAAGCGAAGAAATATCTAAATGTACTATCTTGACGGAAAGTATAAGTATTTGCTGGGTAGTTAAAAGGGCTATCTCCATTTCCTAATATTAGGATAACACCACTTTTAACATCTTTCATTAATTGTTTACGTCTGTTTATATAAGTTTCTTTGCTAAACATAATTTCTATTTATTTTTTAATTATTAGGTATAGTTACATTATTTCTTTTTCCTGCTTCAAGTATTGGAAGATTAGCTTCTGTAGGTATGTAAATCACTGTTTTTTCATTAAGATTAGATTGATTTCTTACCCATAAATATTGAATATATGTAGAAGTCAATGTTCCATTTTCTATTTTTATAGCTTCAGCAGCTCCCTTTGCTCTTTCTATTTCTGCTTTTGCATTTAGTTTTTCAGCTTCAAGGTTTGCTCTTGCTTCTTCTACTTTAATTCTTCTGTTTTGTTCCGCTTCAGCTAATTGTGCTTTTCCTCGCATTTCTTGGCTCCAAACTCGGTAAATAGGCATTCCAAACATAGCAATACCTATAAATGCTAAAACACAAACAACTAAAATTACAACGTGTTTTGGTTTTATTGTGTACATACGCTAATTAATCTTAAATGTTTTTCAATATTTCTAATGTGTGTTTCCAATATAAATCTACGGTTTTAATTTCCAATCTTTCGTCTGGAGAGTGTACTCCTCTTAATGTTGGTCCGTAAGAAATCATATCCATACCTGGATATTTTTCGCCTATTAATCCACATTCCAATCCTGCATGTATTGCTCTTACTATTGGCTCTTTATTAAACAATTTCTTGTAAGCATCAACAGCAATTTTCAATATTTGACTATCTGGATTTGGAGTCCAACCTGGATAACCATCACCATGTTCTACGTCTGCACCAGCTAATAAGAAGCAAGATTCAACTCTATATGCTGCTGCGTATTTAGAACTTTCTACTGATGAGCGTTGAGATGTTGTTATAAAGAAGTGATCTTCTTTCATTTTGATTGAGGCTAAATTTGTAGATGTTTCAACAAATCCCGGTATTTCTCTACTCATAGCTAATACTCCGTGAGGACAAGCGTATAAAACATTCAACAGATTGTCTTGACTCAACATATCAACTACGAATTCTGGTTTTTCTGCTTCCATTAGAGTAATCTCCATATCAGGTTCTGTTGTTCTAAATTCGTATTTTAAGTCTTTTGTGAATTTGTCTACAATTTCTTTCATTAATTCAACATCTGCATCAGCTACAACAAATGTTGCATAAGCTTCTCTTGCTATTGCATTACGAAGATTTCCTCCGTCAAAGCATGCAAGACGTAAATCCATTTCTTTATCCAATGACCAAAGAATACGATTCAACAATTTATTTGCACAAGCTAAACCTTTGTTGATATCATCTCCTGAGTGACCTCCTTTTAATCCTTTTACCATTATTTTAAATGCAGGAGCATCTGGAGTTTCTTCTTTATCAAAAGGAAGTTTTGCAACAGTGTCTATTCCACCTGCACAACCTATAAATATTTCTCCTTCATCTTCTGAGTCAAGATTTAAAAGTATTCTACTTTTCAAAACATCTGGAGATAATGCTTCTGCTCCAGAAAGTCCTGTTTCTTCATCTACTGTGAATAAACACTCAATTGGTCCGTGTTCAATATCGTTTGCATCTAATATAGCTAAAGCAGTAGCAACCCCTATTCCGTCATCTGCTCCCAATGTTGTACCATCTGCTTTCAACCATTCACCATCTATTCTTGGAACAATAGCGTCTTTTTGGAAATCAAATTCCTTATCGCTATTCTTTTCGCAAACCATATCTATGTGAGATTGCAAACATACCCAAGGAGAAGTTTCTTTTCCTTTAGTTGCTCCTTTACGGATAATTACGTTTCCTATTTCATCACTTACGTATTCTAAGTTTCTTTCTTTTGCCCAATTAATTAAATATTCTGTCATCTTCTCTTCATGCTTTGAAGGACGTGGAATTGAAAGAATTTCTCCAAAGAATTTGAATATTCCTTTTGGTTCTAAATTTTCTAAAATGCTGTTGTTTGACATATTGTTTTGTTATTAATTATTCTTATTTGATGAAAACGTTTTAATTCTTTGTTTTATTTTACTGATTCTTTAATTCATTTTTTTAATTCTTTGAATCATTTTATTAATTCTTTAATTCATTATTAAACATTCTTTAAATGAAAAAAAAGAATGTAGTTACCGATATTGTTATCCAAAGTACAAGTCCAAGTAAAAAAGGTCTTAAGCCTACTTGTTTTAAATCCGCAAAACAAAATCCACTACCTATCATAAACAATGCTAAAACCATTCCTCTTTTTCCAATATATGACATCACATCATAGGCAGGTTGTAAACCTGGCAACAAGCCTGCTATTAATATTGCTATTACAAAGTATAATATAAACCAAGGAATTTTGATTTTGCTCTTAGACTTATCATCTTTCTTTGTTATTAAAATCACTAAAAACGACAAAGGAATTATCCATAAAGTACGAGTTAGTTTTACAGTTGTTGCAATTTCTAAAGCCTCTTGCCCATATAATGCTCCAGCTCCAACAACTGAAGAAGTATCATGAATAGCTATAGCAGCCCAATAGCCAAAATTCTCTTGCGACATATTAAAATATTCTCCTATATAAGGGAAAATGAATAGAGCAATCGCATTTAAAACAAAGACAACTGTAAGAGAAAATGAAATTTGACTATCCTTTGCCTTGATTATCGGAGATACGGCCGCAATAGCACTGCCTCCACAAATTGCAGTCCCTGCACCTATAAGAGTGGAAGTTGCTTTATCTACTTTAAATAGTTTACCTAAGATAAGTCCTAAAAAGAAAACTAAAACTACAGAGCAAGCTGTTAGCAATATTCCTTTAGAGGAAGTTTCTATTACCTGATGTAAGTTCATTCCAAACCCCATAAGGACAATGGAGTATTGCAATATGCGCGAACTATATTTTTGAAACTGAAAAGGCTTTTCTATTTTGAGTAAGGAAAAAAGTATTCCACAAAATAGCGCCATAGGAGCAGAAACAAATGGTAGAAAACATAGAATTCCTATTAAAAAGTATGTGTATTTCATTTTTCTTTTTTTGCAAAAATAGTATTTTTAGCTAAACTATTTATATCTTTGTAAAAAAATTATTTACAAATGAATATTCTAATTATTGGTTACGGAAAAATGGGCAAAATGGTGGAAGAAATTGCCAAAAGCAAAAACGACACCATTGTAGGAATAATTGACAATGACGAAGATTGGATAAAGTTTGACAAAGCAGTTAATAACAAATACGAAAACATAGTTGCCATTGATTTTTCTATACCTGATAAAGTTTTAGATAATATAGAAAAAGCATGGAATAGAGATTTACCTATAGTAGTTGGTACAACAGGTTGGTATAATCATTTAGAAGAAATAACTAATCAAGCAAATGCAAAAAACAAAACTTTGTTTTGGGCTTCTAATTTCTCTATAGGAGTGTTTCTATTCAATAAATTAAACTCCTATTTAGCTAATTTAATGAATGATTTTAATGATTACGAACCCTCAATCAGCGAAATTCATCACATACATAAGTTAGACGCTCCATCGGGTACTGCAATAACTCTTGCAAATACACTAATTGAAAACCACAAAGCAAAAAACACTTGGGCTTTAGGAGAAAACAATAATGCTGAATGCCTTAATATTGAATCAATACGAGAAGGAGAAGTTTGTGGCACTCACATTATAAAATACAAATCAGAAGTAGATGATATAGAAATAAAACACGCCGCTCACAATCGCAAAGGTTTTGCAATGGGAGCAGTAATGGCAGCACATTGGCTTTTAGGAAAACAAGGCGTGTTTACAATGAAAGATTTTATAAAACTATAAGAAGAAAAATGAAATACTCAATAGGAATAGATATAGGTGGGACTAACACTTGTTTAGGTTTAGTAACAGAAAATGCAGAAATAATACACAGAAACGAATTTAAGACTAACGATTACCCTATTTTAGAAAACTATTTAACACAGCTTGTTTCAAATATAAAAGCTTTAATTTCCGAGTGTCTAGAGCCTGACAACATTTTAGGAATTGGGATTGGAGCTCCAAATGGTAACTTTTACAATGGCTCAATTGAACTTGCGCCAAATCTTCCTTTTAAAGGAATAATTCCAATCAAAAATATGTTAGAAATCTTACTTTTAAATGAAGGTTGGAATTTAAAGGTCACTATAACTAATGATGCAAATGCAGCAGGAATGGGTGAAATGATTTACGGCAATGCAAAAGGCGTAGATGATTTCATTATGATTACTCTTGGAACAGGAGTGGGTAGTGCAATAGTTTCAAATGGTAAAATGATATATGGCCATGACGGTTTCGCAGGTGAGGTTGGACACACAGTAGTTGAAAGAAACGGAAGAGAATGTGGCTGTGGAAGAAAAGGATGTCTTGAAACTTACTCTTCTGCTACAGGCATTAGACGCACCGCTTTAAGTCTTCTTGCTTCAAGTCAAAAAGCCTCTTTATTAAGAGAAATAAAAGAAGACGAAATTGACGGACAAACAATATGTGAAGCAGCAAGAAAAGGAGATGAAATCGCACTTGAATGTTTAGATTTAACAGCTCAAATGCTTGCAATAGGTGTGGCAAATGCTGTAGCAGTTACTTCTCCAAAGAAAGTTATATTTTCAGGTGGGTTAAGCAAAGCAGGAGATTTACTTTTAACTCCATTTAAGAAATACTTTGAAGAAAATCTGTATCCTGTTTTTAGAAATAAAATAGTAATTGAATTATCCGCATTAAAGGAGAACGATTCTGCTTTATTAGGTGCAGCAGCTTTAACATTTGAATAAGATGAAAAAAAGTTTTTTTTTAGTAATATTATCTTTATTGTTTGTTAAATTCTCTTATAGCCAAGAGTTAGAAATCAATAAAGGAGTATTGATATGCAATAATGACACTTTGCAAATACATGATGATAAAACAAATATCTATGACTTGCTTTCGGAAAAGCGAGGCGAAAATATGTTTTTTGCAGATAATGAAACGCATTATTCTTTCTTAGATACTTGTCACTTAACCTATGTTTTAAACTTCAATATTGAAAAAGAGTTATTGCACAAAGATGTAATAAAGTTATCATTTAAGTATATAGATACATACGCTACGATATTTCTTAACGGAAAGCAAGTTGCAAAAACACAAAATGCCTTTCGCACATATGAATTTGATGTAAAAGAATACTTAATAGAAGGAGAAAATGAGTTGCGTGTTGAAATTGAGCCAATATATCAAAAATGGCAAAATATAAATAGCGACGATTTTAACATCTTGCATTCAGAAAAAAGAGTTGTATTTAGAAAGGCAGCATTCCAATTTGGTTGGGATTGGGCTCCTCGCCAACTTGCGGGAGAGATTGCAATACCTGTAAAATTAAAATTTGAAGATAGCGTAGAACATCTTAGATTTGCTTCTGTACAAACACAAGCTATTTCCAACGAAAAGGCAGATATGCTTCTTACCTTAGAGACTGATTTGCTTGGGAAGGAAGGGTATTATGTAGATATTAAGTATCAAACAAAGGATAAGGTGGAAGTTAGAAAAAAAGTGGGAGAAATTAAAAAAGGAAGTGATGATATACATCGCCTAAACTTTCAAGTAGAAAACCCTATTTTGTGGTATCCTAACGGATATGGCGAGCCAAATCTTTATGATGCTACTATATATTTATGTGCTAGTGATAACAAAATTTTAGATAGTACAAAGACTCGTTTTGGTATAAGAACAATAGAACTTTCTCAAAAGAAAGACAAGTATGGTAGCGAGTTTTGTTTTATTGTTAATGGAAAGAAGATTTTTGCTAAAGGTGCAAACCTTGTACCTTCTGCAATGCACAAGGAAAGATATGAAGGCGTAGCAAAGCATATTGATTTAGTAAGAGAATGTAATATGAATATGCTCAGAGTGTGGGGAGGAGGATATTATGTTGATGAAGAAATGTATAATGCCTGCGATGAAAATGGTATTTTGATTTGGCAAGATTTTCCTTTTGCTTGTGCGTTGTATCCAGCAACTGATGAATTTCTTAGAGAAGTAGAGTTAGAAGCAGAAGAGAATGTTTTGAGAATTTCTTCCCATGCCTCATTAGCTGTTTGGTGCGGAAACAACGAAATTTGGGAAGGTTGGGGTAATTGGTCTTGGGACAAAGAAGTTAAAGACACTGCTTTAGCAGTAGAAAACTACAATAAATTATTCAAAACTCTTCTTCCTGACATTGTAAACAAGTATTCTCCTAACATAGACTACACTCACTCTTCTCCTCTTAATGGTTGGGGAAGAAAAGAAAGCCTTACAGAAGGAGATTGTCATTATTGGGGAGTTTGGTGGGGAGATTCCACACTTGAAACCTATACAAGAAAAGTTCCACGCTTTATGAGCGAATATGGTTTTCAATCGGCTCCAAATATGGAAACTGTAAAGAAATACTACACTCAACCTTATTCAAAAGAAAATCTTGGTTTCGCTATTCACCAAAAGCACAATAGAGGTTTTGAATTAATAGAAAATAGACTTTTGGAAAGATATGATTCTTACCAAACAAATGAAGATTATATACAAAAAACTTATGCAGTTGCTTCCGAAGCATTTACTATAGGAATTGAAGCTCACTTAAGAGCGATGCCTTATTGTATGGGTAGTTTAACTTGGCAATTAAATGAGCCATATCCCGCAATCGGTTGGAGTTGCATTGATGTTGATTATCTTAAAAAAGATGTTTATCACACAATTCAGCAATCCTTTGCTCCAATTGTAGTAAGCGTTGATAAATACTCTTGCGAGGATAGTATATTTGTTTACATTGTAAATTCTTCTTGGCAAGATGCTAAGGCAAGTCTAAAACTTAGAATAATAGATAACAAAAACAAAACTATCTATTCTAAGAAAATTGACAACTTATACTCAGAGCAAATGACTAGCAACATTGTTTTGGCTTTAGCAAAGAAAGACATTGAAGGATTTAATCCACAAACACAAAGATTAGAGATAACAGGAAGATATAAAGACAAAGGCAAAAAAACTATAGAAATAAATAACACAACTTATTTTGTTTATCCAAAAAATTTAATTTGCAAATGAAAAAGATATTTTTAACACTTAGTTTATGTTTGTTGGTTTTTAGTGCAACCTCTCAAAACAAACAAACTCAATATTACAAATTGGTTAATCCTTTAATTGGAACAGATTTTCACGGACACACATATCCTGGAGCAATAGCGCCTTTTGGAATGGTGCAACTCTCTCCTGACACACGCCTTGACGGTTGGGACGGTTGTAGCGCTTATCATTATTCCGATAATACAATATATGGTTTTTCTCACACTCACCTTTCTGGCACAGGTTGTTCGGATTATGGAGATTTTCTCTTTACTCCTACTATGAAAAATGCAGAAAGCAAGGAGTTTTTCTTGAATTTCTCTCACGAAAACGAATATGCACACGCTGGATACTATAAAGTAGAGGCTTATAACGAAGATACAATTTTAACAGAGCTTACTGCATCTGAGCGAGCAGGCTATCACAAATACACTTTCCCTACAAACAAAAAATCAAAAGCCATAGTAATAGACTTTAAACACAGAGACCAACTATTAGATATGGATTATCTTGTAGTAAATCAAAACACTGTCGTAGGATATAGACGTTCTGAGGCATGGAATACTGATCAGAGAGTATATTTTGCTGCTCATTTTAATTGCGAAATAACAAATAGCAAGTTCGATGAGCAAAGCAAAAGATTATTCCTTGATTTTGGAAGTTCGGACAACGAAGAAAACAATTCAATAGAAGCTATTGTTGCAATTTCTTCTGTAAGCGAAGAAGGTGCTTTAAAGAATTTACATGCTGAAACTTTCAAATCTTTTGAAGATGCAAAGAAAAATGCAGAGCGACTTTGGAATAAAGAACTTGGTAAAATAGAAATTGAAAGCAAAGACGAAGAAAAAATTACTACTTTCTACACTGCCCTGTATCATTGTATGGTTGCGCCAAATCTTTACTCTGACGTAGATGGAAAATATAGAGGAATGGATAATAAAATCTACACAACAGATAATTATAATCGTTACACAGTATTTTCTTTGTGGGATACATATCGTACACTCCACCCTTTGCTTGCGTTAATCGATAGAGAAAGAAGTTTAGACTTTGCAAAAACTTCGTTAGACATTTATAAACAAAGCGGATTCTTACCAATGTGGGAATTAGCCTCTTTTGAAACATATTGTATGATAGGAATGCACGGCATAAGTATGATGGCAGACCTTTATACCAAAGGAATAATTCACGATAAAGACCTTACGCTTCAATCAATGTTAGGTTCAATGGACAAAAAGAAGTTTGGATTTGATTATTTCCTTGAAAATGGATTCATTTCTTCGGACAAAGAACACGAAAGTGTATCAAAAACTGTTGAATATGCCTATAATATGTATTGCGTTGCAAAGATTGCTCAATTGCAAAACAAGAATGATATTTACAATTCAATGATTTCAAAGGCTCAATACTACAAAAATCTTTTCAATCCAAACAATAGTTTTATCCAACCAAAAGAAAATGGCCGTTTTATGCCTAATTTCAACCCTACTCAAATAGATCAAAACTACACAGAAGGCAATGGCTGGCATTATACTTTTTATACTCCTGGCGATGTAAACGGTTTAATTGATATTATGGGAGGAGACGACAAGTTTTGTGAGAAATTAGACTCTTGCTTCTTTACAAGCGAAAAGACAACTGGTAGAAATCAAGCCGATGTGACAGGATTGATAGGTCAATATTGTCACGGAAATGAGCCAAGCCAACACACAGCTTATTTATACGCATACGCAGGTCAAGCATACAAAACACAAGAATTGGTAAGACAAATTTTAACAACTCTATACTCTGCAAAACCAGACGGAATCTGCGGAAACGATGACGTAGGTCAAATGTCAGCTTGGTATGTAATGAGTGCAATGGGATTTTACCCTGTTTGCCCAGTAGATAACCAATATGTAATTGCCTCACCCTTATTTGAAAAAATTTCAATCAATCTTGAAAATGGCAAAAAATTCGTGATAGAGGCTCCAAATGCAGAAAAGACTCCATACGTTAAAGAGATAAAACTAAATGGCAAAGATTACAATAAGTCATTCATCAATTACGATGACATA
>RHMF01001463.1_pt1 | contig 11846 bp, 5 predicted proteins | sample 5365151 | NCBI WGS metagenome assembly RHMF01 (sample SAMN10266501, study PRJNA497801) | feces metagenome | isolation source: feces | host: Bos taurus | place: China: Prairie of Fairy Mountain | collected 2017-08-14 | reverse complement strand
AAAACGATTAACGATTAGCGATTAACGTGTAACGAGACCCTCTCCGAGGCTGCGCCTCTCGTCTCCCTAAAACAGGGAGACAATAGTTATTATTATTTTACCCCAATGAAGCAGCAATCTCTTCAACTACTCCTTCGATATTATAATATAGGTCTCTATTCTCATATCTCAGAGTCCTGATTCCATACTCTTTCAGCAAATAATCAGAACGTTGCTGGTCATATAACGCACCATCCATAGTATAATGCCCCGCGCCGTCCAATTCTATACACAGTTTCGCCTCAGGGCAATAGAAATCAAGAATAAAAGGACCTACGCTGAACTGTCTACGGAATTTATATCCCTTAATCTGCCGACACTTGATACGGCTCCATAATACCGCTTCTGGCGCCTCCCCAGCTTTTCGCAATTGTCGGCGCACTTCTATGAGTTCAGGCCTGTTAGTACGCTGATAGTCATTCCTTTTACTTTTATCATCCATAATATTTATTCCTCTCCTGGCATAACCCCTATAATATTCCTCCCCTGTTTTACCTTAGATTTGCGCAAGATAAAAAAGATAAAGTAGAATGATTATATTTGCTTATGATGTTTAACAGATGTAAAGGAAGGCGGAGAGTGAACCAACCTCTGTCATGGTAAACAGGACCTTTCCTCTATTTGGTCTCTCCGCCTTGCTTGACCCCAGACCTGTATAATAATTTAAATTGAAAATCTGTTAAGGTTTTTAGGTTAAGTTCAAGCTCCTTTACCTCACAAAGATGTACAAATGTATGAATAATTTTTATTTTATCGGTGTTGATGTATCAAAAAAGAAGCTTGACTTCTGTGTAATGTTTGAAAACAAGGTCGTACACGAAGATGTCGTTGCCAACCATCCAAGTGCAGTAACTGCATTAATACATCAGTTGGAGGATGAATTCGGTATAAGTAATGCACAGATGCTGGTATGTGCAGAACATACAGGACAGTACACCTATCCGCTTGTATGTGCTTGTGAGGCGGCCGAGTGCAAACTTTGGCTTGAACACCCGTCGATCAAATACTCCTCGGGAGTGCAGCGCGGCAAGAACGACAAGATAGATGCTAAGCGCATAGCGATATATGCAGCCCGTTTTGAGGATAAGGTGCGTCTCTACGAACGTCCTGACCAAGAGATAGAGAGGCTTAAACAGCTTGAAGCAGAAAGAAGCCTTTATGTCGTGGATCTTGCCAAATACAAGGCACAAATGAAGGACCAGAAGGAGTATATGCCTAAAAGCATCTACAAAGAGAAGGTAAAGAGGCTGAAGAAACTGATGAAGAATCTGCAAGAAGTCATTGATTCCATAACAGAGGAGATGGAATGCATCGTGAATTCAACAGAAATTCTTTCAAGGCAATATAAATTACTGCAGTCTATTGACGGTGTAGGCCCTGTTGTCGCGCTTAACATGATTGTCGTTACAGAGGCCTTTACTCGTTTTGACAATGCAAGGCAGTTCAATTGTTTTGCAGGCTTGGCGCCGTTCCGGTATACCTCAGGAAGTAGCCAGCATTCAAGAGCAAGAGTATCACACCGTGCAGACAAGTGTATTAAAACCCTCCTTCACCTCTCGGCCGTTGCTGTTATCAGCAAAGCCGGCGGAGAACTGAAAGAGTATTATTTAAGGAAAGTAGAAGAGGGCAAAAACAAGATGACTGTCATAAATGCATTAAGAGCCAAAATTGTAGCAAGAATGTTCGCCGTCATCAAAAGAAATGAATTTTACAAACCTATTTTCTATTAATTTACTTGCAAAAACCATAATAATAGGGGAGGTGGCTGAAAAGCCGGAGGGGTTACTTTCAACAATTAATCGTCCCTCTCCGCAACTTCGTTGCCCTTCACCCCTCACCCATAACCCTTTACCCATAACCCATAACCGTTCCTCGTTCAACATTTTCTCCTTTTTAAATAAATTTATAAGGAGTTTCTATACCATATTATAAAAAAAACAATAACTTTGTATATTGAAACTGCAGAACAGGCTGCATACAGTATTGAGCACGGCAATGTAGATACTATGCCGGGCCAATGTGCCTTGTTCAAGCAGCAAAACATGAGTGATGGAAAACAGTAATTTTGCGGAGTCTGCAAAACAGATGTTCACAGACTACCTGAAAGAGCACAAATGCCGAAAGACCCCGGAACGCTATGCAATCCTTGACGCCGTATATTCAATGGAGGGCAGTTTCGAGATTGAGGAGCTATTGAAGTTCCTGGAGGAGGAGAGGAAGTTCAGGGTAAGCTGCGCTACTGTCTACAACACCATGACACTGTTACATAACGCCAACCTTGTGGTACGGCACCAGTTCGGCACAACCTCAAAATATGAGAAGTGCCTTGGCACGGAGAAAAGCCACATGGTGTGCACCAACTGCGGCAAGGTAACAGAGATTGAGAACCTGAATATAACTGAAACAATTACAGCGAATATAAAGAAATTCCATTTAACCCATTATTCGCTCTACCTTTACGGACTCTGCAACAAATGCCACCAGGCAATGAAGAGACGTAGGGCGCGAATGAACAAAGATAAATGAAAATGAAACAGAACATTGATGTACTTTTAGGCCTGCAGTGGGGCGACGAGGGTAAAGGTAAGGTAGTTGACGTATTGACACCCAACTACGATGTTGTTGCACGTTTCCAGGGTGGCCCGAACGCCGGACACACACTTGAGTTCGAAGGCAAGAAATTTGTGCTCCGCTCTATCCCTTCGGGCATCTTCCAGGGCGGCAAGACAAACATCATCGGTAACGGTGTGGTTCTTGACCCTGCACTCTTCAAGGGCGAGGCAGAAAACCTCATCGAGGCCGGTTACGACCTCACAAAGAACCTTTTCATCTCGAAAAAGGCGCACCTTATCCTGCCTACACACCGTGTGCTTGACGCTGCTTACGAGGCAGCAAAGGGCGATGCAAAGGTGGGTACAACAGGTAAGGGTATCGGCCCTACATACACCGACAAGATAAGCCGTAACGGCTTGCGCGTGGGCGACATCCTCGAGAACTTCGAGCAGAAGTATGCAGCAGCGAAGGCACGCCACGAGCAGATTCTCCACGAGATGAACTACAGCTACGACATAACAGAGATTGAGCAGCAGTGGCTCGAGGCTATCGAATACCTCAAGAAGTTCCGCCTCATCGACAGCGAGCAGTTCATCAACGACCTCATGAACGAGGGCAAGTCAGTGCTCTGCGAGGGCGCACAGGGAAGCCTCCTCGACATTGATTTCGGTAGCTATCCTTTCGTTACATCATCGAACACCGTATGCGCAGGTGCCTGCACAGGTCTGGGCGTAGCTCCAAACAGAATCGGCAACGTTTACGGTATCACAAAGGCATACTGCACACGAGTAGGTTCAGGCCCGTTCCCGACAGAGCTCTTCGACGCCGACGGCGCCCTGATGCGCGACCGCGGCCATGAGTACGGTGCTGTGACAGGCCGTGAGCGCCGTTGCGGTTGGATTGACCTAGTTGCTCTCAAGTACACAATCATGATAAACGGTGTTACACACCTCATCCTCATGAAGAGTGACGTGCTCGACACATTCCCCACAATCAAGGCTTGTGTCGCATACAAGAAGAACGGCGAGACACTCTCATACATGCCATACGACATTGAGGGCGTGGAGCCTGTATACACCGAGCTCAAGGGCTGGCAGACCGACCTCACCAAGTTACGCAGCGAGGAGGAGTTGCCCGAGGCATTCAAGGAGTACATCAAGTTCCTGGAGAAGGAACTGGGAGTGCCCGTGAAGTACCTCTCTATCGGCCCCGACCGTGACCAGACAATCACACGCTCTATCTGATGACATTCGGATAGAGGGTGTATTATAAACCAAAAAGCAATCTATGATATATTCATTGATCTTATTGGCACAGGCATACGCCCCGACATACAACCTCACCTACATCATAATCTTTGCAGGCATTTCCCTGTTGAGCTACATCATACAGGCAAACCTGCAGAGCAAGTTCGCGAAATACTCCAAGGTACCCATTGGCATGACCGGCAGGGACGTCGCGATAAAGATGCTACACGACAACGGCATATATGATGTACAGGTGACCAGCACGCCGGGAATGCTTACCGACCACTTCAACCCTGCGAACAAGACCGTAAACCTGAGCCAGGGTGTATACAACGTAGCAAGCGTTGCTGCTGCAGCAGTGGCTGCACACGAGTGCGGACACGCGATACAGCACGCCAAGGCATACGCTCCGCTGAAGATGCGCTCGGCATTGGTACCAGTGGTCTCATTCGCATCGAACATCATGATGTGGGTGTTGCTCATCGGAGTAATAATGGTTGAGACATTCCCCCAGTTGCTGTTGATAGGCATAGCGCTGTTTGCTACAACAACAATCTTCAGTCTCATCACACTCCCCGTGGAGATTGATGCAAGCCGCAGAGCCCTCGCGTGGTTGCAGGGCGCCGGCATCACCAACGCAAGCAACCACAAGTATGCGACAAGCGCATTGCGCTCGGCAGCATACACATACGTGATAGCGGCATTGTCATCGCTCGCTACACTATTCCATTACATAATGATTTATATGAACCGACGCGACTAAAACAGATATAATGGCAGCAAAACCGGCAATACCAAAGGGAACAAGAGACTTCTCACCCGTTGAGATGTCAAAGAGAAACTACATATTCGATACAATACGCGAGGCATTCCGCATCTTCGGTTTCCAGCAGATTGAGACTCCGGCAATGGAGAACCTCTCTACTCTGATGGGTAAGTACGGCGAAGAGGGTGACAAGCTTCTTTTCAAGATTCAGAACTCGGGCGACTATTTCAGCGGCCTCACCGACGAGGAACTGCTCAGCCGCAACGCCGCAAAGCTGGCGTCAAAGTTCTGCGAGAAGGGCTTGCGCTATGACCTCACCGTGCCTTTCGCACGTTACGTGGTTATGCACCGCGAGGAGCTCGTGTTCCCATTCAAGCGTTACCAGATACAGCCCGTATGGCGTGCCGACCGCCCGCAGAAGGGACGTTACCGCGAGTTCTACCAGTGCGACGCGGACATCATCGGCAACAACTCGCTCATCAACGAGGTTGAGCTCATTCAGCTCATCGACCACGTATTCGGCAAGTTGGGCATCCGTGTAGCAATAAAGCTCAACAACCGCAAGGTACTTGCAGGCATCGCAGAGACCATCGGCGAGCCCGACAAAATAATCGATATCACCGTTGCTATCGACAAGATTGACAAGATCGGCCTCGACGGTGTCATAGCAGAGCTCAAGAGCAAGGGCATAAGCGACGAAGCTGTCGAGAAGCTCCTGCCTATCCTTCAGGCACAGGGTAACAACAACGAGAAGCTCGACATCATTGCCCAAACACTCAAGGGCAACGAGACAGGCGAGAAGGGTGTCGAGGAGATCCGTTTCATCCTTGATGCATTCAACAGCCTCAAGATCAACAGCGCGCTCGATCTTGACCTCACCCTCGCACGCGGCCTCAACTACTACACAGGTGCAATCCTGGAGGTGAAGGCACTTGACGTGGCAATAGGCAGCATCACAGGTGGCGGACGTTACGACAACCTCACAGGCGTGTTCGGCCTCAACGGCGTATCGGGCGTGGGTATCTCTTTCGGTGCCGACCGCATCTATGACGTCATGAACCAGCTCGACCTCTACCCCAAGGACTCTATCCAGACCACACAGGTGATGTTCGTGAACTTCGGAGATAAGGAGGCCATGCACTCATTGCAGATAATCTCGGAGTTGCGCAAGAAGAATATCTCGGCCGAGCTGTTCCCGAGCAGCGACAAGATGAAGAAGCAGATGGGCTATGCCAACAGCCACAGCATCCCTTACGTTGCCATCATAGGCGAGCAGGAGATGACAGACGGCACCATTGCCCTCAAGAACATGACAAGCGGAGAGCAGAAGAGCGTGACAACAGAAGAACTCATCGCACTGCTTTCATAAGCAAGAACCGACAATAAAATAAGGAGCAGCAAAAACGGTTGCTCCTTATTTTTATAGTATCTTGATAGAACGGTTAACGTGTAACGATGAACGATTAAGGCTGCGGGTAAGAAAGTAAGAGCCAAGCTTGCTTGAGCTCTTGCAACGAGCGGGAGCAGGCTCGACGAAGTCAAGGCTGCGGGTAAGAAAGTAAGAGCCAAGCTTGCTTGAGCCATAATATTCCTCTCCTGTTTTAGGGGAGGTGCCCAACGGGCGGAGGGGTCACCCCCTAACCCCTAACCTTTCACCCATAACCCGTTAATCGTTTCCTGTTTCACTGTTACAATTATTAACAATTCTGAGCATTTATACAAAATCATTTGTCTAAGACACGGTAAAATTGTACTTTTGCACTCCAAAACTAACCGAAGAAAAGACTTAGTAGTTGTTTGACAACGCGCCTTATCCAATGGCATATCAAGCAACTACACAAGCTGTTATCATCATCGGCACAGAACCGGGGTGATATGCGACGGCAGTAACTGACTAGGACTGACGAACAGAGAAACAGCTATACAACACTCATTGCACGAAGAACGTGCAGAGAGGCCTTTTTTTATTGCATAAATTATAAACATTTTTCTATTTATTAACCTTTTAATCAAACGTATGAGAAATCTTACAAAGCAAATCGTGCTGCTGGCAATCCTTATGCTCGGCAGCATTGCTTCGTATGCTTCTGAAACGACTCCACTGAAGGGCGTAATCCGCGTCAAGGTGCAGCCACAGGTTGCGCTGCAGCTGGGTAATGCTCCACGTATTCAGGCGAACGGCGTTCTTGAGACAGGCATAACACCGCTTGACGTCGCTGCGCAGAGAGTTGGAGCAAGAAGCATCAAAAGAGCGTTCCCTTACGCTCCGGAACACGAAGCGGAGATGGCAAAATTCGGCCTCGACAGATGGTACGAAGTGTCATTCGACGAGAGCATCAACCCCATGGAGGCCGCTGCCACATTCAAGAGAGCAGCCGGTGTACAGACTGCAAACTGCAAGATGCCGATGTCTCTACAGGAAGGCAACGGCAACTTCATCGTGGCAAAGAGCAGCGAGGCTGACAGAACAGCCGAGATGCCTTTCAACGACCCACGTCTTGCACAGCAGTGGCACTACAACAACAACGGTTCCATCTCGGGAACAAAAGCCGGTGCCGACATCAACCTCTTCAATGCATGGAAGACCACTACCGGTTCAAGCGAGGTACTTGTTGCCATCATTGACGGCGGTGTAGACTACAAGCACGAGGACCTTGCCGCCAACATGTTCATAAACGAGGCCGAGCAGAACGGCGCAGCAGGCGTTGACGACGACGGCAACGGTTACATCGACGATATTTACGGCTGGAATTTCTGTACAAACACGTCCGAGGTATACCCGCACCCTCACGGCACACACGTTGCCGGTACTGTAGCCGCAGTGAACAACAACGGCAAGGGTGTCTGCGGTGTTGCCGGTGGTGACGGAACTCCGGGCAGCGGCGTCAAGATGATTTCATGCCAGACATTCGACGGCCGCTCAGGCTCTGCCGACGGCGACTTCGCGGCAGCTATCATCTACGCAGCGAACATGGGCGCATCTATCGCCCAGTGCTCTTGGGGATGGAACACTCCCGACTACAAGGAGCAGGACGTGCTCGACGCTATCGATTATTTTGTTGCAAGCGCACGCAGCAGCAAGATGACAGGCGGTATCATGTTCTTCTCTACAGGTAACCTCGGCTCTACAGGCAACTACTACCCAGGATGCTATGACAAGGTCGTTGCTGTAGGTTCCATGACCAGCGACTACACTGTTGCATCATACTCAAACTACGGCGAGTGGGTCGACATCGTTGCCCCCGGTGGCGACATGACCTTCGGCGAGCAGGGTGGCGTGTTGAGTACATTGCCCAACAACGAGTACGGTTACAACGAGGGAACTTCAATGGCATCGCCGCACGTTACCGGTGTTGCAGCGCTTGTACTCGCAAAGCACGGCAAGGCCGACATGCTCAACGAGACACTGCGTCAGCAGATTCTCACATCGGTAAACGACATCTATGCATACAACAAGGGGAGCGAGGGTCTTCACGGTGCCGGCTTCATCGACGCAGCAAAGGCTCTTGAGTTCGGCGACGGCACAAGCCCTGAGACTGTAAAGGAGTTCAGCGTTTTGCCCGCACAGGACAACATCACACTCCAGTGGGTCATCCCTGCGTCAAGCGACAACATCGTGAACCACCACATCATCTACTACAGCACAGAGCCTTTCACCGCCGAGAGCGACCTCATGTCACTGAAGAACGCTGTTGCCGACACCCGTTTCATGAATTCAGGCGACACATACACATTCGAGCTCAAAGGCCTTGCTTCACTCACAACATACTACATTGCCATCAAGGCTGTGAACCGTTGGGGTGACGCTTCGGAGCTCTCTCCTGTGGTATCGGCTACAACAAATGCAGGTCCTAAGATGACTACAAGCACAACAAGCATCTCACTTAGCGTGACACCCGACGCACCCGTTGCGAGCAAGGTAATCACAATCAAGAACGAGGATGAGGGCTTGCTTAAATGGAACGGTTTCGCACGTACTACACAGTCATCAATCTCGACCTATTCAAAGAACCCGCAGCCGGGTATCGTCAAGGCTTACAGCGGCAAGCTGAGCGCAAAGCCTTATGAGGCAAACGAGAAGTTCAGCACAGCCGACTTCAAGACAACAGACTACCCTGACGAGTTCAAATACTTCACAAGCTACTATGCATCAATCGGCGACACAGACACCAACCTGACAAATTCACAGGCACAGTGGTTCTATGTTGACCCGGCACAGTACCCCGAGGGCTTCAACCTCACAGGTGTGAAGATTGAGACCGTCTACGGTTCAAACCCCACACTCCAGATATATAAAGGCAACAACATCGCCAATGCTACAATGATTGCAAGCTGGGAGCCACACTTCTACAGCAATGGCATCATGCGTCTCGAGGAGCAGCACTTCTTCGCTCCCGGCGAGTCATTCTGGGTTGTGGCACACTTCCCCGTACAGGAGAGACTCTACCCTCTTGGCCTTGCTACAGGTACCGACGCGGCATACAGCAACTACAGCTTCATGAGTAATGACATGGGCCAGACATGGACACGTCTGAAGGATGCCCTCGCCGGCAGCCCTTATGAGTCAATGGAGGCGCCTGTATGGGCAATCACAGCCGTAAGCCAGAACCCCGACTGGAGCCAGCTGCTCGTGATGACGCCTGCCGAAGGCACTGTAAAGTACAACGAGACTGCAGACATAACCATTGCCAACGACGGTCAGCCATTGTGCAACGGTACATACAAGTTCAACGTACGCTTCAACACCAACGAGAGCGAGGGTAACAGCATCGCTATCCCTGTGACACTCAAGGTAAGCGGCCAGAAGCCACAGATGGCAAACGCAAAGGTAGTGAACTTCGGTGACCTGCTCGTCGGTCAGGAGAAGACCCTCACCGTGGAGGTTGTGAACGAGGGTTACGGCCTATTCGGCAACTACGGTTCGCTGAGCGGCAACAAGATTGTATGCAGCTCGGAGCACTTCAAGGCACCGACATATATCAACGGCGGTTTCCCTGCACGTGCTGCACAGACATTCGAGGTATCATATACCCCGAAGAGCGCAGGCAGCCACACAGCGACCATCACATTCATCAACAGCGACAATAGCGAGTTCAAGATTACCCTGCGCGGTGTTGCTACAGAGCCTGCACACATCAGCATAGAGCCCGAGACCATCGAAGTAGGCGAGCTCAACGTTGACGAGGCTACAGCACTCACAAAGGAGTTCAAGATTACCAATACCGGTAACTACCCTCTTGAGTTCGTATTCCCCAAATACTCTGACGAGACACTCGAGGAGCAGACCAAGGGCGCACACAAGTTCGGCTACTCGGCATTGAGCAACCTAAACGGTGCCACCGATGTAGAGTACAGCGCACCAGCGACACTGTTGGGCGGCACAGAGATATCATCAGTGTTCAGCGATGACAACCACTGGTCGAAGCAGATACCTCTTGGCTTCAACTTCCCGTTCTACGGTAAGACATACGACAAGATTTATATCACAAGTTTCGGACTCGTGACATTCGCTAAGAGCGTATACTCACTGCGTTCACCTGTCACCCCATCGATGGAGGCAGCATACGGTATCGGTGCAATCTCGGCCTACGGATTCCAGTTGCAGTTCGCCCCGGATTCAAAGGTGACATACGCAAAGCAGGACGGTAAGTTCGTTATCGAGTACAAGGATGTAATGGGCTTGGTATATGATCAGGAGTATACTCCTATCTCATTCCGCATCATACTTTCACCTAACGGTGACATCGAAATGTACTATGACAACTACCCACGCGAGATGCTGTTCCAGGAGGGTTCTACACTCTACTGCGGTATCCTTGACCCTGAGGCAGCCGACGAACTGAGCCTGACATCGGCTGATGTTGCCGACTATTGGGGCAACAGCGATGACCCTGCAGGCGACATGTTCTATAGTTTCGCTACAGGAACAGCCGTGAAGTATGTAGCTCCAAAGACTAGCTTCATCACAGGCATCACACCTGCATACGGTCTTGTAAACCCGGGCGAGGAGGCCACAATCACTGCATCTATCGCAACAAACGACGAGCTCATTGCCGGCGACACTTTCAACAAGGTTGTCGTATTGAGCAATGACCCCGACAACTCTACCGCTTACATCACATTCAACGCAAAGGTCACAGGTGAGAGCCTCCAGCCTGTAGCAGTTCTTGAGAACAGCGCAATCGAGTTCGGCAAGGTGTTCCGTACATCTGTTGCACAGATGCCTTTGACGGTGAAAAACAACGGTAAGGACACACTCGTCGTGAACTCTGTTGCCATTGCAGAGGGCAAGTTTATCGTGGAGAGCAAAGAGGCAAAGATTCCTGCCGGACTCTCACTTGACTACATCATCACTCTGCCTACAGAGAACGAGGGTGCAGTGAGCGATGTCGTGACAGTATCTACATCTGCGGGTGAGCTCACAGCCACACTCAACGGTGAGGTTATCGGAGTACCTACTGCAGACCTCAGCTTCACAGAGATTACAGAGACTGTCGAGAGCGGCACAGAGCTCATCAAGCCTCTCACCATCAGCAACAACGGTAACGAGCCACTCGTTTATGCCATTACACCGAACTCACTTGTATCGTTCACCGAGGAGATAAATGAGAACTCAAAGACCTCATACACATACACCTCAAAGGTTGACAACAGCAACGTGACATTCGAGTGGATTGACATCGAGACAACAGGCTTGGGCGAGCAGAACAACTTCTCATACTACTACAACAACGACTTTGTAGCAGTTGAGTTGCCTTTCGAGTTCCCATACTACGGCAAGAAGTACAGCAAGATGTACATCTACAACACCGGTTTCGTCTCATTCACAGAGCGCGATGACCAGAAGATGTGGCCGGAGCCACCGGCAGAGTTCCCCGCAGGTACTGTCTACACCAACATCATCGCACCTTACTGGGGATTGCACACCATGGACAATAGCAAGACAGCCGGTACATACCACTACGTGACCGAGAACGAGGCTATCGTTTCGTTCATGGAGTACGGCAACACGATGAACATCGGTGTATGCTACCAGCTCATCCTCAGAAAGGACGGAACATTCAAGTTCCAGTACAAGAGCTACGGTGACTATGCAATCATCTATGGTGCGTTCGGTCTTGCCGGTATCTCCAACGAGGACGGCAGCCAGGGCTTCAAGATTCCTGAGCGCTACATCGCATTCGGCAACGCAGTCGAGTTCAGCCCTGTAGTTGAGCAGACTATCGCTCCTAATGCAAGCC
>RHMF01003365.1_pt1 | contig 11854 bp, 12 predicted proteins | sample 5365151 | NCBI WGS metagenome assembly RHMF01 (sample SAMN10266501, study PRJNA497801) | feces metagenome | isolation source: feces | host: Bos taurus | place: China: Prairie of Fairy Mountain | collected 2017-08-14 | reverse complement strand
GTTAATTCGTTAATTTGTTAATTCGTTAATTTGATATGCGCCCTGTAATCTTTCTCTCCTCCTAGGGGGAGAGGTGCCCGCAGGGCGGAGAGGGGGCTTTAATTCGTTAATTCGAATATGAACTCATCTGATTCTTCTGTTATCTGCGGTTTACGCGGTTTCGGAGGGTTGGTCAGATTGCCCTTGCTGTCAAACATATTGTAGGTGGTCTTCAATACCCGGAATTCCGTTCTTCGGTTGAGCGCATTGGCCGTCTCCTGCTCGGCCGGCTTCAGTTTGCCTATAAACTCCTCCGTCAGCACATCGCCCTCGTTGAGCCACTTGTATCGCTCAGCCACCTTGCGGCGTATGCGCTTCGGATTCTCCTCTCCATAGCCCACAGGCGTGAGGCGCTCGGCCGCTATGCCCTTGCTGATGAGATAGCTGACCACAGCCTCGGCGCGACGCTGGGAGAGTGTCTTGTTGTATTCGTCAGAACCCCTGTAGTCGGTATGGGCCGACAGCTCGATTGTGATATTAGGATTCTCATTGAGCAGCAAGACCAGCGAATCGAGGGCGATGGTGCTGGATGGCAGCAGGCGCGCCTTGTCGAACTCAAAGAAGATATTGTCAACCAGCACGGGCACGCTGATATTGGCCAGCGGGAACTGCAGCGTGTATAGCTCCGTATCGGCATCGGCCTTCAGTTCCTCCTTGTGGTTGAGGTAGCCTGGACAGGAGGCCTGGATGATGTATTCCGTTCCAGGAGTGGCGACATACTCGAAGCTGCCGTCGCTCTTCACGCCGACACGCTGGTTGGTACCGTCGTTACCCACGATGCGCACCTGAGCCTCGTGCAACTCATAGCCGTCAACCTCATACACCCAGCCCCTGATAACCTGTACGAACTCAGGGTTCTCAAACGAGAAGATATGGTCGTTACCCCTGCCGTCACCTCTGCTGGAGGAGAAGTATCCGCGATTGTGCGGTCCCTCAAAGGTCATACCGAAGTCATCGCCCATAGAATTGAGCGGATAGCCCGGATGCTCTATGTGGTAACGATGGTCGCTGCCGATGGTGGCGATGAAGATATCGAGGCCGCCCATGCCGGGATGTCCGTCAGACGAGAAGTACAGGTCGCCGTTGGGACGGAATGATGGAAACATCTCATCGCCCGGGGTGTTGATAGGTTCGCCGACGTTTTCTACGCCCAGCGTCAGTCCTGTTGATGACAGGCGTGTGCGCCAGATGTCATAGCCGCCCTTGCCGCCAGGCATATTGCTGACGAAATAGAGCCACTCGCCATCAGGAGAGACGGCAGGGTGAGCAAAGGCCGAGAGGGTGTCGCGCGATATGTCCACATCGGTGGACTTGCCCCACAGCGCATCAGCACGCTTGGAGACGACGATCTTGGCATAGCGGGGATAGGAGGCATCATAGACGCATTGGGTGAGATACATCTCCTGTCCGCTGGGAGCGATGCAGCAGGCACCTTCGTCGTACTCGGTATTGAGACCGGTGCCGATAGCCTCCGGCTTGCTCCATTTCCCTTTGTCGTCCTTCTGGGAGAAGAAGATGTCTGACGCCTTCATGCCCGTGATGCCGCTCAGCTCGTCGCCATCAGCCTCATTGCGCGTGGAGGAGAAGTAGATGTATTCGTAGTTCTCGCCACCCAGACACGGGGAGTAGTCATCGCGGCGGGAATTAAACACGTCCATCTTCTTTACCTTGTATGACGAGCCCTGCTCCTTCCATTTTGGTGCCATCTTGGCAGAGATGATGCCGTTTTTCACCAGCAGATTGTCAGGCAACGAGTCACGAAGGGCCTCAAATTCCGTCAGCGCGCCCTTGTAGTCACCATTCTTCAGCAGCAGACGCGCATAAGTCAGGCGGTCTTCAGGTGTTGCCACATTGTAGCGTATGGCGTTGCGATAAGCGCCTATGGACTTCTGGGTGTTGAGATATTTCCTGTAGCTGTTGGCCATCAGCAGGGCGCGCTCTCCACGCAACTGCTTCTCTGCCGCAGGAGTCTTGCTGTAAGCCTGGCGATAGTAGTCTGCAGCCAGGAAGTATTCGCCTATGGCCTGCGCCTTGTTGCCCTTCTTGACGTAGGACGCGGCGTCGCACCCGAAGAGACACAACAGGATGACAGGCACAGCGAGGCATTGCAGCAGGCGTCGCAAAGACGTGCCGTAGCCGTATCGCAACTGGCGTCGTGCAGATGTTTTATGACCGTTTATGCTCATAGAGAAATCTTCTAGCTTATTGAAAACATTCGTTTTGCCGTATCAGTAGTGATACGAGCCACTTCCTGAGGTGTGGTGTGATATACCTCTGCCAGCATTTCTATTATGTGGACGATGAATGCCGACTCATTCCTCTCTCCTCGATGTGGCGTAGGAGCCATATAGGGCGCGTCGGTCTCAAGCACTATGCGCTCCAGGGGCACCGCAGCAGCCAGAGTCTGCGGGAGGTTGCTCTTCTTGAAGGTCAGCACGCCCCCTATACCCAGACAGAAGCCAGGAAAGGCAAGGAGCTCCCTTGCTTCGTGTTCGTTGCCCGTGAAGCAATGGAAGATGCCGCGTGCATCCTTGTGGCGCTTCAGGATTGACACCATATCGTTCTGGGCCTTGCGGCAATGGATCATCAGCGGCAGATCGTACTCACGCCCCCACTCCACCTGCGCCTCAAAGGCCTCACATTGCTCTTTGACGAAGTCGCGTGACCAGTAATAATCCAGTCCTATCTCGCCGACCGCCACAACGGGAAACGGGGGATGCTGAAGATGAGTGTGGAGGGCGGACAGTTGTGACTCATAGCCAGTATCGACATCCTCGGGATGCAGACCTATCATACCCAGACAGTAGTCAGGATAGCGCTGACAGACCTGAGAGATGCTCTCGACTGATGAGAGATTGATCCCCGGAACCAGCATCTTCTGCACTCCTGCAGCCTTAGCACGAGCTATCACCTCATCGCGATCGGAAGCAAACTCTTCGCCGTCAAGATGTATGTGAGTATCAATATATTGCAGCATTTACTTGTTTTTTTGAAATACGTCTCAATTATTGCGCCTGTGACGTCTTACTCATTCTGATTTAGACTGCCTACTTGTTGCGCTTTAGACAGCTTACTTGTTACGCTTGAGCATCATGTCGGCATAAGCTTTCAGGGGTGCCTTTCTGTCCTCGGCGACATTGATCTCGTTAAGTGCGCGGAGAGCTTCGCCGTAATAGAACTCTATCTTCTGAAGCGCCAGTTGGTCTATTCCCAACTTATTGTAAATGGCTGTTACGGCCTGTATCTTCTCCTGCGGATCGGCGCTGGTGTCTTCTATCCACCCCATCAGCGAGGCCTTATCATCGCCCGTAGCACGCAGCATAGCGTTGATGAGCATAGCGGTCTTCTTGTTTGCCACGATATCACCTCCGATGTTTTTGCCGAATGTGGCGGGATCGCCATAGACATCCAGATAGTCATCCTGCAACTGGAAGGCCAGGCCCAGCGCTTCGCCGAAGCGGTAGAGCTGCGCCACATCCTGAGAGGGAGCATCGGCCAGGAGCGCTCCTATCTTCGTGGCACAAGCCAGCAGCACGCTGGTCTTGAGGCGAATCATCTCAATGTATTCATCCTCGCTGACATCGTTGCGACTCTCGAAGTCTATATCGTACTGTTGCCCCTCGTTGATCTCTGACGTCGTTTGGGCAAAGCACTCAAAGACCTTGCCCAGGACAGAGGCGTCGTACATTGAGGAATTCTCGTGCATCATGCTGAATGCCAGGCAGAGCATCTCGTCTCCTGAGAGGATGGCGGTATTGACGTCCCACTTCTTATGAACCGTAGGGAAACCGCGACGCATATCGGCGTTGTCCATCACGTCGTCGTGAAGGAGCGTGAAGTTGTGGTACATCTCCAGAGCAACAGCCTGAGGCAGAATCTTTTCCTCATCGTCCTTCCACAGCTTGTAGGCCAGAAGCATGAGCGTGGGACGAACACGCTTGCCGCCGAGAGACATCACATACTTGATGGGAGCATACAACCCCTGAGGCTCTTTGCCCAAGGGGAGGTTGTCGATATAATTGTTGATTTTTTCTATCATAAGTCTTGTGTTTTCTTGAAACATCTGTATCTGTTGTTACTGTTATTGCACTTATTACAGTTATTCATATTCCGCAAGTGCGCCCTGAAAGGGCAACCTGCTTATAGCCCAGGGCAACGCCCTGGGTTTTTACGCGATTGGTAGGTGCGCCCTGTAAGGGCAAAAGAAGTTTCTGCTGCCCTTACAGGGCGTGGTTACTATTCGCTTTCATACCCAGGGCGCTGCCCTGGGCTATATGCTTTTGCCCTTTCAGGGCGTTTTTCCTACTTGCGGAATATAAATTACAGTTATTATAGTTGATACTGATATTACTGTTGTTGCAGTTATGATATCAGAAAGAGAATGCCGCGTTGACCATCAGACTGGATGAGCTGACGTGATACTTGCCATACGACACGTTGAGCTTGAAGCGTTCGAGCATCAGTCCTCCACCGAAGGACCATCCTGCCCCATGAGCGGTCTCTGTGCCCCCAACGTCCTTAGTCTTCAGGTCGTTGCTGCGACGGGCATTAAATCCCGCAGCAAGATAGAACTCCTGAGCGAGGATGATATCAACGCCTATCGACGCATGACGCAGGAAGGAGTAATCCCAGTTGGTCAGGTCAGAGAACGTGAGCGAGAGGCGGAACGGCATCTGAGGGAAGGCGTAAGTGGCACCGGCGAGGAGATCTATCGGAAGCTTCTCAAACTCGTCATTATAAGCCGACAGCTGACCACCAAGATTTCGGACCACCAGAGAAGCAGAGAAATCATGCTCCGGGTGATAGTAGTTGATACCCAGATCAATAGCCGCTGCCGTAGATGTATAGGAGCCAATCTTGGAATATATGAACTTTGCCCCTATACCGCCAACGATATTTTTGGACAGGGTGTAAGAAAAAATGCCCTCAAACGCCATATCTGACGGCGAGAACGTACCTAAGTCCCTGTTCTCAATGTCGGTCTCCCTCATGGAGCCGTAGTTGAGGTAGCGCACCGCACCACCTACCGTAGCCTTATCGTTAATCACGTGGGTGTAGCCTGCTGTGAACATATTCACTCCGTCCATGTAGTTCATGTAACCGAGCGACACCGTCCTGTGGCTCACAGAGCTGAGCAAAGCAGGATTAGACAAAGCCATCGTGGCATCATCCTCTATGATTGAAACATTGTTACCGCCTAATGCCGCAGCATGCGCGCTGACCGGAATGCTCAGAAAATTGTAAGCAGACTGACCGTCGTCGCAGAAGGCCTGCAGGCTGTACAGGGATAACAGTATGGGGAAAATCATCCTTTTCATCGCTATATATAACGCACGCGAACACTATTTATTGAGAACGGGGAACGAAAAACACGATTTTTTCTTGCACATCTCACATCTTTGTCGTAATTTCGCATTATGAAACATACATTAAAGAACAGAAATTCACCACTTTCCGTCGTCTTCATCGGCTCGGGCAACGTAGCGTGGCACCTCTCACAGAGCCTGTATGAAGCCGGCCACAGAATACTGCAAGTGTATAGCCGCACCCTCTCTCATGCCGAGGAACTGGCCCAGCGAGTGGAGGCAGAAGCAATAACAACCCCCGAGGCCCTCAACCGATGCGCTGATGCGTACATCATCTCCGTCAGCGACGATGCCATAAGCGAGGTTGCGGAGATGTTGCGCCCATTCCTCATATCAGACAATGACGCCAAAATTCAGGTGGTAATCCATACCGCAGGAAGCATCTCAATAGACGCTCTCAGTCGTGCTTCAGAGCATGCTGCAGTGCTATATCCGATGCAAACATTCACAAAACGTACCCCGGTCAATTTCAGCGAGATACCACTCTTCGTTGAAGCTACAGACAATGTATCGGAAAATGTTGTCCAGAGTCTTGCAAACAGCATCTCCGAACACGTTGTGACCATCAACAGCGACCAGCGTTGCAAACTGCATCTTGCTGCCGTCTTTGCGTCTAATATGACGAATCATTGTTACCGTCTGGCAGAAAGAATAGTGAACGAAGCTGGCATAGATTTCTCTCTCTATGCACCGCTTATACGCGAGACGGCCCGCAAGGCATCGGTGATGTCGCCCCGCGACGCACAGACGGGACCAATGGCACGAGGCGATGTCAAAGTGATGAACAAGCAGCTGGGGATGCTCTCCGACCCTCTCATGAAAAAGATATATGAGCTCTTTGCGCGCAGTATCAGAAAAGACAAAGAAAATTTTCAAACCGCAAGGAATATCCAAACGGCAAAGTATATCTAAAACAAACAGGGGACATTAGAAGCAAAAAAGTATCAGAAGCGGCAAAGAACATTAGGGCATAAAAAAAAAGCAACTGTCTCACGACAGCTACTTTCCATTAACCTTAATAATCTAATACCATGAAAAACACGATGCAAAGTTAAGCATTTATTCTGAACTTGCAAATATTTTAGTCGAAAATTTACTCGTAACCCCAGTTTTTTAACGTTCCTTAAAACTTTCACCGTTCCAAACAACGATTTTGCTGACAAGAATCTGCTCTAGATCTTTACGTTGTTCTTTCGTCAGCATTGGTGCATTTAATGACAGTTTGAGCGCAACTGGAGCATCATCTCCTGACGGAGCGTCAAAATGTGCCTCTACGAGAGGAAACTCTATGAGATTCAAGAGCTCCTCATAACGCTCCAGCGACATTGTGTCAGGACGCTGTGTAAGCTGGATATCATCAAAACCTATCGTCTTTATGAGCTTCCATTGCTTATCATAGACCTTGCACACCGTCTCACATTCCGGTGCTTTAGCGTGACGCAGAAGACAATAAGTGTTCTCATCAAGCTGGCGAAGCTGGCATTCCGAAGTGTCTCTTTCTACATAAGCACCGCGCAAGTCCTTCTTAATGTAGGGCAAGATGGAGTCCGGTATCTCAACCGCAGCAGCATGAAACGTCATGAGACATGATAATATGACAAGGAGAAGTGATTTCATTTTGACAACTTGGATGATTTTAATATACTGTATGCGCTATAGAGGCCTTTCTCGCCTGCTATGCTGAAGTCGCTCTTTGCCTTAGCAATCTCGCCCGACTGCACGTAGGCCAGTCCGCGATTATAGTAGCCCTGTGGCAGTCCGGGATCCAGCTCTATCGCCTTCGACAACTGTTCTGCGGCCTCCTTGAACTCCCCATTGCGGGCCAGGAATGTTCCCTTACAATAATAGATGAATGCATTGTTCGGGTCAGCCGAAATAATTTTGTCAAAATCGCTGAGGATGCTGGACCTTCTCATCTGATGATCTAACGGCTTTGCAGAATGGTCGAACTCATCCATCATGGCTCTACATATGACATCTTGCCACAGAGCGAGCATATTATCAGGATGGGCGGACAGTATGATGCTCAGGTCCTTGCGCGCATCTTCAAAGTTATGTGCGCTGGAGTATGCTATGGCTCTGAACAGCAATAGCCGCATGGTCTCCGTTTCGTCTGTGCTCCGTTCTATCAGTTGACTGATGCGCTCCACCTCATCAAATGTTGACACACCCGTTCCCTCGCCGATATTGCCCAGAGCGGGGAGTTGAATTGCGGAGCCGTTTACATTCTGACTGCTCACGTCTTTCTGGAGTCGGGAGCGATAATCCTCCACGCTCTTGTCAAAGGGAACATACGAGGACATTCCGATCTGACGGCTATTGGTGGTCATCACGATGTAAGGCAGGTAACTCTCGGAAGTCTGCCTGTTCTGTACTTTGCCGCGATATTCGCTCTTATACTCACGCGACTCATCTACATGGTCGTTGATGACGTTCATATCGTACTTCTCGGGGTCTATGTCGCTCAGCTTTCTCATAGCCGACAGCTTGCCCTTGCTCCAGCGCTGCTGTATGCCGAGATGCTTATCCATCTGCAGACGCAGGATGTGAAACTCATCCTTCTCGGCCTTTGCTATCATCCCCAGACGCCTGTAACACTGGGCACGTCTCGCAAGACCGGTAATGAAATCGGGAAACTTGTCTATCACCCTGGAATAGTCTCTGATGGCACCTCGCAGGTCTCCCGTACGGTCAAGAAGCGTAGCACGGTTGACGAGGGCCATGATATTGTTGGGTTCCAGTTCCAGCACATAGTTAAAGTCATCTATCGCCCTATTATCATCTCCCACCTGCTGTCGCAAGAGACCGCGGTTGTAATGTCCGAGAAAGCTGTTGGGGTTGAGATCAAGAGCCACATCATAATCAGACATCGCTCCCCGCAGGTTGTTGATGCGCTGACGCGCTAAAGCACGGTTGATGTAGCTGTTTGCATCTTTGGGCGAAAGACGGATGGTCTTTGACAGAAAATCATCGGCCTCTTTCCATTGCGACATATATAGTGCAATGTTCGCGCGCACGCGCAAGGCGTTGACATTATAAGCATCTATCTCCAGGGATTTGTCTATCCACTCGGTAGCCTTCACCGTATCTTTCTGATGAAGATAGGTCTCCGCCTTCAGGAGATAGGGAGCAGCAAAATTCCGCCACTTAGAGATGAGAGTGTCCGTTTGCACCTGCACGGTGTCATACGCACCTTTCTCCATATAGCAGACAGCACGGTTGTACCAGAAATTCTGATTGTCCGGCTGCATCTTGATGGCCGAAGAATAGTCGGCTATCGCATCATCAAACTTATTCTGCCTGATGCGTGACATACCTCGCAGGTCATACAGGGAGAGCACGTATGGGTTCAGCTCTATCGACTTAGAGGCATCTGCCTCTGCTCCCTGCCAGTCCTCAAGGTAGAACTTAGCCACAGCCCGAAGCTGCCAAGGTTCCCACTGCCAGGGTTTCTGGGATATTGCCTGATTGAAATACTGTATGGAGAGGACATAATCCTCATAGTACAAAGCGACTCTTCCGCTGAGCAGCAGACGTTCCACTTTGTACTGTGCATTTGCAACAACAGCAAAACACAACAGAAAAGATACTATCAGACCTTTGTATCGTATCACCCAAACAGAGATTTGCGTTTTATCAGTTCACAACGTTGGCGGATATGCACTCGTTCACCTGAGAATTTTCTGCCATTAACGAGCGGACATTCACTCGTTTATCTGGGAATCTTCAGCCATTAACGAGCGGCATTCATTCGTTTATCTGGGAATCTTCACCTTGTATGCGCAGCGGAACTTTCCCTGCAGGAGTGAGCGAAGCTTAGATTTGATCAGCTGTTTTCTGAGGGGCGAGATGCGGTCAATAAACATCTTGCCGTCAAGGTGATCAAACTCATGCTGCATGACGCGGGCGAGATATCCTTCTATCCACTCGTCGTGTTCCTGGAAGTCCGCATCGCAGTAGCTTACCCTGATGCGTGTCGGTCTCGTTACCTTCTCATGTATCGCAGGCAACGACAGGCAACCCTCCTCTGAGGTGCTGGTATTGTCCTCATCATATTCTATGATGTGCGGATTGATATATACGTTCTTAAAATCCGCATACTCGGGGAAGTCATCCTTCAGGTCTCTCAGATCTATTACTACGAGACGTATTGCGAGGCCTATCTGTGGTGCAGCGAGGCCTATCCCTTCGCTCTCTGCGAGCGTTTCCCACATATTCTCTATGAGGGTGTCCAGCTCCGGATAATTCTTGTCGATGTCCTGAGCGACCTTTCTAAGCACGGGCTGACCGTATGTATATATTGGAAGTATCATCGTGAAGATAAATAGTCTTGAAGAATAATCGTTGCAGAAATTTTGTCCACCAATGCTTTGTCCTGTCTTGCTTTCTTGTGCAGACCGGCATCAAGCATGGTGCGGTGAGCCATCACCGATGTGAAGCGCTCATCATAGCCCTCTATCGGTATCTCGGGGTGTTTCTTTCTCCATTGTCCCTGAAACGTCTTGACGCGCGCAAGGTTCTCTGAGGGCTGGCCGTTCGGCTGTCTGGGCTCACCTATTATTATACGTTCTACGGGTTCCTTGCTGATGTAGTCATCAAGAAACGCCATCAGCTGTGATGTCTCAACGGTAGCAAGCGCACCGGGCACAATCTGCAACGTGTCCGTCACAGCGAGTCCGGTGCGCTTTTTCCCATAATCTATTGCAAGTATTCTTGCCACTAGATAGATGTTTTACTATATGGGTTCAGACGAAATGACTGGCTTACTGTCTGTAGAGCAGCCAAGCGTCTGGATATGTCGAACGAACAGAGTTGCGGCTCTGTACTGCGCTCTCCTTATTGTCGAATGTGCTAACAATCACACGATACATGTTGCGCTCTGCGTTGTAAGCCACCTGAGCGTCATAACCAGCGCGGTTGAGTGTGCTCTGCAGACCCTCAGCATTTGAGCGAACGCCGAAAGAACCGACAACAACAGAGTAGGCTTTAAGCCCCTTACCACTTATCACGCTGACATTCTCACTGCGAACAGAAACATTCTCAGCAGGAGCCTGATATGCTGGCTGCTGTGCTGGCTGCTCTAATGGAGTAACAACAGGAGCCTGCTGCTGAGCTGTGGGGTACTGTGGCTGGCTCTGCTCCTGTGCCTTTGCCTTCTCGTAAGCCTTACGATAAGCACTCTCTTTTGAAGAACTACAACTTACGAATGCAACTGCTGCCATCAATGTGGCACAAACGAATAAAGTCTTTTTCATTTTGTTTTCTTGGTGTTATGGTAATAATTGTTATAAACTTAATGTATCATTTTAACGTAAAAAATCATGCTTCTTCCGATGAAACCGTAATTTTACGGTACAAAGGTATAAAAAAATACAGATGTTTTCGGCCTTTTCGCTATTTTTAACACTATATTTTATTCTTTTCATTGTTTTTTTTCTTACTTTTGCAAAAAGTTTAGTCAACAAGGACCAATTTAATAACCATTTCAACAAATCAAAATTATGAAGACATTAGGTTACATCGCAGCCGTAGTAGGCGGAGCAGTAGCAGGCGCAACTGCAGCACTTCTCTTGGCACCTGAAAAGGGTGAGGACACACGTGAAAAGATCTCATCTGCAGTAAAGGACTTTTGCGATAAGCATCAGATACAAGAGACTATAAAGGATTTCTGTGACAAGCACAACATCTCGCTGACCAGAAAGCAGGCAGAGGAGTTGGCTCAGGAAGTTACAGAGGCATAATACCGTCATCCCCGCTTCTGATTCTTTCATGGAGCGTCGCATAAAGTATTTATATGTTTTCTAACGACAGAAATATAGAGAAGATAGCGACTCTTGTTGAAGAAATTCAGCAATGGTCGCTACTTCGTAAGGAGCAGGCCAAGATAGAGGTAGCAGACAAGGTCTCTTCCCTCATCACCGCCATAGCCATTATCGTTGTGGTTTCCCTGCTGGCACTATTGGTATTCATAAGCCTGTCATTCGCATTGGCTTATGCTATCGAACCGATGGTGGGCTCTTATGGTATTGCCTTCCTGATTATAGCGGGCATTGATCTGATACTGCTCGTACTGGCTGTTGCATTCCGCGACAATCTGATTAAGAAGCCGCTGCTTAAGAGCACAGGCTACCTGGCAGGCAATACCGACACCGAGAAGAGCCAATGCCTGGCAGACATTAACAACAAGGAGAGCAATATCTCTCAACTCTGGGACAACCTGTTTCATGAAAAGGAGCAGCAGCCCAAGAATGGGTTCCTTGCATCACCCACACAGAGATTTCTGGAAGTGATATCATCTTCTGCGGCCATCATCGATGGAATACTGTTGGGATGGAAGCTATACAGAAGATACAAGCGTAAGTAAATACGTTGAGAGTTGAGAGTTGAGAGGTGAGAGGTGAGAGATGAGAGATGAGAACTTAAGGAGTTGAGCACAAAGCGAGACTTCC
>RHMF01001189.1_pt1 | contig 11854 bp, 8 predicted proteins | sample 5365151 | NCBI WGS metagenome assembly RHMF01 (sample SAMN10266501, study PRJNA497801) | feces metagenome | isolation source: feces | host: Bos taurus | place: China: Prairie of Fairy Mountain | collected 2017-08-14 | reverse complement strand
TGAGTCACATAGCAAACGACTCGGTATCAAGAAATTCGGTGATCAGGCAGTAAAGGCTGGCAACATCCTCGTTCGTCAGAGAGGTACTGTACACAACCCAGGTCTGAACGTAGGAATGGGTAAGGATCACACTCTTTACGCACTTATTGACGGTAAGGTAAGCTTCCGCAAGAAGGCTGACAACAAATCTTACGTTTCGGTACTCCCATTTGAGAACTAAGACTCGGGATTTGTATCAAAAAGATAGAGGACTGTTTCCCGAGTAGGGTTCGGTCCTCTTTTTTAATAAATTGTTTAATGTTATCCCGAGCTTGTCGAGGGATCTAAACAGAATCAAGATGTTAACATTGAAATTGCTTCGTGAAAATCCGGAATTCGTGATTTCGAAGCTCGCAGTCAAGAATTTTGATGCTAAGGAGATCGTTGAAAAGATCAACGTCCTTGATCAGAACAGACGTGCTCTCCAGACAGAGCTTGACGCATGTCTGGCAGAACAGAAGAAGAAAGCCGCACAGATCGGCGGCTTCATGAAGGAAGGCAAGAGGGAAGAAGCTGAGGCTGTAAAGGCTGAGGTTGCAGCTCTCAAGGCTCGTTCCGGAGAGATTGAGAAGACATCTGAGGAGAACAATAACGAGCTTAACTCGCTGCTGGTACTCCTTCCAAATATACCATGCGACCAGGTTCCTGAGGGAAAGGGTGCAGAGGATAATGTAGTTGTAAAGACTGGAAACGAGATTCCTGAGCTTGGTGAGAACAACCTCCCTCACTGGGAGCTCGCAAAGAAGTATGACATCATCGACTTCGACCTTGGTGTGAAGCTTACAGGTGCCGGCTTCCCTGTTTACAAGGGAAAGGGTGCAAGACTTCAGAGAGCCCTCATCAACTATTTCCTCGATATGAATACAGAAGTGGGCTATCTTGAAGTTGAGCCTCCTGTAATGGTGAATGAGGCTTCAGGTTTCGGTACAGGCCAGCTTCCTGACAAGGAAGGCCAGATGTACCATGCAACAGCTGACAACTTCTACCTTGTGCCGACAGCTGAGGTGCCTGTTACCAACATCTACAGAGATGTTATCCTTGGAAACAATGATTTCCCTGTAAAGATGACCGCTTATACACCATGTTTCCGTCGTGAGGCCGGTTCATATGGAAAGGATGTCCGCGGACTTAACCGTCTCCACCAGTTTGATAAGGTTGAGATCGTTCGTATCGAGAAACCTGAAGATTCATATGCTGCTCTTGATGATATGATCGCTCATGTGGAGAAGCTTGTTTCAAGCCTCGGACTTCCATACAGAATCCTTCGTCTTTGCGGTGGCGATATGAGCTTCACATCAGCCATAACATATGATTTCGAGGTTTATTCTGCAGCTCAGGGACGCTGGCTTGAGATCTCTTCTGTTTCAAACTTTGAGTCTTATCAGGCTAATCGTCTGAAACTCAGATATAAGGATGCCGATGGAAAGGTTCAGCTCGCCCATACTCTCAACGGTAGCTCGCTTGCCCTACCACGTGTGGTAGCCGCTCTCCTTGAGAATAATCAGAAGGCTGACAGAATCGAAATTCCTGAGGCTCTTCGTCCATACACAGGCTTTGACTATATTGACTAAAGAAAAGACCATATTAGGTATTGATCCCGGAACCAATATTCTTGGTTACGGGATCATTCATGTGGACTCCAAAGGTCCGCATTATGTCGATATGGGCGTATTTGATCTGCGTAAGATCAAAGACCCTTTTGAAAAACTGGCCAACATTTTCTCCGGAGTAGGAGAACTCCTCGATGAACACCAGCCTGACGAACTTGCAGTTGAGTCCCCGTTTTATGGTAAGAATGCCCAGGTGATCCTCAAGCTTGGACGTGCTCAAGGCGCAGCGATAACAGCTGCCATAATGAGAGGTATTCCAGTTGCGGAATATGCTCCGAGAAAGGCAAAGATCGCGATCTGCGGCAATGGAGCGGCATCAAAGGAACAGGTATCCATGATGATTCAGAAGACTCTCAAAGTGGAGCTGGATCCTAAATATCTTGATGCAACGGATGCCCTGGCCATTGCACTTTGCCATCATTACCAGATGTCCAATCCTCTTGCCGGCGTTACCGGAAAGTCAGATTGGAAGAAATTTCTGGAAAATAATCCTGACAGAATAAAAAAATGACATTTTCGGTTAAACTTTCTTTGCCGGTCGGTGTCTAATGAAGATATGGCTGACAGGGGAAGTTATGTCATGATATGAATATATGAAACGAAAACTATATTATGAAATCTAAACCTCATCATCTTTTCTTTAAAGGTTTTCTGACTTTTCTTGCACTGATTGTCTCTATTACGGCATTCGCTCAGGGTTCATATACTCTGAAGCTGAAGCTTGTAGATGATAAAAGCTCCGATCCGGTGCCTTTTGCTACGGTTTCTCTTACTGTCAAGGGTGAGAATGCTGCTGTCAAGTACGCTCTTACAGATTCCGAAGGAAAGGTTGCATTGACAAAGATACGTAAAGGTACGTATGTGCTTAAAGCTGAACTTATGGGTTATAAGGCTCATGTTCAGGAAATTGCCATAGAGAAGAATGCGGATCTGGGCGATGTGAAGATGAAGGAAGATGTCGAGGTTCTTGATGCGGCCAGCGTATCTGCTATCGGTAATCCTATAGTAGTGAAGAAGGATACGATCGAATACACCGCTTCGTCTTTCAAGACATCTGATAATGATATGCTTGAGGAACTTCTCAAGAAGCTTCCGGGAGTCGAGGTCGAGTCAGATGGTTCTATCACAGCAAATGGCGAGACCATCAAGAAGATCACCATAGATGGAAAGACATTCTTCCTTGATGATCCTCAGCTGGCTTCAAAGAATATTCCTGCAAAGCTTATCGAGAAGGTCAAGGTCGTGGAAAAGAAGTCCGATCAGGCTCAGTTTACTGGTATTGATGATGGTGAGGAAGAGACTATAATCGACCTTTCGATGAGGCCGGGAGCAATGCAGGGCTGGTTCGGAAACATCATGGGAGGCGGTGGACACGATGTGCCGGGAGCTGGATCTGATATGAATGACCTTCGTTATCAAGGTGCGGCAATGGTAGGCCGCTTTACAGATAAGAGTCAGATAAGCATTATACTCAACGGCAACAATACAAATAATCGCGGATTCAACGACATGGCCGGCAGCATGATGCGTGGCATGCGTGGAAGCGGTGGAATGGGTCGTGGAATGGGCGGCTGGGGCCGTGGCAACGGTATCACTACATCGTGGATGGGCGGACTCAATGGTGCTTTCACATTGTATGATGGCGATATGGACCTTGCCGGAAACTATCTCTATAACGGATCCATCAATAGCGTGATAGAAGAAAGTTCGAGCATCACTTATCTTGAAGACGGCAAGCGTATCCTGAACGATCAGTCCGGTAACGGAACGACAAAGACTCAGGGCCATAGATTCGGAGTACGTCTGGAGCATAAGTTTTCAGAAAATACATCGATCATTTTCGAACCTCAGGTCAATTTCGGAAACGGAGATTATTCGGAATACTCAAGTTTCAAGACAAGCAGCTCGGAGAGCAAGACAAATGGTTTTACTGATAACCATGGTTTCAATGACAACTGGTCCACAAGCGGTTTCCTGCTTTTCCGTCAGAGACTGGGCAAGCCTGGCAGAACGATTTCTGCAAATGTACGTTACAGCTTCAGCAATAACTCTCTTGATGGTGAGAATCAGTCGCTTACTCGTATTGAGGATAAGGATGAACAGCCGGTAGTTGTGAATCAAAGGATCGATCAGACTTCAAAGTCTTCATCTTTGAGCGGACGTATCGTATATACGGAACCTTTGGGACATGACCTTTTCCTTGAGGCGAATTATCAGTATAGCTGGAACCGCAACATATCCGATAAGCTCGCTTATAATAGTGGAAATATCGAGGATCCTATACCTCAGGATGCTACTCATCTCAAGTATATCTCAGATGGTGAAGAAAAGGATGAGACTTATTCGAATGAGATCCTGAACAGGTCGGCAAGCCAGAGAGCCGGCGTAAACCTCAGCTATCAGAAAGAGAAGTTCAGGGCACAGATCGGTGCCTCAATCAACCCGACAGAAACCAGGAACGTGACTAACGGAGTCGATACGACCTTTACTGTTTATAACTGGTCTCCACAGGCCATGCTCAATTATGAGTTCAATGATAATTCGCATATCCGGTTCTTCTATTTCGGACGTTCGGCACAGCCTTCTACATCTCAGCTGATGCCGGTACCGGATAATTCCGATCCACGTCGCGTATCTCTCGGTAACCCATACCTTGAGCCGTATTTCAATCATAATATTCGTGGAATGTTCGGCTACACCAACAAGAAGACATTTACATCCGTAAATGCACGTTTCGGTGCCAGCCTGGTAGAAGATGCTATTACCAATGCACAATGGTATGACAATAACAACGTTCAGTATGCTATCCCTGTAAACGGACCAGGAACCGGTTCGGCAGATATGAGAGTGATGGTCAATTCGCCTTTCGGCAAGACCGGTCTGTCGATCTTCTCGATGTCTTTTGTAAGGTATAGCCAATCCACAGCTTATGTTGGAAAAGGAAAATTCGATTCATCCCGCTACTATAATGCCGAAACAGCAGTCTTTGACTATGATGACTTCAAGAAAGATTTTCCTGATCTGGACGCCAGTGATGAATTCATCAACAACAAGACACAGACAATGTCATTCACTCAGAGGCTACGCCTCACGTACAGAAATGACTTTGTGGAGCTGACAGTAGGTGGCAGAACCATAATGAACAAGTCATGGCTTACCATTGAAACCCAGCAGGTGGATGCTACATGGAACAATCAGATCGACGGATCCATGAACTGGACTATCCCAGGAGGCATAAACCTCATAGCTGATGTGGACTACAACTGGTACAACAACTACCTCACTCCAAAGGAAGACGAGATTATCCTCAATGCGGAGATCACAAAGCTTCTGTTCAAGAACAAGTGCACTCTTGCGCTCAAGGCTTATGATATTCTTGGACAGTCAAAGAACCTCTCTGTGTCAGACACAGCCAATGCACATGTCGAGACCAAAAACAACACTCTGGGACGTTATGTGATCTTCTCGCTGACATACCGCTTCGGCAACTTCGGCGGCCATCATGGAGGAGGAAGAGGCCCTGGTGGTCCTGGTGGCCCTCCAAGAAGATAATTAAATTTCTTACCTCTTCGTCACAAACCTCACGCACAGCGCAAGAAGCAGAAGCAGGAAGACGAATGTGCAGACGCGGCCTGTGATGTCGCCGTGAGAAACGTAGAATGTGATATCGTCGCGCAGCGGAATGCTGCTTTCTATTACAGCCGGCTCCCACCAAGGGGTCGGCTGAAGTATTTTACCTGAAGGTGAAATGATGGCGGATATACCGGTGTTTGCGCAGCGGGCGATTGCACGGCGTGTCTCGATGGCTCTCAATGAGGCATAGCTCAAATGCTGTTTATAGCCTGGCGTGTCGCCCCACCAGGCGTCATTGGTGATTATGGCCATTGCGCGCGCTCCTTTGCGTACATAATCTGTATAATATTCCCCGTAAACCGATTCATAGCATACCGCGCAGCCGACAGGAACCGTCTGTCCGTCCGGACTTTTGACATCGAGAAGTGTGATCTCGTCCTGTCCTACACATCTTCCCATCACTCCTCCGAGAAGGTCGTCTATAGGGCAGAATATTCTTGGATACGGAGTGTGCTCCACTGCTACTACAAGCTTGCTTTTGTGGAAGATATCTGTACGTGCTGTGCCGTCGATCATCAGTGCGGAATTGTGGGACTCGACCCAAAGACCGTCACGGAGATTGCGGGCCGTATATGACGGACGCTCCTCCTGATGGATATAGTCATATGATGATGCTCCGAAAAGCATGTTCACTCCGGGATATTCCTGAAGAAGGGTCGTAAAGCGTCTCCATGTGCGGCTTCTAAGGTAGTCTCCGCAAACGATGTCGCTTGTGAATGTCTCGGGTGCCACGACGAGAAGGGGAGTGCTTATGCTGTCAGACTTGCGCTCTTTCAATATCGGGGCGATATGGCTTTCCAGAAGGGCATTCTGCTGGTCCTGTGTCATCGCCTGGAATTTGTTGTAAGGGTCAATGTTAGGCTGTACTATGGCTACAGGAAGCTGTTCGGGCGAATCCATGGAGTCCTGATATTCTTTGCCTATGATTCCGGACGCTGCAAGAGGCGCAACAAACAGCAGAATGATTCCTGTCAGAGAAGCAGTCTTGGCCTTCCAGTTCCAATAGAATATGCTTCCGTCCGAGATACTTACAAGCAGACCGAAGATACTGAGATTACATGCCCATATCCAGAGCGAACCTCCAAGGGCTCCTGTGATTTCATACCACTGGATCGCCCATGTCGTGCGGGCGAAGGAGTTGCCGAGTACCAGCCATGGCCATGAGATTTCGGCATCGAAATAGAATCTTTCCCAAGCTATCCATGCAACGGCCAGAAAGATGTATGGAAGAGTTCCTGTGAATTTCTTCTTGCTGAGCCGGAACAGTCCGAATACGAGCGACATCTGAAGTGAATTCGCAAGCACAGCAAATATACCCCCGCCTATTGTGGCGTTGCATACCCAGAATGTGGTGATCGTGTTCCAGAGCACGAATGCTGAATAATGGTATATCCATATTCTCTTTTTCCCGCTAAGGTCGGCTATTCGCTCCATACAAAGGAGGGGAACAAGTCCGAAAAGGGCGAGGAGGCCGGTATGGGGCACAACGAACGGTATTGACATCATTACTGCAAATAGCAGGACGAGTCCCCATAAAAGTATATTTTCTTTTTTCATCAGATGCAGTCTTTTACGAAAGGCAAAGATATAAAAATTATTACTACCTTTGTCTGATTGTATTTTCTTAAAAGTGGCATTTTATGGTAATGGATATGCTCAAAGGTTTCCTCGTTGGAGTGTGTGCGTCGGCACCTGTCGGACCGATAGCCATACTTGTCGTGCAGAAATCATTGAGCAAGGGGCATAAGGCCGGATTCATTTCAGGACTGGGAGCCAGCGTGGTGGATACATTATATGCCTTCATCGCGATTTTTGCTCTTGCTTTCGCCCAGAAGTTCATAGATGACCATAAGACGCTGATCCTGCTTATAGGAGGTGTGGTTCTGGCGATTGTCGGCCTTAATATGGCATTTTCTGATCCGTTCAGAAAAATGAAGGCTGATGGAGAATCTACTGCATCTCCAAAGGATTTCGGACAGGCAGTGGCTATGGGTCTGTCAAATCCGATGGCCATATTCGTCATGTTCACTCTTTTTGCATTCTTCGGCCTGGCGAATGATGCCCCCCATAACTGGAGTGTGGCTCCTATAATACTTTCGGTAAGTGCGGGGTCTGTATCGTATTGGTTCAGCGTTTCATGGCTGCTGAGCCGTTTCCGCAAGAATTTCAGAATGAGGACTATACTATGGATCAGCAGGATCACAGGAGCATTGATAGTAATAATAGGCATAGCTCTGCTGGGACAGGGACTTTTCGATGTCATATTCAGGGGAGTGCCGTTAGCATAATGTAACTATGGAAAAATCAAAGGTATTCTTTACGGATCTCAGAACCGTACCGGGAAATGATCTTCTCACAAAGCTTGAAAGACTTATCAGAAGAGCAGGAATTGCAGATATTGATTTTGACGGTAAGTTTACCGCAATCAAGATTCATTTCGGCGAGCCAGGAAATATGGCTTATATCCGTCCGAACTATGCAGCGCGTGTAGTTGATGTGATCCGTTCTTTGGGCGGAAAGCCTTTCCTTACGGATTCGAATACATTGTATTCAGGCGGTCGTTCAAACGCAGTGGACCATCTTGATGCAGCGATGGAGAACGGATTCAACAGGATCGGAGCCCATGCTGATGTGATCATCGCGGATGGTCTTAAGGGTACTGATTATAAGGAGGTTCCATGCGGAGGCTCTTATTGCCCGGCTCCAAAGATCGGAGCAGCCATTGCAGATGCTGATATAGTGATCTCTATGAATCATTTCAAGGGTCATGAGCAGAGCGGATTCGGCGGTGCGCTCAAGAATCTGGGTATGGGCTCGGCCAGTGTAGGAGGCAAGCTGGAACTTCATTCTTCGTCTCAGCCGTGCATCGATCTTGAAAATTGCATCGGTTGCCGTATTTGTGAGAAATACTGCCGTCATGGTGCAGTAAAGGTCATTGATAAGAAAGCCGTGATAGATTATGACAAATGCGTAGGCTGCGGTCAGTGCGTGGCTGTATGCCAGAAGTCTGCCGCTGTCATAAAGGATTACGATACTTCAGACGTTCTTAACAGCAAGATTGCTGAGTATGCATATGCTGTGGTTAACGGAAAGCCATCTTTCCATATCAGCTTCATCATGAATGTTTCTCCGAACTGTGATTGCTGGAACCATAATGATGCTGCCCTCGTTCCGGATATCGGTATCGCTGCTTCATTCGACCCTGTCGCTCTGGATTGTGCATGTGCGGATCTTGTAAAAGCCGCTCCTAGCCTCAAGGGTAATGCCATTTCCGACAAGGACCATGCTCATGAAGGAGAATGCGGCTGCGGACATCACCATCATAAAGGCGAAGATAAATTCCGTATTGTACATCCTGATACAAATTGGGAAGCCGGAGTCGAGTATGGAGAGAAGATCGGTCTCGGCTGCCGTTCATACGAATTGATTAATGTTAGATAAAATGAGTGAAAAGGCACAGAAAAAAGGGTTTTTCGGCAATTGGATCGTCAAGAATATTCTGATTGCCATCATTCTTGTTGCGGTCCTGATCGTAGGAGCCATGATATTCCTGAATGTTGTGACACAGCACAACAAGGAGCTGGAGGTTCCGGATTTTACGAATATGACTGTATCGGAAGCTGAATATGCTGCATCTCAGGCCGGTATGAGGGTTGAGGTGACAGACTCTGTGTATGCAAAGAGAATAAGAAAGGGTGCCGTAAGAGATCAGAATCCGGCTCCAGGATCAATGGTGAAGGAAGGCAGGCGTATTTCGCTTACCATCAATGCATTGAATGCCAAGAAGGTGACCATGCCGAATCTTGTCGGTCTGTCGATGCGTCAGGCTCTTGCTGAGCTTCAGTCGCGCGGACTTGTTCTGGGCAAGCTGATCTATGTACAGGATATGGCGACAAACAATGTCTTGAGGCAGCTTAAAGGCAATCGTGAGATCGCTCCGGGAAAGACAGTTGAAGCTGATACCGTCATTGATCTTGTAGTAGGTCTCAATCCTGATACAGATGCGAGTACATATGTCCCTAGAGTTGTCGGAAAGATGTATATGACCGCGATGGATGCCCTTCATAAACAGTCACTTAACGTAAAGACCCTGCGATTTGACGACAGTGTCAAGGATTATGAGGACAGTCTTAATGCCGTAGTGTATAGGCAGGCTCCAGAGGCATCTCAGATACCAGTCACATTAGGAACTGATGTCTCGCTTTATCTTACCGTGAATCCTGACAGAATACCTTCAAGATAATGAGCCAGGACAGATTTTTTGACTTCAATGAAGATCCTATAGAGGAGTTCGACCCTACCCAGGCAGGAGACGAGGTGGCATTCGAGGACGAGCAGCAGGAGATGTTCGAGCATTACCGTTTCGATATCTCTGCAGGTCAGGTCCCTATGCGTGTGGACAAGTATCTTTCCACTCATATGGAATATACTTCCCGTCATCGTATCCAGCTCGCTATAAAGGCTGAATACATACGTGTAAATGATAAGATCGTAAAGGCGAATTACGTCATACGCCCAGGAGATGTCGTCAAATTCGTCATGCCTTATCAGCGCCGTGGTCTTGAAATCCTTCCTGAGGACATACCTTTGAATATTGTCTATGAAGATGAGGACCTTCTTGTCCTGAACAAGGAAGCTGGTATGGTCGTACACCCTGGTCATGGCCATTTCTCTGGTACCCTCGTCAATGCTCTTGCACATCACCTTGGCATATCACAAGGTCCTGATGCTCAGGATGAAAGAATGGGTGTGCTTGTGCATCGAATAGATAAGGATACATCTGGTCTTCTGGTGGTAGCAAAGAATGATGAATCCCAGCTAGATCTGGCAAAGCAGTTTTTCGTCCATTCCATCGAACGCCGGTATGTGGCTATCGTCTGGGGCAATCTTAAGGAGGATGAAGGAACCATCACCGGAAACATCGGTCGCGATCCTAATGACCGTATGCGCTTCAAGGTGTTCCCTGATGGCGATCATGGAAAACATGCCGTGACTCATTACCGGGTTCTGGAACGTTTCGGCTATGTTACCGTAGTGGAATGTCGCCTCGAGACAGGACGTACCCACCAGATCCGTGTACATTTCAATTGGATTGGGCATCCTCTTTTCAACGACTCACGCTACGATGGCTCTGAAATACGTAAGGGAACCATTTATGCCAAGTACCGTCAGTTCATAGAAAACTGCTTCAAGCTCCTTCCACGTCAGGCTCTACATGCCAAGACTCTGGGATTTGTCCATCCTAGGACCAGACAGATGGTGCGCTTTGATTCAGAACTTCCGGCTGACATGCAGGCTCTGATCGATAAATGGAGGAAATATTCCGAGAATATGACCCAATTCCTTGAGGAAGAATGATGAAAAGGAGAGAAGCTAATCAAGCTTCTCTCCTTTTTCATTGTAAAATTCATTCTGCAGGACAGTGAAGTCTGTAGTTTCGATGACTTCAATCTTGCATCTGTACTTCTTTTTCCATTTTCCCACAATTGAGGAAAAGAGGCCTTTGGTAAGGTAAGCTCCGAGAATAGGGTTTACTTTGAGAGTCAGATTCGTGATCTTCTTTTCATTCGCATAGAATGCCAACCTTCTCTCGATAGCTTCATCGATTACGACACTTGATGTTATCTTTCCAGTACCGTGGCAGACCGGACAAACCTCTGCGGTGTTGATCTCGATTGCCGGACGTACCCTTTGCCTTGTGATCTGCATCAATCCGAACTTTGTAAGCGGCAGCACGTTATGCTTTGCCTTGTCGGATTCCATAAGCTCCTGCATCTTCTTGTGGAGTGCATTCTTATGTTCGTTGTTGTCCATGTCTATGAAGTCAACGATCACGATGCCACCCATGTCACGAAGTCTGAGCTGTCTTGCGATCTCTTCAGCTGCGAAGCAATTGACATCGAATGTGTTCTGCTCCTGTTCCTTGTTCTTGGAACGTATGCCGCTGTTTACATCGATTACATGCAATGCTTCTGTGTGCTCGATCACAAGATATGCGCCTTGCTTGATAGGGACCACTTTTCCGAATGAACTCTTTATCTGTCTCGTTACTTCGAAATGGTCGAAGATCGGTGCCTTCTCCTTATAGAGCTTGACGATCTTCTCCTGTTCCGGTGAGATCAGTGAGATGTACTTGCGGATTTCCTCGTAAATGTTCTCATCGTTCACATAGATGTTGGTGAATGAATCGTTGAGAAGGTCTCTGAGGATTGTTGTGGTCTTGCTGTATTCTGTGAATAACAGCTGCACATTCTTGGATTTCGCCAGTTCCTTCCAGGAATTCTCCCATTTCTCGATGAGCGACATCACTTCCGCGTCAAGGACAGCGGCATTCTTGCCTTCTGCTGCCGTACGGATAATTGCTCCGTAATTCTTAGGGAGAATGTTCCTTACAAGTGTCTCAAGTCTTCTTTTCTCCTCCTTGGAGGAAATCTTCTGGGATACGCTTACCTTTTCAGCAAAGGGGAGCAGTACAATGTTTCGTCCTGCCAATGAAATTTCTGCAGTCAGTCTTGACCCTTTTGTCGAGATCGGCTCCTTTACGATCTGTACGATGATCATCTGTCCGGGTG
>RHMF01001188.1_pt1 | contig 11855 bp, 13 predicted proteins | sample 5365151 | NCBI WGS metagenome assembly RHMF01 (sample SAMN10266501, study PRJNA497801) | feces metagenome | isolation source: feces | host: Bos taurus | place: China: Prairie of Fairy Mountain | collected 2017-08-14 | reverse complement strand
ACGCTCATTCCCATCTTAGTAATGGTGCAGGTTGTCCAGAATGTGCAAAAATTGCAAAGGGTCCTAAGAGATTAACTACAGAAGAATTCATAGAAAAGGCTAAAAAGATTTATGGAGATCTTTATGATTATTCAAAAGTTAAATATACATTGTCGAGCAAACCAATTATTATAACTTGCTCAAAACACGGTGATTTTTTGATAACTCCGAATCACCATTTAAATGGAGAGGGTTGCCCAAAATGTGCAGCATCAAAAGGAGAGCGATTTATAAATGATTGTTTAACAAGATTAAATATAAAATTTGATTCACAATATTGTTTAAAATTTAATAATCCATTAAAAAATTATTTTAGAATAGATTTTTGTATAAATTTAGATAAAATATATTTAATAGAGTATAATGGAGTTCAACATTATTTTCCTTCTAAATACTTCGGAGGAGAAACTCAATTTAAAAAACAACAATTGCGAGATCAATTATTACGAGATTTTGTAAATAAAAACTCTGATAGATATGAATTATTAGAAATAGATTATAGATATAATAAATATACAATAATTACAAAACTTCTAAAGTTTTTAAAAGTCCCTATTAGTAGTGATATTAATAGCAAACTGGGTGAATTGCTGGAAAGCTGTGATGCTAATCAGCAGCCGAGCCTTGAGTTAACAATCGAGGAAGGTTCAGAGACTAACACTTGAAACTGTAATACAGAATATAATAGTGACACGAGCACCCAGCATCTAGAAATAGATGATGATATAGTCCGAGCTGGAGTAAACAAAGAAACTTCAGAAATAATTATTTAAAAATAATTATGATAACAAAACTGTTAATTCAATGCATTATGATGCTCCAGTAATATCTTATATTATTTTAAACTATAAAGAATTAATTAAAAAGTCTATATATGAAATTACAGCTGAATTAAAAGCATTTAGTGATAAAGTAATTAATTCTGAAACACCTGCTTCATGAACCAAATATAAATATGCTAATTTATTTGATGATTTGGATTTATTAGCAATGAAATGATCTCAGAAACTTCGTACAAGTTTAAAAGCATTACAAGTAACAATGCAATATAAAAATGTAGAAGAATATGATGGTGATTTTAATGCTTTTTTACCTCGATCTGATTATGATAAAGTATTGGCATATAATAAAAACGATGTAGAATCTACTGAAGAATTATTAAACCGTTCTATTAAAGATATTGAACTCCGTTTAGGAGTTGAAAGGGAATTTGGAATTTCTGCATTAAATAAAGATGGTGTTAATCTTGGAATGGAAATTATCAAAACTAAATATCTTGAAAGAACAGGATTGTTGTGAAGCGAAATAAAAGATTTAAGAAGCCCTTGTGATAATTTGTGTTTAAAAGATATTATATTTCCATTTGTGGAATTTAAAACTCCAACACTTCAAAAACTATTAGAAGAACTTAAATCCGTATGTATGAATCCAAATGATAATTCTTTTGAACGTCATTTTATATTAGGAGGTGTAGAACACACTTTTGGAATGGGAGGATTACATAGTGTTAATCAGCCAGAGATATTTGAGCCTCAAGACGCATATCTAATTGATTGAGATGTGAATTCAATGTATCCGAGCATTATAGTTTCACAACGTTTATATCCTCAACACTTAGGAGAAGTTTTTGTTGATGTGTACGATAATATTCGACTTGAAAGATTTGAAGCAAAACGAAACGGTAATAAAGTAAAAAATGAAACTTATAAATTAGCGTTGAATGGATTATCAGGTAACTTACAGAATGAATACAGCTGAGTATATGATCCGAAAATGGTTCTGTCAATACGTATAAACGGTCAACTAATGTTACTAATGCTTGCAGAAGGTTTATCTGAACTTGGTTGTAGTATTATACAATCTAATACAGATGGATGTTTTGCAATAGTACCAAAAAATCTATTAAGTGCTGCTGAAAATTGATGTAAAGAATGAGAACAGAAAACTGGTCTTACTCTTGAAGCAGATTATTTTGAAAGATTTTATCAGTATGCTATTAATGATTATCTTGGTGTAAAGAAAGGTTGAAGTGAAACACACGATCCAAATTTAATTAAGAAAAAAGGATTGTTTATTGATACGCCAGTATTAGGAAAAGGAATGGCTCCACTAATAATTCCAGAGGCGATTAATAAATATTTCGTAGAAGGAATAGATCCAGAAAAAACCATTCGTGAATGTACAGATATATTAAAATTCTGTACTTTTCAAAAAGTTGCAAAAGATTTTAATCTAGAATACGGTGGTATTCCAGCAAGACATATAAACAGATATTATATGTCTATGAATGGTAAACCTTTAATTAAGTATAAACTAGAAAACGGTCAAAAGATTCGTCCTACTCTACTTTGTGCAGATTCTGGAGTTACACTTTACAATAAATTCGATGATAAACCTATCGAAGAAAGAAAAATAAATTATCAATATTATATAAAAGAAGTTTATAAAATAATTAACGCTTTGAGTGCAAAGCAATTAAGTTTATGAAATTAGATTTAAATTTACTTAAAAAGTTATTGGTTATAGATCATCCTAGTAAACAAGAATGGCCGATGTTATCGTTTATTATTAATGAATGTTATAAAATCGGAAATCTTGAGTTTGAAATGGATCATTACAATAATATTTTTATTACCAAAAATACTACTGATCCAGAGTATTATCCATTAATTGTCGCACATTGTGATTGTGTTTTGCCGCATAAAAACAAAGAAGTGGTGATTAAAAATAATAATATTTATGGCAAGGATAGTAAAACTGGTAAGAGGATTGGACTTGGATGTGATGATGCAGTAGGTGTTTGCATGGCCATACAACTATTGAAAATAATTCCTGATTTAAAGGTATTGTTTACTACAGAAGAAGAAGTTGGATTTGTTGGAGCTACAGAAGCTGCAGAAAACATTGAATTTTTCTTTAATGTTGGATATATGATGCAAGCAGATAGACGTGGTGAACACGATTTGATTACTCATACTAATGGAATTTATTCTGCTAATAATGACTGGTTGGATAAAATTGCACCAATAACTTTAAAGTATAAATATAAAGAAGAATTTGGAATTGGTACTGATGTTGGTGAACTTGCAGGACTTTTGGGTATCTCCGGAGTTAATATTTCATGTGGGTATTCAAAAGAACATACTGATAATGAATGGATGAGTATTTCTGCTGCACAGAATTGTCTTAATTTTATGGAAGAAATACTTAAAACAGTTCCACTTGATATTCAGTATACAATAGATGTAAAGCAATATTACTATGGTTATTATAGTGGTAGAGGAAAAGAAATCGAGAATGAAGTAAAATCATTAAAAGACTATTATGGATATTATGAAAACGAAGGTTATGGATATCCTACAGATACAGATTATTTTCCTTGCGATCACTGTATAAACATGGATTGTATGCACTGTGATAAATTTTATTAATGGATAGAACAGAAAGACAAAAACTTTGTATGAAGCGATGACTTCAATCTGGTGGTAAAGGATCCGTTGTAGCCTGCACAGGTTTCGGTAAAACTCGTTTAGCACTAGATTTGGCAGATGCGTTCATATCTAAAAATCCTCAAGCACAATTACTTGTAGTAGTACCTACACAAGTACTTAAAGATCAGTGAATAACGCAAATAGATGAACGTGGATTGGGTTTGAACATTTGTGTAGAAGTTATCAATACCGTAATCAAATATGATTGAACGGTAGATATGCTTATATTAGATGAAGCACATCGTGCAGCAGCACAGCAAATGATTCAAATCTTTGATAAAGTTCAATATTCATACATATTATGTCTTACTGGTACAATGGAACGATTAGATATGCGACACTTGTTGCTATCTAAATATGCACCAATCTGTGATAGAATTACTTTAGAAGAAGCAGAAAAAGAAGGATGAGTTGCAGTTCATAAAGAATATGCAGTTATGTTAAACGTTGATTTAACTGAATACAATCAATGAAACTCTCGATTTAATAAAGCATTTGCATTTTTTAATTTTGAATTTGACGTGGCTATGAAAGCAGCCACTGATTATACAGTACGTTCAAAAATAGCTAAACAATTAGGTGTAGATGTAAAAATGGTTTCTGCAATGGGAATGGAATTCGTACGTAGTTTAAAAGCACGTAAAGAATTTATTATGAATCATCCAAAGAAAATAGAAATTGCTCGTAAAATAATAGAGGCTAGAAAAAATCATAAAATAATTACTTTTTCTGGAACTATTAAACAATCTGAAGCAATTGGAACTGGTTGAGTAATGCATTCTAAAAAGTCAAAGAAACTAAATGCTGAAACTATAGAACAATTTAACAAAGCGCAATGTGGCGTGTTAAACACTAGCAAAGCAGCAGATGAAGGTGTAGATATTGCTGGAGTGGATACCGAAATAATTCTTCATACAGATTCTTCTAAAATACGCAAAGGTCAAAGATTAGGACGTGCTGTAAGATTTGAAGAAGGTAAGATCGCAGAAATATTTACACTAATTATTGCTGGAACGCAAGAAACTAAATGACTTGCAAATAGTAGAACTTCTAAAGTAATAACTATCACTGAAGAACAACTTGATAAAGTTCTTACTGGTGAAGACATACAAACCAGAGAAAGAGAATATACTGAAAATATAGAATTTAGATTCTAATGAGAATTAATTTAACAAAAGAACAAATAAAACACATTTACGAACAATTAACACCTAATGAATTATTGGATCTTCTTGGAAGTACTCCAAATGCGTCTTTGGATGTAATTTGTAAATTTATTTATTTGTATATGAGAAGCGGTTGGCAACAGGAGAAATTAAAGGAAACCATTGCTTCAACCCCATTACAGATGGAACTATTTCCAGAAACAAACATCCCTTAAAGGATTTAACATAAATGGTTAATGGTTTAAAAAGACTTTTAAAACATTAACTGATTGGAAATAAACACAATATTAAACATAATGATCTCGTATAATTTAACTGCTGATGAGTTATTATTAGTATATCTTACTTTTATGGCTCAATCTGAAGAAGGACATCCAGAATATCTAGCAAAATGAATAAATAATGGAGGTCAAGAAAAATTACGAGATCTTTTTGAATCGCTGAAAAATAAAGGAATAATTCACAAGGATTATAACCCAAAAAGTTATAATCCAGATGATATTGAATTTAATAAGAATTTTCTTAAAGGATGAACTAAATATTCTGGAGAATTAGGAAGAGAACTTTTTAATGCATATCCAGCGTATTTAAACATTCAAGGAAAAATGGTGTCACTCCGTAACATTGCAAAGAAATTTAATAGTTTAGATGAATTTTTCTTTCATTATAGTTCCATTATAGGACACAATCCAGAAAAACATAAACAAATTATGGATATCTTGGAATGGGGTAAAGAACATGGACATATAAATACTGGAATTTTGGAATTCGTAATTTCTGAAAAATGAAACGATTTGGAATATTTACGAAACAATCCTCAGGAAGGACAGATTGAAAGTACTTTTAATGTATATGAGAGTATATAATGAATGGAGTAGACATATTATGAAGTCAGATAGATAAAGGAAGACGTGGTGAAAACATAGGAATTTCCACCGGTATACCAAAATTAGATAAAGTATTGGGAGGAATTCAACCGTCTCGTTACTACTGTATCTCGGCGCAAAGCAGCGCGGGTAAAAGCTCATTGCTCCAGTTTATTATGTATAACATTCTTAAGAATAAAACAAGTAAAGATGAGGTTCATTTCTTAATTTTTAGTTTGGAAATTCCGGAATCTGTATTACTTGCAAAATTGATGGGATTATATTGTGCAGAAGAGTTTGGAATATATTTAACACTTGACGATATATTATCTTTTCAAACACCGTTAAATGATTATGCTTATGACTGCTTAAAAGCTGCAAAAAAATGAATAAATTCAGTTGAAGATTCTTTATATGTTGTAGATAAAATGTGTAATTGCAAAACAATATATCATGAAACTCTTTTATTTGCTGAAAAATATGGCAGATTTGAAGAGAATAATGGTAGAAAGATTTATATTCCAAATAATCCTAAACAATTATTAATTGGAGTTATAGATCATGGTTTACTTTTACAACCTACTGATGGAAGAAGTGTCAAAGAAGAAATTGATTTAGCATCTTCATATATGGTTACTCTTAAGAATAAACTCAACATGTCTTGATTTATGCTAATGCAGCAAAATAGAGACTCTACTAGTATGGATAGAAGAAAGGCAGATCTTTCAGAACCAGGATTAAATGATATAAAATCTACTGGTAATGTTGCTCAAGACAGTGATGTAGTAATACAGCTCTTTTATCCATTTAGGGAAAAATTAGCTACTTATCGTGGTTATAAAATATTAGGAGAGTATGGATTGGGTAGATACCATAGAAGTATAATTATCTCAAAACAGAGATATGGTGTTGCTGATCAAGTTATAAATATAAACTTTTTTGGCAGTGTCGGATGATGAAATTGTCTTCCAGATCCAGAAACGATATCTGATTATAATAAATTCAAAACAGAAATAGGAAATATTCCTTGTAAGAAAAGAAAAATAGTAGAAAATAAAGATGAATCTGCTTCAAAACAAGCAGAGGATAAAAAGCCTATAATATTTAGTTTTTAAATGGCTAATTTAATTGCAATCGTGGGTGCTAGTGGCTCAGGAAAGAGCACTAGTGTTCGTAATTTAAATCCAGAAGAAACATTTATAATTAATGTTGCTTCTAAACCGCTTCCATTCAAAGGATGGAAAACTAATTATACTTCCTGAAATAAAGAGAACCCAAAAGGAAATCTTGTTAATACATCTGATGTAGGCATTATTGGTAAAATAATGAGTCACATCGATAAGAATCGTCCAGAAATCAAAAATGTGATTATAGAAGATTCACAGTATCTTATGGGTTTTGAAGCTATGGATCGAGCTAAAGAGAAAGGATTTGAGAAATTTACCGATATGGCACAAAAGTTCTATAGTGTGTTGAAAACCGCTATTGGATTACGTGATGATTTAAATGTTATTGTAACTTGTCATAGTGAGAATACTGGAACTGCAGACTATCCTCAACTCAAAATAAAGACATTGGGAAAAATGATTGATAATATTATAACTGTAGAAGGTCTTTTCACTTATGTATTGTTTACCGATGTAAGTAGGGATGAGAATAATCAAGTTGTATATTCATTTATAACTCATTCTGATGGATCTAATACCGCAAAGAGTCCACTTGGATGTTTTGATGAAGATAAAGTTCCAAATGATCTTGCTTATGTAATTTCAAAAATTGAGGAGTATAATAACTAATGTTTAGAATAGCTTTTGATTTTGACGAAGTTGATAAAATAGTATCTAACTTCCGAATTGTAGAATTTGAAAAACCTAAAGAGGATAAGATATATCACTGTGATGTATTGTTGGAAGACAATGTTTTAACACTGTTTCCTCCAGCAGTACAAAAGATGAATCTACGACCAGGAGATAGAATATCAATTCAATATATCTCAGAAGGTATTGGTAAATCATCTCCTGTTATAGGTCGTGCGGATGTTTTCACAGACGCATTTGATGGAAACAGAGTTTCTGCAAAATATACGGTTTCTTTTAAAGGTCAAAAGAACGATACTCTAAAACAATTTGGACATAAATTTGATTTGGAACCTTATAAAGAAGGTATGTGGAAACTTATTAAAGCTGTTAAACGAGTAAATCCACAAGAAACAATTATTGATGATGAAAATGATTTAGAAAATCTTAATCCTAACGAACTTGATACAGAACTTAACGAAATATTTAATACAATTAACTAAAAATATATAATATATGAATTTTGACATGAGTGCCACCACTGGCGTAAAAGAAGGTGGAAAGTTTCTCGCTCCAGGTATTCACAAAGCGAAGTTTAATGGTTTGACTCTTGATACTATTACTGCACAAAAAGATGGCAATGTATATAAAGTAATGAGTCTTAATCTTGATATTGATGGATATGGTGATTATACTCAAAATTTCTTTGAGCCTCGTAGTGCTGAACGCACACAGTCACAGTTTGGTGAAAATCCATCTCCAGTAGAACATTTTATGATTATTCTCCGTCAGATTTTTGATGCTCTCACTCCTACTATTGGAGAGGGTATTGATAATGGCACAACAAAGATTACTGGCGATTTTAGCGCTATAGTTAAGGCTGCCACGAAGTTGACTGCCCCGTTTATTGGAACTGAAGTTGAAGTAAAACTCATTCCTCAGTCCAACGGTTTCGCATCAATGCCTACATTTCCTGCAAAGATTAATCGTGTAGGAGCTCTTGGTATTTCTACTCGTATTATTGGCCATAATCTTGTGATGAGTCAATCTGAGCAGCGAAAGATCGATGCTGCTAATAATGCTCGTCCTACTAATATGGCATCTAATGATGTATCACTTGATGGTCTCAGTGATGCACTTAAGCTCGAATACAAGGACGATCTTCCTTTCTAATAGATGGAAATAACTCTGGAACCACTTTACGTCACACAAAAGTTTATATTAGATAAAATATCAGAAGAACAAATTTTTGAACATTATGGAATACAAATTAAAAAAGGCTTGTTTTGTTCAAAATTAAGAAAGGACGCAAGACCAACTGTATCCTTATTCAAAAGTAGATCTGGAAAATTATATATAAAAGATTTTGGTGATGGAAGCTGTAGGGATTGCTTTAGTTATGTGCAAGACCTATTTGGAGTATCTTACTATATGGCCCTACAGATTATTGCAAATGATTTTGGATTAATCTCAAGACCTGGTTTATCTAAGAATAAACCAAAGTTTGAATACTCAGGAGTAAAATTTGAAGATAAAGAATCTGCAATAATACAAGTGCAAACCAGAGATTTCAGTAAAAGAGAGTTAGACTGATGGAGTCGATATGGAATTAGCAGGGATACTTTAAAGAAATTTAAAGTATTTCCTGTGGATTCTGTATGATTAAATGGACATTTATTTTATCAAAATGTTGGAACCAAATACGTTTTTGGCTACTATGGAGGAACTAGGGATGGAGTTGAGTATTGACGGATATACAGTCCAGGAAATAGAAGTTATAAGTTTATTTCTAATTGAAAAGCTTCTATGTTACAAGGAGCTCACGTCCTTCCAGAAACGGCAGATTATGTCGTAGTCACAAAAGCACAAAAAGATGCTATGGTTTTATATGAATATGGAATTCCAGCCATTGCTCCATGTTCAGAAAATTTATTTTTGACAGAAAAACAATATGAAAAATTAAAAGTTCGATTTAAGAGAATATATTGTTTATATGATATGGATCCTGCTGGAGTTGCTGCGGAAAAACGAGTAAGGAAACAGTTTCCGGATGTTAAGATGCTATTACTTCCTTGAGGAACTGCTAAAGATATTTCTGATTATCGTAAACAATACGGTCACAGAAAGACATTAGAATTAATTAATAAAGCAAAGGAGTATTATGGCGAAAAGTAAAAAAGAAGATCCTCCAAAGAAGAATAAACGCGGTAGATACGCTAGACAAAAAGGAAACGCATATGAAGTACAATTATGTAAAGAACTAAACGAACTAGGCTTTCAATGTAAGACTAGTAGAAGCGAATCAAAAGCAAAGGATAATGATAAAGTGGATATAATTGATACATCTGGACGATTACCGATTGAGATTCAAGCTAAGAAAACTCAATCAATTCCTCAATATTTTAAAATACGTTCAGAATCATCAGTAGATCCAGAAAAATTTGCTATAATTTGAGCTAAACAAGAAAAGAAAAATACAAACATTTGTACTGTTGGTGAAGCAGTTATTTTGTCAAAAGAAATGTTCTATCAATTAATTAAACCTTATGCAGGCTCTTAGAGTCTGCATTTTTTGTATATGGAGAAAGTAAAAATTATTATTAATGGACAGAAGCGTTCTTTCATTATTCCGTTGGAATATAATGAAGAAACAGATTCTGCAGAAATTAAGGAATTTCAGGTAGATCCTATGCCTGAAAAGGATGAAAATACGGACAAGGACATAGTATTGTTCCTTGCCGATTTAATTTTAAACGCAATCCAAACAGAAGATAAAGAGAAATAACAATGGAAAAGTTCTTACCAGTATTAAGTGGGTCTCTGCGGGACGTCTTGACCCAATTCAGAAAAGATTATCCCGATGATGAAATCGTAAAAGAAATTCTTCGCGTTGATAAATTGATGCAATTTTATCTGGATAATAAAGACACAGTTCCAGAAATAGCGCCTCCGTTTGAAGCGGAATTAAAAAAGTCCCTCAAAAATGAGGTTATAATGCTTTCTGGTCGTTTTGGCGACGATTTTGAAATTAGTTTTCTTCCAGCTGATAGAGAACCGGTTTATAATGAAAATGGCGATTGGTCTCGTAGTAACAGACAGACTGGTAAGCCAGGACGAATTTTTCAAAAGTTAATCTCAAAAGAGTTTAAACAAAGAGATTGGGAAATATTTGTCAATCGTTTTAAGGCAACTAAGTGTTGTTCTGTTAACTTCGAGATTGTTTCTGGTGAAGATATTCGTCATTATTATAATACAGAGACTTATTTCCGTGTTGATGGAACATTGGGAAACAGTTGCATGCGTTATCCAGAATGTTCCCGTAATTTTGATATCTATGTAGATCATGCAAAGATGCTTATTTCTACAAAAGATGGAAGATTGACAGGAAGAGCTCTTCTTTGGGAAATCGGAGATATTACTCTGATGGATAGGATTTATACCTGTTACGATTATCTCGAAAATTGCTTTCGAGAGCATGCCAAAGAAAATAAATGGTGGATTAGAGATGACAATAGTCTCTTAAATAATGGTGATAATCAGTATTGGCTGTCTCCAGATGATAATTATAATGTTGCTAGAAAGGATGAATTCAGAATTGAACTGAATAAACATTATGATTATTTTCCATATATAGATTCTTTTAGATACTATGATGGAGACAAAACGTTATCTACTAATTGTGTATTTGATAACTATTGTTCTTGTACTGACGGTAGTTATGAAGCATGTGGTAACTATATGGAATGTTATTGCTGTGGAAATTCATTTTATACACCATATGAAGGAGATGTTCCAGATGAATTACATTATTCTGAATGGGCAGATGAATATTATTGTGATGACTGCTGTTGGTGGTGCGAATATCTAGAAGATTACATTCCAAATAGAGAAGATGGTGTAAGGGTCTATATTGATAAAGACGAATGCGAAACTGTTCCTCAATCTTGGGCAGAAGACAATGACTATGAAGAAATTAATGGCGCATGGTATAACCCCGATGTATTCGAATTTAGAACAAATCCGGATACTGGAGATAAAGAATTAATTAAATAATATGAGATGTGATTTACTCCCTGTTAGAGGGATTCGCGAGGCCTATAAAGTAATGGACTCGAAATTAAATGACCACTCTGAACACGAATGGATGAGTGGTCTTAAGTGGAGTGAGGTGCTTTCTAATTTAAAGAAGCACCTCTCTAACTTTGAATTGGGGATTGATTATGATGACAAAGGCAATTTAACAATTGCTAATGTAGCAACGGATGCATTAATTCTTGCTGAATATTTTTCAATTAATCCTGCTGGTGATGATAGGATATTTCTTCCTATAAATCGCCCTGTAGTAGCTCTTGATATTGATGATGTATGTCTCGATTTTATTGGGGCGTTTCAAAAGAAAACAGGGATTAAATTAAATGAATATTGGAATGGATCTTATCAAATAAAAGACAAACTTAACGAACTAAGTAGTGACGAAGAGTTTTGGACAACTCTTCC
>RHMF01000727.1_pt1 | contig 11860 bp, 10 predicted proteins | sample 5365151 | NCBI WGS metagenome assembly RHMF01 (sample SAMN10266501, study PRJNA497801) | feces metagenome | isolation source: feces | host: Bos taurus | place: China: Prairie of Fairy Mountain | collected 2017-08-14 | reverse complement strand
AACTCGGCGAACAGATCGCCACATTGTTTGTTACTCTATGGCAATTGACAGAAAAGTTCTATGATCTCAAAGATCGTATCTTGGAGATAGAAGGCTCCACTGCTGACCTGAGTATCAAACAGACAGAACTTTATGAGCGCAGTGAAAAACTGCTGGATCATTCTCTTACCAATGCGAAACACATCAGCACATGCATGAACGCTATCCTGGAGCAATATAAACAATAAACAAAAGACCTCACAGAACCGATAAGGCCCTGTGGGGTCTTCTGTTTTGAGCATAAACCATACCCGCCCGCCAATGCATAGGCGGTTCACAACACCGATCGTCACTGGAGCGGTATTTTTCACCCGTGTGATCTCCAGGAGTCAAACCATCGGTCGGACGGTGATTTATACGTATAATATAACACGCGTGGTATCAGAAGTCAATTCTTCATACCACGCGTGCATAACTCCGGGCATCTCTACCCGCAATCTGGTATCACTATTATAGTATCAATTTTATCAATATTCAACGATTTTCTGCAAAATAGTATCAAATAAGTGCTGATTTTGATACTATTCTAATTTATAGGAGATCGCTGCCATCAAAGCCTGTTTCGATTGCAGATCCCGAAACCGGAATGCGCCGTGTTCAAAGAAGAATTTCATCACTGCAAGGAATTTATCGTTTCTTCTCAGCATGACATAATTGATGTCATGGTCTGCGGTCGTGACCGCGATCTTCACAGGATAGCTGCTGTCCGCGTGAGAGTCACAGTACATGATACCTTCATTTGCAAACTCTCTGACCGCATAATCCTGTCCTTCATAAGCAAGAGTACATACATACTTACCAGCACCCTTAGGTTTGTCTATGAACGCGAGAGAGTCGTTTAGATAGACGTTCTCAGCGCTGTACGCAACATACTGGTGTTTCGCAAACGCTCTGTTGAAGGCAGAACTCTTCTGCGCGAGCGCAGCGCTTTCCACATATCCTTGTTCTAAGACCCAGCCATCCCCTCTAAGGAATTGCGTTTTGTTATCCAGGCGCGAACCAATGTCCCAATACATATAATACGGATTGAGCATCGATACCGGGTTTGAGATCATGATGACAGGCAGATACTTGGATTGTTCACCGTGACCTCTGGCAAGAGACGTGTGGATAGAGATGAATTTTGTCAGTTCTTTGTTGCAATACTGGTTTGTCTCCGATTGGAATTCATCAAAGATGATGAGATCCACATCTGACATCAGATGGGATTTCTTTTTTACAGAGTCTGCCTTATTGAGCGCGACCGCGTATCCGCATGACTGGAGTTCACTGTCCTCGTCATCGATGTCACCGATGAACAGTTCATAGTACACACCATCGGCGCGTTTCTCCGCTTTCATGCGATAAGCCGAAAAGAACAACTCCTGGATATCCTTGAAGAACTCATTGGCCACGTCATCCAGTTCATAGTTGAAACGATATAACAGACAGAACTTTTCACCCTTACGCAAGAACCGTCTTACCGCAAGCCTTCTGAAGTATGTGGTCTTACCGGCAGACCTGTTACTGGTACACACAAAGATCTCCGGGGTCTCACCGTGTAGATCTTTGAGCGATAGCAGCTTACCACCGTCATAATAATCAGCCATAATATCGACTCCTTTTATAAACAAATTATAACAAACCTATGTACAATTTGCAAACTTTGTGGTATATTTAACATAGGAAAATATGATATATGAAAAGAGGTTGAACAATTATGGCTAATTGTCAAAAGTGTAATACGATTTCTGTAAATACAAAATTATTGAATTGCCCGTTCTGTGGCGGTACGGCATCTGTCCAGGTGGGAAGTGAAGGTTTAGGCCCTGATCATATTTGGGTCGAATGTGACGTATGCAACGCAAGATCCAGAGACTTGGAAGCGGATTTTGAGTACGCTGCAAGAGATTTAGTGATCGAAGCCTGGAACAAACGAGTTTAAAAGAGGGATGACAATGGATATCGGTGCAATTGGCGATCTCATCAGTAACGTGGGGTTCCCCATCGTCATGGTCTTAGCGATCGGGTATCTGCTGTATAAAGAGCAGACAAACCATAAAGAAGAGATCGACCGCATGGTCGAAGCCATCAATAACAATACGAACGCGCTCAGTAAAGTCGAAACGATGATCACGGATTTCAAAGAAATGCTCTCAGACCTGAAACAACGGGTGTTCCAATTAGAGAATGATGACAGGGATGAAAAGTGATGCCAAAGTTTGATTTCACAAGACCTTCACCGTCTGATAAATATTTTCTCACTAAATCCCAGGGTGGATTTTATCCGGGAACATACGGTATGCCGAATTGTGTGACCTATGCGGAAGCCTGGTGGTGGAGATTTCTAAATGATCCCACTTTCAAAAACAGACCCACTGGACACCCACCCGCGATATGGGAAAACTATAAATCATTCAACAATGGCGGTAGGGGACAATATCCGCGAGTCGGCGCGATGATGCTCTGGTATACCGGATACAACAAGGACGGATCAAAAGCCGGTCATATCGCTATCTGTAAATCGTATAAATCCAAATCGTCTGTGACATGGTGTGAGTCGAATTTTTCCGCACGTAATGAAGGAAAAGAACATTTATACTGGAGAACAGTCGAAAACAAGAACCCATCTAAGTACACAGGAACCTTTTTAGGGTATATCTATCTTCCCACAAAGAACCCTTACACTTATCCGCAAATCGTTTTGAACTCTAAAAAGTTTGAGTACGGCGCGATCAAGAACGGGAAAGCAGAAGTCAAGTGGGCGCAGTATCAGCTACAAAAAGCCGGATACTATAACGGTCGTATCGATGGGTTCTTTGGTCCGCAAACGGAAACGGCTGTCAAAAAATTCCAAAGAGAGAATGATCTTGAAGTCGATGGTTCCATCGGACCTAAAACGCGTCAGAAACTGGAAATAGTATGAAGGATGTGAACGGAAATGGCATATCAGATCCGTTGGGATACTCCCTCCACAAGTAATAAATATTACAGCACAAGTGGTAAAAACTATTTTCAGGGACAGTATAATGGTTTTTCCGGTAATGGACATGGGAATTGCACGTGGTATGCTTATGGCCGTTTCTGTGAAATTCAAGGAAATTGGAATAAACCGCCTATTAATCCAAAACCGGGTCATTCAGATGCCGGTAATTGGCCAAATCTTATAAACCCGGCATGTGCGCATGGAACGAAACCGGAAGTTGGTGCAGTTGCGATCTGGACAGATCCTGTCAATGGAAGACCCGGTCACGTGGCAATTGTAGAACGCATCAATTCAAATGGTACTTTATTAGTATCTGAAAGCGGATGGGATGCATATCTGTTTAGAACTTCTACTACATATGACCGTGGTGGTGTTTACGGCCAATGCGTAAACTGGATGAAAGCAGGTTCACGATATTCCGGTTATCGACTTTGGGGTTTTATTTACAATCCTGCTATACACGGGTCTTCTGCCGGTAACTCTGAGACCGGAACAGGTGGCCAACCGTCAGATCCGGCACCCACTGATAAAGAGCATATCAATTGGGCTTACGGTCCAAAACATACACAAGGTTTGTATAGTGGTTTGACAGATGATGAAGTTAGAAATAACGGTATCTATACCTACCTCTTCCTAAGAGATAAAGGATGGAAAATCAAACCGATATGCGCAGTGTTAGGGTACTTACAATGGCATTCTCGCTTTTCATGCGTATATCTGATAGGAACATCAGAGCTGCATGTATCCGGTGGATTGATGCCAAACGATGAAGACCAGGGATATGGATTATTCACATGGTCCCCATCACGTGATCTTATCAATTTCTTGCAATCGAATAATTACACCATCGGTATGGTCGATGATGGTTCAGGGTTCCTTAGAGGGTATGACTTTGAACATGAAAATGATGCGTATGGTCAATTAGAATATTTTACAGATCATACGATGGAACCGATCGATTGGAATAATACATCGCAGTATTATGAAGCATTCAGCGTATTCGGTACCGATGTTTACAGCCAAACACAACATACCACTGAATGGCTGACCCGTTGCTTTATCGACTCTTGGGTGGGTTTAGATACTTTTATCAATGAAAATTCTAAACTCATTATTATAGACTATGCTAAAAATTGGGAGTCCTATATCAGAGGAAATGAAATTGCTGATAAATACTCGATCGTTCCGGGTGACGGAAGTAAAGACGATGATGACGACTCCCCACAAGTTGTTTATCCTGATTACAGTGATGACGATGGACCTGGTGATCAGCCGAGTCCGGTTGGGTCTTATCGCAAACCAAACAACAAACACTTGCTGGTAGCAAGGCGCAGATCCGCGTCCTTGTTTTGATAAAAATTTAAAAAGGAGTGACTAACAATGCCAGTATTGAACAGAGATGACTTTTTCGCCAAAATCAATGAGATCGTGGGTGACGATACTTCTGAAACAGCGCTGTCTTTTATCGAAGACATGACCGATACCTATGCATCGCTCGCAGAGACAGGGAACGATGACCGGGTAAAGGAACTGGAGGAAGAACTCGAAGCCACGAACGCTGCCTGGCGTAAAAGATATAAGGAACGGTTCTTCTCCGGCGGGCGCGTGAACGCGCTCTCCGATCCGGAGCAACTCGAAGATGAAGAAAATGCTCTCAATGAGAACATCACCATCGAAGATCTCCTGGAGGAAGCATCCGCTCCTGAAGAAAACAAATCAGAACCTTCTGAATAAGTAAAGGAGAATGAACAATGCCTGTTATGCCTAAGATCATCACCAGAACCAATGCATCTGTTGATGTCATCAATGCTATTCGTAATGACGCGTCTATGGACTATCGGAACCATGTTCCGATCGCTACTCCCGATGCGGACTCCATCCGCAAGATCGGCGCGATCATCATGGATTACCCGGCTCTCCAGAATGAATTCCTGGAAGCCCTCATCAATCGTATCGGTAAGGTTATCATCGAAAGCAAACTGTACTCGAACCCGTGGGCGATGCTCAAAAAGGGTTATCTCGAATATGGCGAGTCCATCGAAGAGATCTTTGTTGATCTCGCAAAACCGTTCCAGTATGACCCGGCAGTCGCGGAGCGCATGATCTACAAGCGCGAGAAACCCGATGTCAAATCCGCGTTCCATATCCAGAACTACCGGAAGTTCTACAAGACCACCGTCCAGGAGAAGGACCTCAAACTCGCGTTCCTGTCCTGGGAAGGTGTCAACAACCTCATTCGGAAAGTCGTTGAGGAACTCTATACCTCCGCGAACTACGATGAGTTCCTGGTTATGAAATACATGCTCATCCGGGCGATCCTGGACGGTAAACTGTATGCGACCAATATCGCTGACAATACCTCTACCACCAAACGCGCCAAAGTCCTCGATCTGGCGGTCGCTCTCCGTGGTATCTCCAATAAACTGGAGTTCATGAAGAGGACCTATAACCTTGCCGGTGTCGCTACTCATTCCCTGAAGGAAGCCCAGTACATCTTCATCGATGCGGATACCGAAGCGATGTATGATGTCCACAACCTGGCCGCTGCCTTCAACATGAGCAAGGCTGAGTACCTCGGCCACCGTGTTCTGGTCGATGATTGGGCCGAGATCGACTCTGAGAGACTCGCTGAGATCTTTGAGTTTGACGAGACCTATGTCCCGCTGTCTGCTGCGGAACTCGAAGTCATGTCCAAAGTCCAGGCTGTCGTGGTCGACCGCGCATGGTTCCAGATCTATGATAACATGGATACCATGACCAATAAGTATAACGAGGAAGGCCTGTACTGGAACTACTGGTATCATGTCTGGAAGACCTTCAGCATCTCCCCGTTTGCGAATGCTGTCGTCTTTGTCAATGACGCGAACACCATCGCTGTCACGGCTGTTACCGTTTCCCCGGATGCCGTTACCGTCACTCCCGGCCAGAACATCCAGTTTGTGGCCAGCGTTACGACCAATGGTTTCGCGCCGAAGACGGTCGTATGGTCTGTCGATGATGATGCTGCCGCTGCCGGTGTCACGATCACGCAGTCCGGTACGGTCATCATCCCCGCCGATCTCGATGCGTCTGTCACTGAGATCACTGTGACCGCTGCCTCTGTCTATACTCCGGAAGTCACTGACACCGCTACTGTCACTGTCTCTTCCTGAGCATAGATCTTGTCCTCCTCTCCTCCTTTTCGTGGGCGATAACGGGATAGCCGGAAGGCGGTCGGTTACGGCAAGATGTCGTTGGGTACAGAGGGCGCGCCCCGAAAACAGAGAGTATACCAAAAAGGTGTCGATATGATGTCCATGACATCTGTTAACACACCGGTGAGTTTCGACTCCTTCTCACCGGTTTTTTCTAACAATAGGAAAGTAGGTGACGGGGCATGATCATTGAACCGTCCTCAAACATATACATCCTCAAAGATTGTCCGCTTGAAAGCAGCTACGATCATACCCTGTGGTTTGATAGTGTAGATGCTCAGACGGACTATTTCCAATCATTGGCAAAATATCGGTTCACTAAAGTGTCGTACCAGAGAAAAGACAGAGGGTATCTGAAACTTGAAGTTCCGGTCGAAAACCTGTATGACTGTAACTATATTATGTTCCAGAATGAAAAATTCGGAGATAAATGGTTTTACGCATTTTTAACGAACCAGGAGTATGTATCTAATAACGTATCTCTGATCAAGTATTCGTTAGATGCGATGCAGACATGGTTTTTTGATTACACGATCAATGAATGTTTTGTGGAACGCGAACACGTTGCCGATGATACGCTTGGAAAACATACCGTTCCGGAAAAACTGGACATCGGGGAATATCAGCACATCTATCTCGACCAAAATGACCGGTTCTCCTGGAAAGAAGGAGATTATGTGGTCGGAGTCATTACTGTGTATGATGAAGCTGCAGTACCAAATCCAAATCGTACCGGTATTTATGGCGGTGTTTATTCCGGGCTGAATATCCTGTATTTTGAAGACCTCGGTGAAGGCGGTCTTCAAAGTTGGATCCAGCAAGTGGTAGATAATAACGGTGAAGACGGTATCATTGCTATGTTCATGTGTCCAAAGGATTTCTATGTTGCCGAAGGATCTGGATCAAAGCACTATGATAACGAAAAATGTAATACATCCGATGCTGTGACCTGGACATATACCTACGGTGACGGGAATGAGCAGAAAACAGGACCCAGAAACAATAAACTGTATACCTATCCTTTCAATCTCCTGGTCGTGAATACGATGGCCGGTCAGACTGGTGAGTTCCGTTTTGAGTTCATGGATGACCCGAAAAAGTTTGAGTATATCTTAGACGGTACATTTTCCGCGCCACCCGTAGTCGGGCTGTATCCGCGCAACTATAACGGGCAGACCTATGACCGTACTGAAATGGTAACTTTGGATAGTTTCCCGCAATGCGCGTTTGTCACAGATAGTTATCGCGCATGGGTCGCTATGAACTATCGCACACAAAATGTCCAGGGTGTGGGAACTATCGCGCAAGGTGTGTTAGGGACACTCGGCAGTCTTGCCGGTGGGTCTCCGCTCGGTGCGCTTACAAATATCGCGGGGTCTGCGACAAACATTGGAAAACAGATCGCTGCATGGAAAACGGCGGAAACTCTCCCGCCGAGAGCGCATGGTGAACTCAATACCACGCTCCCGATGGCCAATGACTCGCTTGGGTTTCGATTTTATAACATGCGGATCCGTCCTGAGTATGCCCGGATCATTGATGATTACTTTGACCGATATGGATACGCGGTACATACACAAAAGGTCCCGAACAGGAACGTCAGACCGCATTGGACGTATACAAAAACTGTGAACTGTACGATCACAGGGTCTGTACCGAATGATGATATGCAGAAGATCATAGCGATCTATAACAGAGGTATCACGTTTTGGGTCAAAGGTTCTGAAGTCGGTAACTATACACTTGATAACCGTGTCAGTACAAGTCCCGATCCCGGTGGCAGTGGTGGAGGTTCCGATGATGACGATGAATGGTCTGATGGTTGGTATCATGAAGACCAGGAACTGACGCGCAGTGAAATGGTCAATAATGCGATCTTTGCGTATAACGCGTTCCATGACCTCGGATGGGCAGATACCGCGATCTTTGCGATCCTCGGTTCTATGCAGCGGATGACTACTATCAATCCCGGACTTACGACCGATAACGGAGATGCCTATGGTCTTATCAAATGGAACCCGAAACAATATATCATTGATTATTGCGAGTCCATTGATAAACCGGTAGACTCCGGAGATGCGCAAGTACAATGCATCGATGAAAAAGCAACTGATTTCTGGACAGAACGAAACGGATATAATATTCCGTTTGCTCAATGGAAACAGTATGACGATGATCTTGATACAAGCGTAGAGATCCTTGAAAATAACTATTTCAATCATACAGATGCAAATGTGATCCAGTTAGTAAAAAACTACGCAAGATCATGGAAAATGTATTTGATGATGAACGATTATCTCAGATGACCGGGAGGTGAGATACTATGGCAAAACGAAAAGCAAGACACCCGAATAATACATCACAGCATCTCCAGGATAACGCGAGGTCTTGAAAAATTTTGTGATCGACAATCACTATATGAAACGACTGGTGGAGTTCCCGACCGTTATGTTTGACTGGCAAAATCTTCCGAGAGAGTTCGGTCCGAGGTATACTCAACTCACACTCTTTGCAGAAGGACGCGCATTGTTTTTCTATGATGATGTGATGGAACGATATCTCGTCCTGGGGTTCAATGATTATGCTGACGGGTTTGATGTCTATGGAAACCCGAACAAACGAGTCGCATTCTCACATTGGAATTCCTATCAGTTCTTAGGCGATGACACGAACTCTGTTCCGATCTATAATAACAACCTCAGACTCCCGTCTTACCCGGATCTCATCGGATACGCGAGTCGTCTGTCGCAGCTCGACCAGATCATCGATGTCAATACAAACGCGCAGAAAACACCGATGCTGTTGCTCTGTGACCGTGAACAACGACTTTCCCTTATCAATCTGTATGAACAGTATGAAGGGAATATGCCGGTCATATTCGGAGACTCGGCTCTGAACAAGGATATGATCAGTTCTATCGATACAGGAGCTGCATATATCGGAAAAGAACTCTATGACCTGAAAACACAGTATTGGAATGAAGCACTGTCGTATCTCGGTATCACGAATGGCGGGCATAATAAAAAAGAACGTCTGAATGATATGGAATTCGCGTCTCTTCAGGGTGGGACCATTGCCAATCGGTATGCGCGCCTTACTCAGAGAAGACAAGCCTGTGAGAAGATCAATGAACTCTTTGGGCTGAATATCAAGTGTGATTTCAGACAGGATTTTGAAATCCCGCTTGACCTCATCGAAGAGATGCAGAACGTGGCCGAAACCGGTCCTGAAGTGGATAACGCGGGACGTACCGATACGGAAAGGGGCGATGATTGATGGCGAAGTATACAGCGCAACTGAGAACCATCTGTGAGTCGCTCTGCGGTCTCGAAGAACCGATGGGCCAGAAGTCTGTGCAGAAGATCCTGGAAAAGTCCGCGCCGATCATCTTTGATTTTGATTATCCGATCTTTGACGAGAATTATAAACTCCCTCTGGAGATCAAGATCCTCAAACATTATTATATGTATGAGATCGGTGAAGAGACCTTCGGATTGTGGAAACTGGATCTCGATGATACCATGAACCGGATCATGCCGTATTATAACCAACTTTATTCTGAAACATTGGAAAAATACGGTCTTAATCCGTTCAATGATGCTGATTTCTTCACGAAACACAATAAAAAAGATGATACAGACTCGCAAGCGACCGGAAAACGTGTCGATACCGGAAACGCTAAAAATCTTGGGCATGGTGAACAGCAAACAAATGATGTGGCCTGGACGGTGTTCCAAGATACACCGCAAGGGCAGCTCACACATGTCGATGATCTGTCGTATCTGACAAACGCTACAAAGAATACAGACGATATGAAGTCTGTTTCTGATAATGAAAATAAAAATGAATATCGGGATAACTCCGATACGGAGAACAAAGCAAAGATCCTGACGATCCAGGATTATCTCGAACATGTTTACGGAAAGCGCAGCTATACTTCCTATGCGGAACTCCTGTCTCTGTGGCGCGACTCTTTCCTGAACATCGATGATATGGTCTTGGAGGAACTCAGGAAGTTGTTTTTCCTCCTGTGGTAAAACCCGATAGAAAGGAGAATTCATAATGCCTTATCACGCGCATTTTGAAATGTACGGACACCCGGCCCCGCATGGGAAACTCCCGCCCTTCAGGTTCTGGTTACAGAAAAATCTCCCGGCACTCTATGACGATAGTCTGTCTTATTATGACCTTCTCACTCGTGTGACCTGGTATATCGATCAGATCATCAATACCCTGAAAGTGTATGATGATCAGTTCTGCGAGATCATGGGTGTCTATAACGAACTTGAAAAGTATGTCAATTCCTATTTCGATTGCCTGGATGTCCCGGAGATCGTGAAGACCATCCTGGATGATATGGCAGCGACCGGGAAACTGAGTGAGATCGTTCTTGCGCATATCGGTGATTTCAGCATTGATGCAAAGAAGATCAAAGGCGGTATCGTACCGATCCATTATACTTATTGTAAAACTGAAAACGGAATTGAGTATTTTGACAGAACTGAAACTGATGATGAAGTGTTAACTATTCTTAGAAACGGATCTATCGTTATGGGGTCCTTTAAAGAGTCCCCCACTCTTGGCGATCGTATTCTGTTTATGAGTAACGCTACCTGGACCTATGAAGGTGTAGAACATCAGTTTGAGTGCGGATGCGTGAATACGCTTTATACTAAAGATTTCACGATCACATATGATACCTTTGTGTATACTGCCGGTAACTATATCAAACGGGCTGTCGCTACCGATCGGTATTGTGGTGATAAAACTCTTGAACTGTTCCCTGTCTATGCAGAACTGGAGGATGGTTATGTGACTACCCAAAAACTTGCTGATGGGGCTGTTACGACTCCGAAGATCGCTGATCATGCTGTAACACCGCAAAAACTGTCTAAACGCAGATATATCCTGCTCGGTGATAACTATGCAAGCGGTTCCGGAAACTGGATGTCTGTCGTGTCGCAGAAACTGACTGATGCCGGGTTTGATGTTATTACCGCTGCAAATAGTAATGCCGGGTTTGTGGGTAACGGGACCACGTTCCAGAGTCTGCTGTCCGGGCTGTCTGTCTCTGATAAAAATACCATCACAGACATCGTTTGCGTGGGCGGATGGAATGACGAGAATACTCAGTTTGAGTGGGATGGCAGTCTCACTGAAAAGAATTGGGGCGCAAAAGATTGCAGCACCGCTTTTGCAAACTTCAAGACCTATGTCAAATCCAATTTCCCGTATGCGACCGTTCATGTCGCGCATGTTGCGTGGCATTCGTATGTTGTGTACGGTGGTGCAGATCATACCTATGATAAACATTGTCATGTTGAAGGCGCGAGACAGTATATCGAAAATGCCGGTCTGAATAGTTTTGCGTATATGGCAAACTCGCAGTTTGCACTCCATGATTATTCGCTGTTTGCATCGGATGGGTATACTCCGAACAGTAACGGTGGCGCTGAGATCGCTAAGTGCGTGATGACTCATCTCCAGGGTGGTACATATCATAAGATCACTGGTCCTCGGTTTGCTACGATCAATTGGGAGTCCGGTATCACTCCGGTTCTGTGGAGCGATCCTTCTGCTGATTATGACCCGCGTATCGAAACGTCTATCACAGACGGTGAGTGTATGATCAACTGGGATATCAATGCGTTTGATTTTGCGA
>RHMF01001869.1_pt1 | contig 11864 bp, 8 predicted proteins | sample 5365151 | NCBI WGS metagenome assembly RHMF01 (sample SAMN10266501, study PRJNA497801) | feces metagenome | isolation source: feces | host: Bos taurus | place: China: Prairie of Fairy Mountain | collected 2017-08-14 | reverse complement strand
TTTGATGCCTACATTACGAAGCTTATTCCTTGGACATGGTGGAAGAAGTCGAAGAATGAAACGGTAAAAAGTGTAATGAGCTGGGTAGATGCCATTGTATTTGCCTTGGTAGCTGTATATTTTGTGAATCTCTTTTTCTTCCAGAACTATGTGATTCCTTCATCTTCGTTGGAGAAGTCGTTGCTAGTAGGCGATTATTTGTTTGTGAACAAGGCTAGTTATGGTGCCCGTATACCACAGACTCCTCTTCATATGCCGTTGACACAGCATACTTTGCCCATTGTGAACACCAAATCTTATTTGGAATGGCCAGCATGGGATTATAAGCGTGTGAAAGGTTTGGGCGAGGTACAACTCAATGATATTGTAGTATTTAACTTTCCGGCTGGTGATACGGTAGCATTGAACGTTCCGGCAGAAGACATTTATCGCTTGAGCTATCAAGCAGGTAAGGAACTGACCAAACCTGTTGATATGAGTTCGATGGATGCAGAACAGCAACGAATGGTATTTGACCATTATTACAAAGTAGGACGTCAGTATATTGACGAGAACAAGCAGACCTTTGGCGAAGTGATTTCTCGTCCAGTAGACCGTCGGGAAAATTATGTGAAGCGTTGTGTGGGCTTACCGGGTCAGACATTGGAAATCAAGGACCGCATCGTCTATTTGGATGGCGTAGCCAATAAGGAGCCTGACAATGTGGAATACCGTTACTTGGTGAAGGTACACAAACAGATTCCTGATGACTTGGCGCATGAATTGGGCATCAGCCAAGAGGATATGGCCTATTATTATATTGATGCAAAGACTTATAACATCCCGTTGACTCCAAAGACCAAGGAAGCTTTGTTAGCACGTAAGGATATTGTAGTATCCATTGGGGATGTGCCGGGGGATGATGCTGGAGGCCTTTATCCTGTGAATAAGAATACAGGTTGGACAACCGATAATTATGGCCCTGTTTGGATTCCCAAGAAGGGGGAAACCATTGACTTGAATTTGGATAATCTGCCTATCTACGAACGCTGCATCCATGCTTACGAAGGAAATGACTTGCAGGTAAAGGATGGCAAGATTTACATCAACGGACAGGAAACCAATCAATATACCTTTCAGATGGATTATTATTGGATGATGGGGGATAATCGTCATAATTCTGCCGACTCCCGTTTCTGGGGCTTTGTGCCAGAAGACCACATCGTAGGTAAGCCTATCTTTATTTGGCTTTCTCTTGATCCGGACCGTGGATGGTTGGATGGTAAAATCCGTTGGAATCGTTTGTTTACATGTGTAGATAATATAAAATAAGGCATGAAAATGCGTATTCCCATTTGGTTAAAAGTCTTGTTCACAGCGATACTGATTGTATTGTTGGTCAAGACTTTTGCCTTTACTTCTTGCTCCATTCCTTTTACGGGGATGGAAAATACCTTGTATCAAGGCGAGAAAGTATTGGTGAACAAATGGAGTTATGGGTTACGCATACCTTTTACTTCTTCTCATTTCCTTTCCAAGCGAGTGAACAGAGGGGATGTTGTTCTCTTCAACAATCCAGTTTCTCATGAAAAGGAGAGACCCGTTTTTGCCCGCGAATGGTTTATCAGCCGTTGTGTAGGAGGACCGGGAGATACTTTGATGTTGAACGATGAATGGATGGTGACGAGCCAACGTGTTTTCAGTCCGGATAGCAAGCAGCTTTATGCTTATCCATACGAAGCGGAAGATGCTTTGTTGGAAGCTTTGCGTCGATTGAATATTGAGAACAATCTGTTGGTTGGTTATTCGGAGGGCCGATATGTGCGAAGCTTCAGTCATTATGAACACTATTTGCTGAAACAAAAATTAGGAGCCTCATTTGATATTTATCCGGTTCATACGAATGATACGACCAATAGTCATCCTTGGGTAATTCCTGGCAAAGGAAAAACGGTTCAGGTTTATCCATGGAATGTGACTTTGCTTTGTAATACCATCTTGTATCATGAAAACCGACAGGCAGCCGTGAAGAATGATACGTTGTGGGTCGATGGTAAACCCGTAACTTCTTATACTTTTCAGAAAGACTATTATTGGATGGCTTCCAATAATCCTGTTAATATGGCGGATTCTCGTCTGTTCGGTTTAGTTCCTCACGAGTGTTTGGTGGGGAAAGCTGTTTATATTTGGTACTCCTCTAGGAAGGAGAGAATCTTTCAACCCGTACAATAATGGAAAAGACTGTATTTTTAACTTCGGCCTATTTGGCACCGGTGGAATATTATGCTAAGCTTTTTGCGGCAGATAAGGCCTATATTGAGCGTTATGACAACTATATCAAGCAAACTTATCGGAATCGTTGTGTGATTGCAGCAGCCGATGGTCCTTTGGCATTGACCATTCCTACCGAAAAGAGTGATACGTTGAAGTGTCCCATGAAGGATATCCGTATTTCCGACCATGGCAATTGGCGACACATGCATTGGAATGCTTTGGTATCCAATTATCGCAATAGCCCTTTCTTTGAGTATTATGCGGATGATTTCCGTGTTTTCTATGAAAAGAAATTTCCTTTTCTATGGGATTTCAATCAAGAGATATGTGCCTTGGTATGCGAGTTGATTGATATTCATCCACAAATGGAAGGAACCACTGAATATCGCACCTCCTTTACAGAAAGGGAACAGGATTTCCGCGAAATTATTCATCCCAAGAAGGATTTCCGAATAGCTGACCCAACATTTCATGCCGAACCTTATTATCAAGTGTTCAAGGATAAGTTTGGTTTCTTGCCCAACTTGAGTATAGCGGACTTACTTTTCAATATGGGTCCTGAAAGTTTGTTGGTATTACAGAAGTGTGTGAAAAAAGAAGAGGATGCGCTTTAATACGCATCCTTTTCTTTTTTTATTTCTTCACCAACTTGCCATCTACTGATGTAATGGTGTAAGTCTGTCCCTTCTTAGTCTTGAAGTTCAAAGTTTGGTCACCATAGCGTACTTGACAAGGCTGACCGGCATTGGAAGTGATTACCGCTTCTTGCAGCTGACCGTTTGCCCAACGCAAATCTACTTCAAAGTTACCACGAGCCAACAAACCTTCTATTGAACCTTCTTCCCAAGCATCTGGAAGAGCCGGAAGCAATTGGATAAAGCCCATGTGGCTCTGGAGCAACAATTCGGTTACACCGGCTGTACCACCAAAGTTACCATCGATTTGGAAAGGTGGGTGAGTATCCCAAAGATTATCCAATGTACCGTTCTTCAACAAGTTGCCGAAGAGCTTATATGCGTGATTGCCATCTTGCAAGCGTGCCCATTGGTTGAGCTTCCAACCCATACTCCAACCGGTTGCACCATCGCCACGATGTTCGAGTACGATGCGGGCAGCTTTGGCCAATTCAGGAGTCGTGATTGGAGAAAGGGTATGTCCCGGATGCAAACCGAAGAGGTGATTTACATGACGGTGTTCATCCTTCGGGTCATCGATGTCGCGAGACCATTCCATCAACTGTCCATAGCGACCTGTTTTATAAGGAACAAGGTTGTCCAATACTTCTTGCCATTGCTTACGTTCCTTGGCATCTACACCGAGAGCTTTTGCTGCATCGATAGCGTTCAGAAGGATTTCACGGATAACGGCATGAACGAAGGTGGCACCTTCATCTACTGGGCCGTGTTCAGGCGAAGTGGAAGGAGCGGCTGTATAGCTTCCGTCCGGACGTTTCCAAAGGAAGTCTACCGAGAAAATGGCACTGCTCTTGATGAGTGGATAACCTACTTCCTTCAAGAATTGCTTATCGCGGGTATAGTCGTAATATTCCCATACGTGGGTAGCCAACCATGGACCTGCCATCGGATTGAAGTTCCACGACATGTCTTGGCTGCTCAATGGGCTTGCAAAACCAAAGATATTACCAGAGATGGAAGCAGTCCATCCACGAGCACCGAAATAAGACTGGGCCACCTTTTCTCCTGGCTTCACGAGGGTACGGATGAAGTCGATAAGCGGCCAGTTACATTCTGCCAAGTTGGTAGGACAAGCCGGCCAATAGTTCATCTGTATATTAATATTATTATGGTAGTCTACACGCCAAGGACCATCTACACCGTTTGCCCACAAGCCTTGCAAGTTGGCAGGCATATTGCCCGGACGAGAGCTGGCGATGAGCAAGTAACGACCATATTGGTAATAGATTTCTTCCAATTTGTAGTCAGGTTTGCCCTTGCGATAGCTTGCCAAACGTTTGTAAGTCGGCAAATCGTAGATACTTGGATATTCAAGAGTCATCGGAGCATTCGGGTTGAGACTAATCTTCACACGATTGAAGAGGCTCAAATAGTCTTCTTGATGACGTGCCTTTAATTCATCGTAGCTGCGTGCCGATGCTGCTTTCATCATGGCATCTGTGCTAGCTACCGGGTCAACGCCTACGTAAGCTTTCGGATCTTTGAAGTCAGGATTGAAGTTTATCTTATAATCGGTATCGGCAGTGAGGAGGAAGATAACCTCGTCTGCTCCCTTAGCTACGAGCTTACCATCAGTAGTAGCCTTAACTGAGCCACCCTTATGCTGTGCCTGAATACGGAGAGCAAATTCCATACCGTTGTTCTTCAATTTGCCTACATAGAGTAAGCCCTTATCTCCATCGGCTACCATCTTGCCTTCGGCTTCTGGATTACCTTTATAGCTGAATGTGAGATTTTGCATACCTGGTTTGTCAGCAGTAAACTTCCATACCATGGCACTGTCCGGATAAGAAGCAAAGTAGGTACGTTCATACTTTACATCATCCTTTTGGAAACTTACTACAGCCAAAGCCGAATCGATGGAGAGGACGCGCTTGTAGTCGCTCATGCCAATTTCACTCAATCCTGTTTCGATGTAGGCTTCACCGAGGGTGGTATAAGAACCGAAGCGGAAAGGTTGTTCGCTATAGTCTTCGTAACCGGCCAATCCGTTGAAGTTTTCGCGGGTCAGTTTGGCTGCCTTCTTCAAGTCATTGTCGACGAATGCCTGACGGATTTCGGGCAATAGATGAGCCGATTCTTTGTTTACATTCCAATAATATTCGGCGCCGCCTGAGGTGTTCGGACCTCCTCGCCAAAGTGTCTTTTCATTGAGAGTGATACGTTCGGCAGCTATGGAGCCGAAAATATTACCTCCGAAGCTGGCGTTACCGATAGGCAACGAGCGTTCCTCCCAGTCACGGTCAGCACTGTAATTATAGAACGATGCCATGCCCGAGAGTGAACAAGGCTTGTCGAACCAAATGCTCAGACCTTTTGTCAAATCAGTGGTTTGCGCTTGTAAAGTAGAAGCAGCAAACAATGCGCTAATCAGCAGTAGGTTTGTTTTTTTCATAAGGATATGTATTTTAGGTATATATTAATGTCGATAAATAATTTTCAGCAAACATTTCGTTGGAGACTTCCCAAAGCTCTTGGGCGGTGAGCGCTTCGATGCGTTGGAAGAGTTCCTTCGGATCGTCCATCTTGCCATAGTGCAGGAAGGTCTTTGCCATGCCGAGGGCGGTACTTTCCGCATTGTCCCGTGCTACACCGATTTGCCCGATAATCTGTTTCTTGGCTGCGGTCAGTTGGGAGGCGGTCAATGGTTTGTCGCAAAGGCGCTTCAATTCTTTTTTAACCAAGCGGATGCATCGCTCCACATCATTGTGCTCTGTGCCGAAGTAGATGCAGAATACACCTGTATCGGTGTACGAGGTCAGGTTGGCTTCTACGTTGTAAACCAATCCGCTTCGTTCTCTCAAGGCGACGTTCAACCGGCTATTCATGCCTGGTCCTCCCAGGATGTTGTTCAAGAGATAGAGAGCGGTACGCTTTTCGTTGTGGGCATCGTATCCCCGGCTGCCTATCATGACGTGTGCTTGATGGGTATCGCGGTGCAAGGTCAATGTCTTTGGTACATAAACCTCGGGGCGTTTTCGGGTAAACGCTTCGGCGTTTGAAGTCAAACCTGCCGTTGCTTTTTCTACAAGTCGGATGACCTTTTTAAAGTCAACGTTTCCTTGTACAAAAAAGATGACATTATCCGGACGATAATATCGGGAGGTGAAACGCAAGGCATCCTCGCTCTTGAACTGGCGGAGCAGGTCGGGTTTGCCTAAAATGTTCCTTCCCAAAGGATGATTGGGGAAAATCAGTTCTTCAAAGTCGTCGAAAATCAGTTCCGAGGGGCTATCCTCGTAGCTCTGTATCTCGTCGATGATGACTTCCACTTCCTTATCTATTTCGTTTTGTGGAAAGGTGCTATGGAAGACAATGTCCGCCAGCAATTCCACCGCACGTGGAAAGTGTTCGGTCAAGAAGGCACTATACACTACCGTTTCCTCTTTGTTGGTGTAGGCGTTGAGGTCACCTCCCACATGCTCCATCCGGTTGAGGATGTGCCAAGCGTGACGTTTCTGTGTTCCTTTGAAAAGAAGGTGTTCCACGAAATGCGCCATCCCTTGTTCGTGGTCGGCTTCATCGCGAGTACCGGCATCGATGGCAAAGCCACAATAGGTCACGGACGATGTGTTAGGAGCATGGATAAGACGGATTCCGTTGGGTAAAGTATGGGTATTATATGTCATTTTTAATCTTGTTCTAATTCTAGAAGACAAAAATACAATAAAAGTCATTGTTATTCCTCAAAAAATGCAGATATTTGTAGAAAAGAAGTTAAATCGTGATGGAAAAGATAGGAATTTTCTGTTCTGCATCTGATGTGATTGAGCCGATTTATTTTGACAAGGCACGTGCATTGGGTGAATGGTTGGGACAAAACAAGAAGACACTGGTGTATGGCGGAGCCAACATCGGCTTGATGGAGTGTGTGGCGAAGGCAGCCAAAGACAATGGGGCCTTTGTCATGGGGGTTGTACCCACCAAACTGGAAGAACGGGGAGCGGTGAGCGATTTGCTGGACGTAACCTTCCGGGTGGATGACTTGAGTGAGCGCAAGGATACGATGCTTCGGGAGTCGGACGTACTGGTTGCGCTTCCTGGTGGTGTCGGCACTTTGGACGAAGTCTTCCATGTGATGGCTTCGGCAAGTATCGGTTATCATGCAAAGAAGGTTATTTTTTATAACATAAATGGTTTTTGGACACCATTGTTGGAGTTCATGGAAGGATTGAGGAGTCAGCATTTTGCTCGTCGTCCTTGGGAGAACTTCTATAGTGTGGCCAATGATTTTGAAGAATTAAAAGAACAACTTAAATAAATTTCGACCTATGAAAAATTCAATTAATGAATTGTTGAAGAAAGAAGCTCAAGCGGTATTGAACATACCGGTTACGGATGCTTTTGAACAAGCAGTCAATCTGATTGTGGAGCAGGTTCATCAGAAAAAGGGAAAATTGGTAACATCGGGTATGGGTAAGGCAGGACAGATTGCCATGAATATTGCCACTACCTTCTGTTCGACAGGCATTCCTGCCGTATTCCTCCATCCAAGTGAGGCACAACACGGCGACTTGGGCGTGGTACAGGAAAATGATGTGATGTTGCTCATTTCCAATTCAGGAAAGACCAACGAAATTGTAGCATTGACCAAGTTGGCTCATATTTTGAACCCGAACTTGAAATATATTGTGATTACCGGTAATCCGGATAGCCCTTTGGCTAAGGAAGCTGATATCTGTTTGGCCACTGGTAAGCCGGATGAAGTCTGCTTGTTGGGCATGACTCCAACTACATCGACTACAGTGATGACCGTGATTGGTGACATTCTCGTGGTAGAAACCATGCGTAAGACCCAATTCACCATCGAGGAATACAGCAAGCGTCATCATGGAGGATATCTGGGTGAGCGCTCAAGAGAGTTGAGTAAGTAAAGTATTATGAGAAGAGTAATAGGAATAGGTGAAACCATTTTGGATATCCTATTCAAGAACAATCAGCCAACGGTAGCCGTACCGGGTGGTTCGGTATTCAATGGGCTTGTATCTTTAGGAAGAGCCGGTGCCAATGTGACTTTCATCAGTGAAGTCGGAGGAGACCGGGTAGGAAACATTATCCTTGATTTCATGAAGGACAATGGAATCAGCACAGACAATGTGATGGTTTATCCTGACCGTAAGTCCCCCGTATCTTTAGCCTTCTTGAATGAGAAGAACGATGCCGAATATAGCTTTTATAAGGATTATCCAAGCCTTCGATTGGATGTAGATATGCCGGAAGTGACTAGTGACGACATTGTGATGTTCGGATCTTTCTATGCCATTACCCCTCAACTTCGGGATAAGGTGAAAGAACTTCTCGACAAGGCCCGTAAGGCAGGAGCCATCATTTATTATGATGTGAACTTCCGAAGCACTCATGCCAATGAAGCCATCAAGCTGATGCCGACTATCCTTGAAAACTTTGAATATGCGGACATTGTCCGTGGTTCGACAGAGGATTTTGGCAACATGTTTGGCATGACCGATGCGGATAAGGTATATCAGCATAAGGTAGGCTTCTATTGCCCTCGTTTCATTTGCACGAATGGAGGCGAAGGATTATGCCTTCGTACCAAGACCGTGAAGAAGGACTATCCGGTAGAACCTCTCCAGACGGTAAGTACGATTGGTGCTGGCGATAACTTCAATGCCGGTTTGGTATTTGGCTTGTTGAAGAACCGCATCCGTAAATCAGACTTGGACGAACTGACCGAAGCCGATTGGGACAAGATTGTCGCCAGTGGCATGTCGTTCAGTCGTGAAGTCTGCGCTAGTTTGGACAATTACATATCCAAGGAGTTTGCCGCTTCTCTATAAAGCGGCCAAGCTGCCTGAAGGATTTTATTAGTAAGCAAAGGGGAATACCCAGGGTGAGCTTCGAAGAAAGCTTGAACTTCCTGGTATGCCTCTTTGCTTTTATGGTTTCTAAGCAAGGCGCTTACCCAATTCTTGGGGAAGAAGATGTCGCCGGTGCGTTGCACTTCTTCTAATACTTCCAATCCTGGACGGATATATTTCACCGAATAAGGTTGGCGCAACGGATGGTTAAGATAAGCCAATGCACTAGCTGCCCAAGGTTCGATGCGTCGGTTCTCGGCTTTTAGGAGCGATTGGAAGAAAGCATCCATCTGCAAGGTGTCCGGTGTTACGGCTTGTGATATGAAGTCGAATTGACGCAGACGATCAGGGTTGTTGATTCGCTCGCGTTGGGTTTTTATGATGTCCTCATATTTTTCCGGACGATGCAAGGCCAGCTCGTAGGCCATGTTTGTATAGTCGCGTTCGTTCAGCATCGGGTGATTTTGCTTTTCCCATAAATCATAGAGCTTGTCGATGCTTTGAGGGGTGGAAGCATTCGAAATCAAACAACGGATCAGTTGGAGGCGACACGAAGCTATCGGATGCTTTTCTGTCCAGTTCCAGATTTCCTTTTCCAAAGCTTCATTGCTTAGTTTCTGCAATGGCTCTCCCAAATAACCACAAAGAGTGGAGGCTATCAACGCATTTTTTTCTGTTTTCAAACCGTTCATTAACGCATCCATCCATTTCTTGTCCGAAATCAATCGGTGCTGGTAATTTTCATAGAGAAGCATCAACAAGGATTGGCGGGCAGTATCCTCCGTGGTTTCCTGCCAATGTGCTAAGAGCCATTCCATACTTTGCTCATCAGGGATGAAAAGGCAACCTCGTTCATCGGTATTCGGTAAGATAGCTTGGGTGCCTAGAGGAACGGTGAGTGCATAAGTTTCTCCGGTCAGATTGACTTCTACGGAGGCGCTTTCTTCTGCTCCTTGGAAAGTAATTTGGAATCGTTGAGGCCAAATCAAACCACGGTTCAACGGATCTCTTTGTCGAATCTCCAATTGACCGCACCGGTTGGTGAAGGTGATGTGTGGCATTCCTTTCTGATTTACCCAAACGTCACTGAAGGTAGCCAAGTCTTCTTCCGTTTGGCTATCGAGGATGGCTATCAGGTCATCCCAAGTGGCATTACCGTATGCATAGGTTTTCAAGTATTCCTGAATGCCTTTCTGATAGGCTTCTTCACCCATGATTTCGACCAGCTTCTGCATCATGACTGGAGCCTTGTTGTAAATAATATTGCCGTAAATCAAACCAGCATTGCGGAGGTTGTCCAAAGGCTGTCGGATCGAGTTGCTTCCCTGTGTGCGATCCTCGGCCAAGGAGGCAGTAGTGTATGTCTTAATCCAGTTGAGCGAATGATTCACACTCGGAAAGAGAGGCTCAACGATGCAAGCTGCAAAGTAATTGGCAAATACTTCCTTGGTCCATACATCGTTGAACCAATCCATGGTCACAAAGTCGCCGAACCACATGTGGGCGGTCTCGTGGGCGATGAGCTTGGCACGTGCCAACTCTTCATCCAGCGTAGGGTGTTCGCTCAAGAACATTCGCGTATCATTATATAAGGTGGCTCCAGTGTGTTCCATGCCTCCGTATTGGAACCCTGGAAGGATGATGAAACTGTACTTGGCAAATGGATAAGGGATGGCCGTATAGTCTTCCAACCAATGCAAGGAAGAGGCTACTTGCTCAAAGATGACATCCAGTTGAGCCACTTTCTTCGGGTCGGTTTCCCGATGATAAGCCGTGAGGATGCGTTCACCATCGGCGTATTCTACCTTCTTTAACTTTCCGGCTACGAAAGAGAACAGGTAAGTGCTGAGTGGTTCGGTAGGGCGGAAGGTGATGTGCTTCTTCCCATTGATAACATTTTCCGATGCCACAGAGGTATTCGATACGGCTTCCCATTCGGCAGGCACTTCCAATTGCAGGGTGAACTCTGCCTTCAGGTTCGGTTGTTCGAAGCAAGGGAAAACGGTGCGGGCACGATCGGGCACCAATAAAGTATAAAGGTACTCATCGTTGCGATTGAGCGACTGGTCACCGGCTGTAAAGCGGATGTGCACTTCGTTCTCACCTTCGATGGTGGAGCCTTCGGGAAGAATGATGTGCTCATTCAAGAAGGTATATTCAGACGGTTGCCCATTGACGCTAACTTCTTTCACCTTGTCCGCACTTTCGCGGAAGTCGAGGATGATTTCTTGTGGCTTCTGAATGGTAAACAGAATCCGCGTTTCTCCTTCCACGGCTTCTTGTTTTTGTTCGGGGATGGAGAAACGAAGATTGTATTTCAAGTCCTTGATTTCCTCTTTGCGGAGTTGGGCAAGCTCCAAGGAGATGCCTTCTTCGTACAACTTGTTTGGCTTTTCTTGACAGCTTCCAAAAAGGAGACATACGGCCATTATTAAGTAATGGATGTTTTTCATGTTGGTTGGATGTTTATAATTCTTTAAAATGGATGCTCTGCAATCACTTTGAAAATCCCTCGTTGTGAAGCGATAAACGCACCTCCCAATACTCGTTGGCCATCATAGAATACGGCGGATTGACCCGGGGCAATGGCTGAGGCTTCACTCAAAAAGCGAACCAACATCTGATTGTTCTCTAATGGGAGCACTTGACAAGGAATCGGCTTGCTTCGATAGCGGATGCGGACGGTAAGGTTCTCGCACGACAACAATTCTTGTTGATTGATAATCATGGCATCTTCCACGAGCATGTATTCGGTTTTCAAGTCATCGGCAGTGCCCAGCATCACCGTATTCTTCTCGGCGTTGATGCGAAGGACGTGAGCCGGATGTCCCAAAGCAATGCCCAATCCTTTGCGTTGGCCGATGGTATAATATGGAAAGCCCTTATGTTGACCAATCTTCACACCTTTATTGTCGACGAAGTATCCAGGGCCAATTTTTGTGTCGAGGTCGGGGATTTGTTGACGGAGGAAATCACGATAATCACCCTCGATGAAACAGACTTCCATACTCTCACCTCCCTTGGCTTTGGCTTCGAAGCCTTTTTCCTTCAAGTATTCGCGAACTTCCTGCTTGGTGTAGTTGCCCAACGGGAAGAG
>RHMF01001186.1_pt1 | contig 11868 bp, 4 predicted proteins | sample 5365151 | NCBI WGS metagenome assembly RHMF01 (sample SAMN10266501, study PRJNA497801) | feces metagenome | isolation source: feces | host: Bos taurus | place: China: Prairie of Fairy Mountain | collected 2017-08-14 | reverse complement strand
AAAATATTACTCGATTATAGAGGTCCTTCTATAACGAGATTTTATTACGCTTCGGTCCGGATGCGTAACTACCCACTTGTTATAGACGCAAAACCTTCTAAAAACAAGATTCTATTACACTTTGGCGAGGCGTGTAATTGCCCAAAATTACTTAGCTATAGACGACCTCTATAACAAGATTTCATTACACTTTGGCGAGGTGTGCAACTACCCAAAATTTACTCCATTATAGACGATCCTTCTATAACGAGATTTTATTACAACTTTGGCTAGGTGTGTAATTACCCTTGAAGGTTATTTATTGAATGTTTTTTAATCAACTAATCAAACTAATTACAAAAAAATAACGTCACCACCAGGATAGTATTATACTCTAGGTTGATATTATACACCTAGTTAACATTATACGCCTAGTTAACATTAAATCAAATTGCTACATTGTTTTATACACATCTGATTATTAAATCAAAGGTTAATTGAACGAAAGGGTTGTTGGACGATTGGCGTATCTTTGTTCCGATAGGAGATTGTATGAAGAAATCTTAAACCTAAGAAGACATGTAAAATTTAATAAAATCTTCCTGCATACCAGTCATATCAGGTAAGGTAAGCGTGCCCATTTGACGAGACCCGTTAAGGAAGTTTTTCGTTAAATAATTACAAGCTGATATAATTAATTTTTTAACGATAGAATCGGTGTTGTTCTTTTGTTCGGCTTGTTCGAACTCTTCTTATACTTTTTTAATCTGATTGTAATCTAAATCAGTCATAAGATAATCAGTCCAACGATTTCTATCTTGAGAAGAGATTAATATAGAATTGTTGATTCGCTTGATGAGGGATTACTTGCTAGATAAATTAACAAAAGCATTCTACGCTATATCGTCTTTGGCAAAGGTGAGACCGTAAAGTTGTTATATTGTATAGCTGTTCGCTTTAACGGCTAGAGGAGCTTAAGCCGGGATAATACTAACCGGGTTTACGTCTATTAATTATTAAGCGAATTCTTACCCATGTTATGAGTCACCACCACCGTGACTGTTGTTTATAACATTGGTTGTTAAAACGATCTCCAATAACCCAAAACGCTATTCTTAACTAATATCCAAGAAATCTAATATTGGGAATCTTTACATTTTTTTAATAAATCCTAAAAGTTTCGGTAATTAACACCCTTTAAAGGTATTACAATTTTTAATAAAAGAAACAATGTCATAAAGTGTTAAAAAATCACAGATATTTCTACATAATGCCGATACAAATGAAGATGTTATAGTTGATAACGTCAAAATTAACAATGATGAAATGATCAATGAAAATGGAGACGTTTATAAAATCCTCTCTAGGGAGTATAGGCGCTCGAAGGTTAGATATAACGTCTAGCTTAAAATGAAAAACACTGTTGGAGGGTGTGCTTGTTAGGATCAACTCGTTTAACAGGCTTACCGTAAATTCATTGATAGTCTTAACCCGGAAGATCAACAAGGTTTTAGAGAGCTTCTCACGGGTCAACCAGACATAGATAACGACTTAATAGACGCGAACTACACTAATCCGGAAATTCGCCAGAAGTTCAAACAATCCGGTATTGCATCCACGCATCTTAATTTGACAGACAAGTAGAAAACAGAGCTTATTTTCGGAAAGGCTAGACGCACTAAGAATTATAACATGGTCTCCGACGAGCAACTTAAAGTAAGCGAGAAATATTTCAACATGCGTCCAGATGATTTATAGGCTCTTCGCAACTAGTCTCTTCTTACACAAGTCAAACAGCAAGTCGACGAACAAAACTCAGCTTCTGTTCAAGAAGCCGTTAAGGTAGATAACACCGAATACGAGGAAATCGATATGGACGAGCAACCTGTGCCAGTTGAATTAGTCGGCCAAGCGCGCAAACCAACTAAAAAGCATAGATACAACAAAATTTACTGTCAAAACATCGTTCTTGAAGATAACGACTTCTTGACCACCGGTGTTCATAAATTTAAGTTCAGAACTTTCCGCTTGAAATAGAACCTAACTGAGGATGATCAACAATAGCTCGAACTTTTCGACGATCTTAAGTAGTTGGTTCTTAATCAACCCATTCCCGGTGTAGAACTTCAGGGTCAAGGTAAAAAAATAAGCAAAAGACACTTTACCCAACCAATGAATGAAGAACCGGATTAAATTGTTGAAGACGATCAAATAGTTGATCAACCAGTAAATAACCCACAAGCACCAAACAACCCACAACCGGCTGAAGATGCCAACCCAGAAAACGCTAACCCAGTAGATGTCAACCCAGCTGAAGATGCTAACCAAGAAGAAGATGCTGACACGGAGGATATTAGCACTCTTGAATCTTCTACTAGCGAAGGCACTAGCGAAGGAACTAGTGAAGGAACAAGTGAGGGAACCAGCGAAGGTGATGTCCCGAAATAGTAGTTATTCCAACGTCTTCTTCACAACAATGATGACGAGGACAGTTTCGAACTTATTTGATTTCGATGCGAGAGGAAATACGGTGTTAAAATATTTTTTCGAGACTGTTTGAAAGTGATATGTCATATACCGTGACGATAATAACCCGAACATCATATAAAGTCTTGATCACCAAGTTTGTTCAAACGAGAAGGCATTTAAAAAAATATATTTCAAAGCTTGTTTAAAAACGATATACCATATACCGTGATAATAACCCGTGATGATGTTATTAAAATATTTTTTCGAAGCTTGTTTAAAAAACGATATGCCATATACCGTGATGATAATAACCTGTGATGATGTCATTTAAAAAAATATATTTTATCAAATGTCATACAAATTCTTCTTCACAACAACTATAACAAGAAGGCATTAAAAAATATTTTTTCTCGAGACATCATATAAAGTCTTGATCACCAAGTTTGTTGATGTCATCAACGTTCATAATGTTAAGTAATTGTTTTTTATCCTTTTCTTCAAGCATGCTAATAACACGCTTCACGTTCGTGGCCTTCATCTCACAAGCTGACAGTTCATTTGTGTAATATGGCACGATGGAATTACTAAAGAAGATGTTGTATTCTACTTCTTCTAAACCGAGCTACTTGAATAGTTCTTCTAAAAGCAGTTTATAGAAGACGACATATAAAGTTTTCAAATATAGATATTTCTCGTTTGCGCTCTGTTTTTCGGTTTGATTATTGTCTTATTTATCATTTAAGGTTTGCTTATTGTTTTCGTTTTGCAACTAGATGGCTTGCTGAAGAAGTTTATCGTTCTCAAGGAATTGTTCTTTTAGAAGGTTTATTTTATCTTTGTGCTTTTCGGCATCGATAGCTATTTCAAGTTGCTTTATTTCTAAATCAATAGTTCCTTCTTATCCTTCGTATAATAAGTCCCTGTTCAGGATAACAAGCGGGTGGATAAATCTCTTGAATGTTCCTTCTGGGAGAGTGCTCGATATTTTGGTGTCTTTTCCGTCTGGTGATTCAGTGATATATTTAATAAAGTTTAATTGTTCCTTTATTTTAATTTTACCACTATCATCTAATAATTCCTCTAAGGAATCTTTTTGTTAACAATACTTTACAGCCAGTTCGAGCAAAGCCAAATCGTGTTCTGTATCACATTTATTACCTATTTCCAACATAATCATTTCGAAATTGGGTGGTATGCGGGTGATTTTCTAAAGGACGCTATGTAAAGCCTATTGTTTTACCGCAGCGTCTATTTCATTAACATTAAGCGTATTACCATTGGAAGACATGTTTTATATAGCGAATAAAGAAAAAATTACCTTACGAAAAATATTACATCGGAGAAATACTATACCGGCGAAAACACTATCACACCAAAAATCAAACATGTCCAAGAATAACATAGAAGAACAATTTGCTTTATTGATCAAGAACTTTCGGCTTGTAAAACACGTTTTTAGAATTATTTGAACCATGTTATAATTTACTATTGATTTCTCTCTTAATCCAGAAGGGTGCCTATGTTAAAACATCCTTTTGTGATTTTATTTACGTGGCGTTATTCGTTGGGAAATCAACAGCTTTTAATTCAGTATGCGTGTAGGCTTACACGTTTGTGGAAACATCTATATTGTTATCGCTCTCTATCTTATGTTCCGAATCCGTTAAACTGAAATTGATTCTAGACTTACCTTACAAAGTGCGATCTTTCATGTTAGGAAGCCTAAAATCGGAAGCTTTTCGCCAATGTTCTGGTAATTAAAGCTAATAGTTGTATACAGTGTTAACCGGATCGTTACTATTAGTAAGAGAGCGAAGATAATATCGACCATAAACGAAAACATCGTTATTAACGTGAATAGGAATAATTGAGTAAATGATACTCCCTATTGGTAAAATGTTTAAATCTTAGAAATTTGCATTAAATTGTGTAATAAATTTATCTATCGCACTCTAAATAGTGGTGTTCGACAAGGAACCATTATTAAACATGTTAATATTGTCAATAGTCAACGTTCTTACGAAACAATTTGTGTTATTTGATTAACTATCCGACATGTTTGTTGTTTCGTTGTTTTACTATATAACCACGTCTTCAACATTTAATTGTTAATCCTTCTCGTTTGTTGTAGGCATGTCATTATTTTAAGGTTCACTTGTGTCTTGTATATCGTTTGTGGTTGGTGCATTATTTTAAGGTTCACTTATGGTAGTGTCGTTTTGTGGTTCCTTCACGGTCGGTGTATCACTTGTGGTAGTAGCATCATTTTAGGCTTTCGTGTTGGTGATTACTTTTTGAGTTTGTTTTTCCACCTTGCTGTTTAGGTAGTCATTCATCTGGTTCGTTAGAGAGTTGAGTTCGTCTATTTAATTGTTTAAGGTGTTGATTTTTTCTTCTGGTTTAATACGTTTAGAGATGTATTTCGTGATTAAGATGTTTACTATAATGGTAAGGACAATCATAACCATTGATATTATTGTGTTTTTGTCTAACATTTAGTAAATTTTATTGTTAATATTTTTAGGATTAGCAAAAAATTCACTAACCAACATATTCACTAGTGGACATATTCACTAAAGAGTGTTATTAATTTTTAGGATTAGTATTTTTTAAGCACCGTCAAAAAATTCACTAAGCAACATATTCACTAAGGGTGTTATTACGGTTTTAGAATTAGTATTTTTAAACGATGTCAAAAAATTATTAAGAAGTATTATTCACTAGTGGGTATTATCATAATTTATATAACAGGTCTTTAAACATGTTCATAAAACCAACGTATTCACTAAACGGCGTATTCACAGTTTTTGAGAGTATTCGTTTAAAGTGCCTGAATACAGAAGTGGGTCATTCGTTCAGAACGTGAGTGAGGTTATATTCGTTTATGGCTTTTATTACAGCTTTAGGATTTACTTAAAACCACTCCCTACGTTTTGATATACGATAGTCGGCAAACAATTGGTGTAGGTGTTTTTCTAATTCTTTTTCTTTTAGTGAACCTTGTTGATTGTCTTTAATCTCGAAATAATATATTGGAAGAATATGATTGTTTATCATTTAGTTATTTAGTTCGTTTACACGTCTAGGAAGATTTGATGTTCGACCAATTTTGATATAATCCCTCGGGTAAAGTGAATTAGTCATAATGTAAACGTAATGTGATTAACTTTTAGGGAGATCTTATTCTGGTATTCTCTTCAAACAATAACACTTCGAAAACGCGCCTTTCTTGTGTTTATGAGTGTTATCGTTGGTGGCACATTCACACGGTGTAGAACAACACTTCGAAAACGCGCCTTTTTTGTGTTTATGTGTGTTATCATTATTATTATCATTAGTAGTGCATTCACACGGTGTAAAACAACATTTTGAAGATGTGCCTTTCTTGTGCTTATGTGTGTTATCATTAGTAGTGCATTCACTAGATGTAAAACAACATTTTGAAGATGCACCTTTTTTGTGAGTGTTATCATTAGTAGTATATTCACACGGTGTAAAACAACCCATGTTTTGGTGTTTAAATTAAAAAAAATGGACATTAAACATTCAAATTAAGATGTGATATTCTCGAAGGTGTTAATTGTGTTAAGTATCGTTTAGATAGTTGCTTTTTGCATGTATTAACTAAATAGCATATCTCCCTAAATCGATTAATACAATCAACAAAAGGAAAATTATAACAAACAAGTATAAGAATTGATACAAACGTTCAATAACACCGTAGAGGAGAAGGGATTGTAGTTGTAAAAGATTAACATAGAAGAGTTTTAAAAGATATAAGAATTCGTCGGATAAGAAACTTATAACATATTATAACAAATACAAGCCTTTAAACAAAATTACTAAACTGATAATATCCTCCTCAGTTAATAGAATTACTACTTAAATATGTTTTATAAAATCATATCCACGATAAATGGATGTCAGAACTTTGTTTTCGTGGGTTAGGTTATACCCGTGATAAAAACCGTATTTGATGCTGTTTATCTGGACGAGTATAAACGTAATGGCAACCACATTATTATGAACGGCGCTAAATATGTTCGCCTGGATGGTATTGCATCCGTAAACACCACGTAATTATAATCTTAGTGGTAAATTTACTATGGAACGGATTATCATGTTCCGAATTTCAACAACAAACAAATTGTAGGCAACTAATTGAAGAATACTTCCGATTTGAATTTTTACAACGCGAGTTTTAACTAGTATCTTGATCAAACGGTTCAAATAAACGGTGTGAAAGTATAAAAGCCTGTTCTCGATAAACCGGAATAAAACTTGAATAGTCCTTAAAACAACGAATACACGATCGATTTTAATAATAAAGCCTTGCCCAAACACGAACACAAGATATACGAATTTACGAAAGAATATCGAACGATAATGGAAAACAAAAACAAAACTGGTTCGAAATACACTTAATATCAACCGGAAGACAATATCAAAGAGATGGATATACACAATACGGACATGCTTAAAAATATACCCGCAAAAAACAATTAACCCGTTATACTAAACGTATCCGACCCATGTGTGGATGTGTATTATTTGTTGTGTGTTGACATAAAATCCATGTTTTGAAATTTTAAAGACATAACATTTTGGAATAGAGTTAACCGGTGTAGTAAAACATTATATGACTCACAAGCGAATGTTTATTTTAAAGACATGAAATTTTGGAATAGAGTTAACCGGTGTGTAAAATTACCCGTGAATAACTATACTCGAAAAATGTGTTATAAATTTTTTGAATATAATTTTACCCGTGTGTAAGTGCAACGTTATATGACTCACAAGCGAATGTTTATTTTAAAGGTTTTGAAATTTTGGAATATAATTTTACCCCGGTGTGTAAATTAACCGGTGTATGACTATAAGTATAAACCGCGTTTTGAAATTTTTTGAATATAAATTTGTTTTACGATAGTGTAAAAAATTATGTTTGAACCGCTGTTAAAATCTTAAAAATCTATTTATAAAGTTGATTGTTAATGTTTATCCGAAATAGAATATCTCATATAGGATATTTTACCCTATTGCGATCTTTAGGAGTGCACTTATAGAAACGTTGACATCATCGAGCAAAATTATAATTAATTTTTATAAGGCAACACTATTTATTATATACGTTCTTACAACTAAAACAGAAATATAAAATTTGTCTCTCTCGAATAACAAGACATTTAGACGAGTAGTAGTTCATCGATGTATGACTCAGACTCGGACTAAGACTCAAATTCAAGCTCAGTTTCGGACTCGGATTCTTCGTATATTTTAAACGAGTTGACAAGTTCGATAAGCTTAACAACACCAATGAGTTTTACAACGTATGCGAGTAATTGCCGGACTATTATATCCGAATTTGATGACATCGACACCGATAGCAGTAGTAGTAATAATTATACATCAGATGATGATAAAAATTCATACACCGTTTATAAGAAAATACTCTCTAATAACAGTTGTAATATAGTGGTGTATGGTATTTATTAAAACGACCACATGATTAAAACTTTTGTTTTGTTTGATAACGTGTCGTTGTTTAAATACTTTTACAAAGAACCCTATTTGTATGACATGTTCTAATCAATAATCGGGCATTATAACTATATCGGGTAAGACTATCTAGAGAAGAATAAGATGTATTATTTCTACAAGATTAACCATTTAGAACGTTATGTTATAAAATTACATATCTATCAACTCAATTAGGGTAGATGGTGCTCGTGGAATGCCGAAACAAATATCATCCTCGGTTTAGATTTAACGAGGCCGTTTTACATTATTCAATTTTTAGAAAATATAGACGACAAATAAGAAAAAATTTACATAGACATTTTGAACAGACATGGAACATCTATTGACGATAGGGTAATGTTGGCGTAAAATATTTTCGGCAAAGAATTTTCCTACCCCAGACAAAGTATATCGATGCAACAATAAGATTAAGGAGTTATCATCGAAACGTCAGAAGGATGCACTAGATAATTTTTATGGTGACGTTGTTATAATGATATGTGCTCTCTTGTGGTGTTTACAATGTGGTATGCTCTCCTTGTGGTATGGCTTTTACGGCGGTATGTTCTCCCTGTGATGTGCTTTTACGGTGATGTGCTTGCCATGTGGTATACTTCTCTTATAGGGTATGCTTTTCAATGATAATAAAACCCATAGTAATGGAACAAATTATATACTTTTTAAAAGAATGTCATAAACATTTTGGCCAATAAATGAGTGAAATAACTAGCTTTGATTAATTGCTATTTCCGTTTCCGTTTATCATTAACCAAAAGGTTGTAGAACCACTATATCTTAAATATCAAATCGAGAAAAAAGTATACAATCATAAAGTAAAACCTTACATAGGGTTCAATTTTAAAATTAACGGCACGCCATTATAACAAAGCTTAATTGACGAAATTAATTGCATATTAACGTATGACGTGTATAGAGAGTGATATGTATAGGGTATGATTATATGGAGTGGATGTCATATTAAAAGTGCGATATGTAAAAATGATGTTTATAGAGTGATGTTTATAGAGAGCGATGTCATACTAAAAAATATGACGTGTATAGAGAGTGATATGTATAAAAATGTGATGTAAAAAAAATAACACCGTATAAATCATATCGTATATCAACGACACTGTTTTTGAAGGATCATGTCGCGTAATTTACCCATTCCAGCCATCGCGGCCATCGCAGCCGGATTTTGTTTTTTCTAGATTTGGATATAAATATAAAAGGCTAAAACACCTATAATTAAAACAACTATCGCGACAACAATTAAGCCCTTGTTTGTCATAGCTTGCTTGTTGGACATTTCCTTTTGAATTTCTGTTTCATTTCCTCCACTCGTTTCGGAGGTTGTTTTTTGTTCTTGTTTATTTTCCGCGGACTAGTCTGTTTGCTGCTCTTGTTGTTACTGGATAGATTGTTCCTGTGTTATGTTCACGTCTTCTACATCAGCGTCTATAATGTTTACGATTTAATTAAGATTCATTTCGACACCACTCGTAACGAATGTTTCGAATTGTAAATTGATTTCGCTTATAATCTCGTTCGCCGTTTTAGAAGCTTAATCGACGCGTTAATTTAAACTCGTGTCTGTTGTGTTAACACCAACAGCTGCTTAAAAACTATCAGATGCTGATTCTGACGCTTTTTATAACTCGTCTTAGATGGTTTATTTAGCCTCGTCTCTGGAAACCATCGTAGAGAGAGTGTCTAGATATGATTTCATTGAGTTTTGAATTTTTTAACAAATATCAATTAAACCGGTTTGTGTTATGTTCGCATTCTTCAACTTACTACCGGTTATATTCACTTCTTGGGTGTTGTTTACCTTCGTTATTTGTTATTGCGTGACTTTTACCTTTTAAGACATGTTAGACTCGAATTTATTATATGTTTCGTTTAAAATAGCCGTGACTATCTCCGTTTCGGTGCTATCCTTATTAACTGATACATTTGTTCCCATGTTTTGATATTTATAAATCTTTTCACTCACCGGAGATGGTTGTTTAGTTATATGGGCAAGGATATTAAAAAAAGAATATCATAATCTCTAAAGGTCAAAATTTATCACAGGAGATGGTTGTTTGATTATGTAAGCAAGGATACCTAAAACACACGACTTTAAAAAAAGAAGACATAATCTCTAAAGTCAGAATTTATTACCAAATATAGTTGTTGGCTAACGAGGACTAAGTATTAAAACCTTCTTCTACTTATTATTAAAGAACGTTAATATAAAAGTCAAACATATCAAAACCAGCATAACCCACAACATGATGGATGTTGCAAAGAAGAAGTTATTCAAGTTTGTGTTTTCTTCTTCGGGTGTGGTTTAGTTGTTATTGTCTTATCCGGATGTGTTTTATTCGGAATCGTTTTCTCCGGGTGGGTTTTGACTATTATCATTCCCCCCCCCTTCTGGTGCGTCTTACTCGGGTGTGGTACGATTAAAAATTTAAGCCAGGGTCATATTTACCAATTATATATTATCTTCTGGAATATTACCTGTCAGCATATTTTAAGTTGTATCGGTGTTGTTGACATCATATAATATTATGATAGAATCATTCGGTAATTAAATACCTTATAATGAGTTGCTGATTACAAAATGCAGTGTTTATTCATAATTACTTTAATCGAAGGTGTATTCTTCGATTTTATTCAAATTTTCATCATAATACGTTATTACTTCATTTGTGAGGTCATCGTTTTAAATATCACACGAGATATGAACAACTGATGGGCATTTTCGGTTAGTCAGTTGATAAAATAAAAATCTTGTATCTGTATCGTAAATTTCATATTCAGCATTAACATCACTTAAAAACAATTACATAGTGTTATTATCTATCGCATAAACGTTGTTTATTTAATAGTTGTCCTCAGTATCATAAATAACATAGTTTGTATCCACCTTAACTTAACATACCCCAGTGCTTAGTAATAATTTTTCCGAACCAATAGTTTAAACACTTGTATCATTGCCCGTGTATTTTACAACAGTATAAAGATCATTCATATCAATAACACCATTTTCAATGGTCTGAAGTTTGTTAATTTAAAGATGTAAAACTATTTCCAGTATTAGCATTTTTATTTTTGAAAATGTGAAAAAATATTGTTAATTCCTTTTTCACACATTAACACCAAGGTTTTTCATTGATTTGCAGCACTGAGAGATGTAAATAATAGCGAAAACGAAATTGACAACAACCAAAGTCAACATAACCCACAACATGATTGATGTTGCAAAGAAGAAGTTATTCAAGTTTGTGTTTTCTTCTTCGGGTGTGTCTTACTCGGAATCGTTTTCTCCGGGTGGGTTTTGACTATTATCATTCCCCCCCCCTCCGGGTGTGGTTTGGTTGTTATTTCCTTCAGATGTATTTTGACCATATTCGTATGCGATGTCATAGAGTGCACCCAGAGTCATGGGTATTAGTTCTATTTCTCCTTCTGGAATATCGCCTATCAACACATCTTCAATTGTTGTAATGGTATCGTATAAAAATATAACAGAATCACCCGATAATTAAACAGCTTATACGTTATTAACAGGATTGTTAAATTTATGCATCTACGTTAAGTTGATTTAATCGAAGCTATATTCTTTGATTATATTCAAATTTTCATCATAGAGCGTTAGTGTTATATTTACAGGATCACCGTTTTACAGAATTTACTGCTATCGAATAACTGATGGACATTTTTGGTTAGATAATGGGCAAAATTATAAGATCTCATATGTAAGGGGTTCATTAAATCGATATTTATCGATATCATCGCTTAAAAACTATTTCATAGTGTAATAATCTCTCGCATGAACAATATCGAATTAACCATTCATACCGGTATCGTCAATCATCATATCATTAAATAACCGTACATTAAAGTAAC
>RHMF01002431.1_pt1 | contig 11871 bp, 10 predicted proteins | sample 5365151 | NCBI WGS metagenome assembly RHMF01 (sample SAMN10266501, study PRJNA497801) | feces metagenome | isolation source: feces | host: Bos taurus | place: China: Prairie of Fairy Mountain | collected 2017-08-14 | reverse complement strand
GGAGGATATGCTACGCAGATGGCGCGAGGTAGCGAGGAGCAAGAGGTTGCAAGGAAGAGGAAGGCGCGCTGCGCTATGTAGGATCGCCTTGATGGGTTTAATGGGTTAGAATGAGCTAAGATGGACTAAGATGAATGGTAGGTAAAGATGAGCTTAGGCGCGTTAAAATGAGTTAGAATAGATGGAGCGGTGAGACAAAAGCACATAGTAACTCATATAACCCCATTAGCACAACAACCCTCTACCCCATCACAGATACCTGGCATCGAGCACAACACTGGAAGCATCATTCGATGACTAGCACTTCGCAGACGCCTGAAACTAGCAAAGGCCTCGCACCTTGCAGACACATATAACCTCGCACAGCACCAAGCAACCCATCTCGACCACGCACTGCACAAAACCACACAAAACCACACAAAAAAGCCCGACTAACATTGTTAGTCGGGCAATATTATGCTTAGACTCTAAGATTAGAGACCGAGCTTCTCACGGATGTGAGCAGGGATAGACTCCTTGTGAACGATGATGTTCATAGTCTTGTAGCGAACAAATGCCTTTGATGCATACCAAAGACCCTTGTAAGCACCTGCCTCACCCCAAGAGTTCTTAACCATATAGTACTCAGTACCCTTCTGATCCTTAGCGATACCGTAGATCAACATACCGTGGTCGTCAGTAGTCTCGCGGTTGTCGTAAGCAATCTGGCGCTCCTCCTGTGATACCCACTTCTGCTCAACAGCCATAGGCTTGCTCTTACGCTCAGCCTCAGTCATCTTGAGCCACTTAGCCATATCTGAGCCATCGAGCTCGTTAGCTGCTGCCTCAACGTCTGGAAGGATAGCTGTACCCTCGCGTGTGAAGCCGTCCTCGCTAACGTCGCTACCCCAAGCAACTGTGTAACCATTCATAATTGCATAGTCGAACACCTCCATCAACTCATCGATAGGAAGGTTGTATGACTGAGCCCAACGCCAGTTGTCAGGAATCTCAAGTGCAAATGATGTGTAGAATGGGTGGTGAGTGTAAGATGTCAATGATACGTAGTCAGAAGCGTTCAAGCCCAAAGACTCGTAGAATGACTTAGGAGTGTACTCAACACCGTTGTAAGTGAACTTCTCAGGACGCTCGCCGAGGTAGATATCGTGGATAGCCTCGATAGCCTTCTTCCACAACATCTCGCCATCAGGGCTTACCTGCAAGCTGCGGAGACGACCCTTAGCGATAGCAGCAACAACAGCGTCGCTAACAGCTGTGAGCTCGTTGTGGTTGCTGAGTGTCATACCGTACATAACACCTGGACGCATCTCCTCCTCAGGAACGAGACCGAAAGCCTCCATACCGTAGATTACATCGTAGAATGAGCCACCCTGAGCGAATGACACATCACCGTGAGTGCGAACTGCCTTATCAGCACGATCGAGGTAGGTGTTGTGAACGAGGAACATCTCAGAGAAGTCGTACTCGCCCTTGCCCAAACGCAAAAGCTCAGACTCGATGAATGCCAATGATGAGTAGCACCAGCAGGTACCTGCTCTGTTCTGATTCTTGATGCTAGTGATAGGGTTCTCCTTTACTACTGTAAACTGGATACCCTCAGCCTCCTCGGCCTGCTTCTTAGGCTTAGCATCGTTAGCCATAGCACCTGAAACTGCCAATACAGCGAGTGCCAATGCAAAGAATTTCTTCATAAGTAATTAGTTTTTAGGTGAATATATAAATATTTGTTATTTCTTAGCCTTAGCCACAATTCTCTGGCAGTCTACATAGCTCAGATTCTCAGGCTTTGAACCACGTGGCAAGCGGTAGTTCTTACCATTGTACGAGATATATGGGCCATAGATACCGCTCTTGATAAGCATATTGGCATCCTCGGCAAATGTCTTCAATGGCTCAGACTGTGCACGCTGCTTCTCACCATTCTCGCGCAACAACTCCTCGGCACGCTCGCGTGTGATAGTATATGGGTCGTCGCCCTTAGCCAACGATGCGAAGGTCTTGCCGTGGCGCAAGTATGGGCCGAACTTACCAACACCCACCATCAAAGCCTCGCCATCCAACTCGCCGAGGTTACGTGGGAGTGCGAAGAGCTCCAAGGCCTCCTCGAGCGTAATAGACTCGATGAGCTGACCCTTCTTCAACGATGCAAACTGACCCTTCTGGTCATCAGCACCCTCAAGCTCCACCATAGGGCCATAACGGCCGATACGAGCCTTTACAGTGCAGCCAGTCTTAGGGTCGACACCCAAGACACGCACCTGCTGTGTGCGGTCGCTCTGTGTTCCTATAGCAGAGTCTACAAGCTGGTGGAATGGCGAGTAGAAGTCGCTAATCATAGTGTGCCAAGTGATGTCGCCATCTGCCACACGGTCGAACTCCTTCTCCACGTTTGCAGTGAAGTGGTAGTCGATGATTGATGCGAACTGCGACTCGAGGTAGTCGTTAACCACCATACCGATGTCGGTAGGTGCAAGACGGCTCTTCTCCTTGCCATAGCTCTCGGTAACCATCTTGTGCGAGATCTTACCATTCGAGAGTGTCATATGCTCCACCTGGCGCTTCTGGCCATCGCGGTTCTGCTTCTCGACATAGCCGCGGTTAATGATGGTGGTGATTGTAGGTGCATATGTTGATGGGCGACCAATACCAAGCTCCTCAAGGCGCTTTACGAGTGCTGCCTCGTTGTAGCGTGTAGGAGCCTGAGTATAGCGCTCCGAAGCGGTCATAGTAGTAGCGATGACAGGTGTGCCAACCTCCATCTTTGGGAGGATGCCACCCTCGCCCTCCTGCTGTGTATCGTCGTCTGAAGACTCAGAGTAGAGACGCATAAAACCATCGAAGCGAACAACCTCACCCGTAGCTACGAACATCTCCAAGCGGCGGCTGAGCGAAATCTCGATATTTGTACGGTCGAGCTCTGCAGGCACCATCTGCGATGCCACGGTACGCTTCCAGATAAGCTCATAGAGGCGCTTCTCAGGAGCTGTACCCTCAATTTCGTGACGCTCAATATATGATGGACGGATGGCCTCGTGAGCCTCCTGAGCACCCTTAGCCTTAGTCTTGAAGTTGTGAGGATATGAGTACTTAGCGCCGAAGAGACGTGTAATCTCATTCTTACACTGGTTGATAGCCATATCCGAGAGGTTCACAGAGTCGGTACGCATATATGTGATAAGACCCTGCTCGCCTGCTCGTAGAGCTTCTGCGCTACGGACATAGTCTGCGACACGCTCATACCGAGCTTACGGCTAGCCTCCTGCTGGAGTGTAGAGGTGGTAAATGGAGGTGCTGCATAGCGCTGCACAGGCTTCTCCTCAGCCTTAGTCACGCGATATGTCTCGTCGATGCACGACTCAAGGAACGCAAGGGCCTCCTCGCGCTTCTCAAAAGCACGCGAGAGTGTAGCCTTGAAGAGTGTCTTGCCAGGGTCATTCTCGGCATAGAACTGAGCAACCACGCGATAGCTCACCACAGGGCGGAAGGCGATAATCTCGCGCTCACGCTCCACGATAAGACGCACAGCAACACTCTGCACACGACCTGCAGAGAGTGCTGGGCGCACCTTCTTCCAGAGTACTGGCGAGAGCTCGAAGCCCACAAGGCGGTCGAGCACACGACGTGCCTGCTGAGCATTTACAAGGTTCATATCGATAGTACGTGGATTCTCGATGGCGTTGAGAATGGCACGCTGCGTAATCTCGTGGAAGACGATGCGTCGTGTATTCTCAATAGGTAGGTCAAGGACCTTCGCAAGGTGCCAAGCAATGGCCTCTCCCTCGCGGTCCTCATCGGAAGCGAGCCACACGGTCTTGGCATTGCGTGCCAGACGCGAGAGCTCGTCGACAACCTTACGCTTATCCTCAGGTATCTCGTAAACAGGCTCGAAATTATTCTCTACCTCTATACCGAGTCCCTTCTTGGCCAAATCGCGAATATGGCCGAAGCTCGACTTAACCATATAGTTCTTACCCAAGAACTTCTCGATGGTCTTTGCCTTGGCAGGGGACTCAACAATAACTAAATTTTCCTGCATCTCAAATTATTTCGTTATACATAGCAAAACCTAAGTATCTAGGACTTAGGTTCGCTATAATGTATCTTTTTGTTTCGTAACTTCTTAATTCACAACCGTATAAACAAGCTCCAGTGATATTGGCGCTGTGGTCGTTGCACCATCAAGCTCCAGGTCGCCACCATAGATCGTCTGGCGCTGGAAGCCGAATAACGCATCGGCAGCTGGACCTATGTATATAGTACGGTAGTGCTTCAACTCCTCAGCATCGCAGTTAACCTTGCCACTTGAGTCGGCACTCTTCACTGCAACCTTAATCAGCGACTGGATATGGTTGGAGATGTTCATCTGGTAGCGTGCCAACGAGCGGTTTAGGTAGCCGTCGTATGGTATCGTCGAGCTCGACTCCTTAGTGTAGAGGTAGTCGGTGATGGCAACGATATCTCCATAGTTAGCCTCCCAGCCACCGTAGCGAGCATATAGACCCATACGGCCCATCGAGCTATTGAGTATTGGTGTGATGTTGCCAGGCGAGAGGTTCTCATATTTGTAGTCCGAGCCCTCAAGATAGATATTGAGGTGTGCCTGGTTTACCGACACCTGTGCATTAGCACCATTCTCGAGTGCCAAGTCGGCCAACGACTGGATAAACTCGTCGGTGAAGCGCAGCTCAGTAACAAGACCTGCCATTGCATCAACCTTGCCGATGAGCACCTGCTGCTTAGGACTCTCCATAGCCTGCACATCCTCTGACGAGAACTCGTGCTCAACACGCGTGAGCGACACATTACCCGCCTTCACGTCGTAGGTTGATGGGCTTACGAAGAAGTTATACGACATAATAATCGTATCCTTGATAATCTTTGGATCCTCCACATAGCGGCTACGTGCATAGAGCACCAATGCTGTATTCTCGACGCTTGTAGCAAACATAGCGCCCTCGCCCTCAGGCTCACCAACAGGCGCAATGTAGACACCACGGATATAGTTCACAAACTCCGCCTCGTTACCCTGCTTGTAGATCTCTGCAGTGTCGCGAGCATAGCCATCCGTCTCAGCGATATCGGTAGTGAACATCAAGCGGTTGATGTAGTTCTTCGTTGCCTCAGTCTCGGTAAGTCGCACGTTGCAGAACTTAGGGTTCTCCATATTACCGACATAGACGCCATTGGTCTGATCGGGGAACGTGAACTCGAAGATAGGCTCCGAAGCTACATACGACGTAGGATCGAACTTGGTGTAGAACGTAGTATCGCCCTCCGTAGGGATATAGTCGTTCGAGAGAATCTCGTAGACTGCAAAGCGCTGGCTCTTAGTAGTATCACCGTGGAAGTCAGTGACATAGAGCGACAGTGTCATAGAGTCGAAGATAGGGCGATAGCCCCAGCCATACTCCTCGTCGAGCTTCGAGCCAAAGAGCACCTGCGACATAAAGCTTGCTCTACGCTTGCCATAGATGTCGCTTGTCTCGCAGCCGAAGTATACATAGTCGAGGTTTGAGCTCTTGATTGAGTCGGTGTGGTAGAGGTAGGTCGAAGCCATAGGAATAGCCTCCTTCCTATCGCCCTCGGTCATCTGACCAAGGCGATATACACGGCGCTTGAGCACCATATTTTGGTTCGTAGGCGTATACTCCTCACCCAGCGTAAAGTCGACCTCTGTGGTACACCCCACGAAGAGGTGTGCCGCGATAAATAGCGCCACAGCGTACGACCAAAACTCTCTACAACTCATCATAGAATTTCTTGTAATTATCGAAGATCTCCTTCTCGTCGCCCTCCTGATAGTCGAGGACCTTTTTACCTGCCTGCTTAGCATACTCCACCAACTCCTGGCTTGCATTCTGTGAGGTGACAATAACGCCGTCGGCATACTCTATAACGTAGCGATAGAGATTTTCGTACGTAGGCTCCTCCAAAACCTTCATCGAGCTATCCATAATGCCCTCGCCCTCGAGCTTCTGCTTGAAGTCGGCAGCGAGCTGACCCTCGAACTTATCATCGGCCAACGAGATGACAATCTTGAGGTCGCGGAACAATGGATCGTCGTAGAAGACCTTCTTGAGATACATAGGCGCAATAGCCGAGAACCAGCCGTGGCAGTGCACAATGGTTGGTGACCAACGCAACTTCTTGACAGTCTCGAGCATACCGCGTGCAAAGAAGATGGCACGGTCGTCGTTATCCTCAAAAGGCTTGCCATTCTCATCAACGAGCACCGCGCGACGTGAGAAGTAGTCGTCGTTGTCGATGAAGTAGATCTGGATACGAGCCGAAGGTATAGAGGCCACCTTGATGATGAGCTGGTGGTCGTTATCGTTGATAATGAGGTTCATACCCGACAATCGGATAACCTCGTGAAGCTGGTTACGACGCTCGTTGATACAGCCAAAACGGGGCATAAACGTACGCACCTCCTGGCCACGCTCCTGCATCTGGCGTGCAAGGTCGAGACTAAGCTTCGAAAGCTCGTTTTCGGGAAGATAGGGAGCTATCTCCTGACAAACGTACAATATTTTGTTTGTTGCCATAACGATTGTGCTTTAAGTGGCAAATATACGAAATCTTTTCTACAAAATCAACATAGCATCGCCGTAGGTACCGAAGCGGTAACCCTCCTCGCGAGCAACCTTATAGGCATCCATAACCATATTGTAGCCACCAAACGCCGCAACCATCATAAGCTGTGTTGAATATGGCAAGTGGAAGTTTGAAACAAAGGCATCAGCCGATGTAAACTGGTATGGATGGAAGATAAACTTATTTGTCCAGCCCTCCATAGGCTTGAGCATACCACCAACCGACACTGCAGTCTCCATTGCACGCATAACGGTAGTACCAATAGCCACAACCTTGCGACCCTCGCGCTTTGCAGTGTTGATCTGCTCGGCAGTCTCAGGAGTTACGAAGAACTGCTCAGAGTCCATCTTATGCTTCGACAAATCCTCGACATCGACAGAGCGGAAGTTGCCAAGACCCACGTGAAGGGTCAAGAATGCAGAGTCGATACCCTTGATCTCCATACGCTTGAGCAAGTGCTTCGAGAAGTGAAGACCTGCTGTAGGAGCTGCCACAGCACCCTCGTGCTTAGCATAGATGGTCTGATACCACTCCTCATCCTCGGGCTCAACCTTCTCGCGCACCCAGCGTGGAAGTGGAGTCTCGCCCATAGCATACAACGCCTCCTTGAACTCCTCGTACGAACCATCGAACAAGAAGCGGAGGGTACGACCACGCGATGTGGTATTGTCGATAACCTCGGCACCCATCAACTCATCGTTGCCGAAGTAGAGCTTATTGCCAATACGAATCTTACGAGCAGGGTCGACCAATACATCCCACAAGCGGAGCTCGCGGTTGAGCTCACGGAGCAAGAAGATCTCGATGTCGGCACCAGTCTTCTCCTTACAACCCTGAAGGCGAGCAGGGAATACCTTCGTATCGTTGAATACGAACATATCCTTCTCGTCGAAATACTCGATAATATCTTTGAATGTGCGGTGTTCGATCTCACCTGTAGAACGGTGCAACACCATCAGACGTGCATCATCACGATTAATCGTAGGATACTGTGCAATCATATCCTGCGAAAACTCGTAGCCATACTGTGATAACTTCATTTTTTCAATAAAAAAAGCGTGTAACAATCAAACTTTATACGCAAAACTCGCTATTTTGTTTCACACTCGCGTAATTTTTCCATAAAAAAGTCGAGAGTATGCGCACGATCGACCACAAAACCGCCGCTACGAGTACGTCGAAGCGACGATAGGTAGGCACCACTATTGAGTGCCTCGCCAATCTCGAACGCGAGCGAACGGATGTAGGTACCCTTGCTACAACGCACACGAATCTTGATGCGTGGCATATCGTACTCCAAAAGCTCCAACTCGTAGATGTTGACCAGCGCCTTCTTGAGCTCAATCTCCTCGCCAGCACGCGCAAACTCATAAGCACGCACACCCTGCACCTTCTTGGCTGAGTACAACGGAGGGAGCTGCTCGCGCTCACCTGTAAGGCTCTGTAACGCCTGCTCGACCATCTCGCGTGTGATATGCTCAGTAGGATATGTCTGGTCGACCTCGTGCTCCATATCGCCACTTGGCGTTGTAGCGCCGAGCTGCAACTCAGCAATATACTCCTTCTCCTCAGCTTGCAGCGCCTCAACCATCTTGGTTGCACGACCTATGCAGACAAGCAAGATGCCCGTAGCCAACGGATCGAGCGTACCTGCGTGACCAATCTTAATCTTGGGGTAACCGCACTTGCGCAACTGGAACTTAATCTTGCGCACAACATCTGCCGAGGTCCACTCGTAGGGCTTATCGATGACCGCAACATAGCCCTCAGGGAACTCTATCCCCTTCAATGAAAACTCTTCCATATTATATAAAGTATGAGCCTATAGCCACCATACCGACAACGGCACAGTAGATGGCAAACCATATAAGCTTGCCTCGTTTCACAATGTTAATCATATATCGGCAGGCCAAAGCACCCACAACAAAGGCTGCGATAAAGCCCGCAACAAGAGCGCCCGTATCGACACCTGCCATCGACAATCCTCCGTCGAGTGCCGAAAGCAACGTCTCGCCAAGGATAGGCGCCAAGACCATAAGGAACGAGAATGTGGCAACAGCACCCTTCTCATTACCGAGCAACAATCCCGTAGCAATAGTAGTGCCCGAGCGCGAGAGACCTGGCATAGCTGCCACAGCCTGCGACAAGCCGATAATGAAGGAGTCGCGATACGATATCTCGGTCTTCTGACGAGGACGAGCATAGTAGGCAAAGCTAAGAAGCATAGCCGTAAGCATAAGCATTGCACCCACGACAAGCATAATGTAGCTCGACGAGAGCATAGCGTCGATATGGTCTTTGAGCACGAAGCCCACAACGCCAATAGGGATCATCGAGATGATGAGCTTTACGATGTATCGCTTCTGATCGTTCATACCGCGCGTAAACAGTCCCTTGAAGATTGACCATATCTCGCCCCAAAGCACGACAATGGTGCTAAGCACCGTAGCTGCGTGGAGCGTAACATCGAACGCGAGGTTGTCCTCGAGCTCCACACCAAGCAACTCCTTAGCAAGCTGCAAGTGGCCACTGCTCGAGACGGGCAAAAACTCTGTGATGCCCTGCACAGCACCCAAGATTATTGACTCTAAGATATCCATCGTCCGTTACTTTTCCTGCTCCTCAGGGAAGCGTTTCATAATTGCAAATATCTCAAACACAAAGCCCGCGATGACAACAATCGGAGCCAGCGTAATGCGACGGAACGAGAATATCGACTCGTCGAACTCCGTAGCAGTATGCTCGCCACCTCCCGACATAAGCAGGAAGCCCAGAGCGATAATCACAACACCTGCAAGCATCATAGCGTAGTTCTTGCGACCCAGAGGCATACGCTCCTGAGGCGTAGCATCCTGTTTGTTCTTTGTACTCATATTAGTAAAGGTGTATTTTATTTGTCTTCATATTCACGAACTTGTTCACCGCAGCAGCACTAAAGGCGATGGTGATAAGGATACCCAGAAGCACCAATACGCCGATGATTGCCACAGCCTGCTGGTAGCCAAGCATCTCGATATCGACAGGCATAACGCGTTGTGCGCCGTGCACCAAGCCGATAACCATAACACCCGCAGCGAGACCTGCCCAGAGGCCCTGCCAGAGTGCACTGCCGAGGAATGGTCGCATAATATACCACTTAGTTGCACCCACCAGCTTCATAGTGTTGATAAGGTAGCGCTTAGCATAAATCGCAAGACGGATGGTGTTATTCAACAGCAGCAGCGTGATGACAAGCAACACGCCGAGGAACACGATGAGCGAAACTACAACGGTCGAGAGTGTTGCGTGCATCGAGTCGACAAGCTCGACAGGAGGCACCGAGATATACTCAACACCTGGAATCTGCTCAATCTCATAAACCAAGCCAGTAACGATATCGATATCGACACTCTCCTTCGTAAGCGTCACCTCGAAGCTGTCGCGCAGAGGATTCTCGTCCAAGATCTCGAATATATCCTGCTCAAACTGACGACGGAACTCATCATCATTAATCTTGCGCTCCTTAGATGTGTAGTCGACATCAGCAACCTCGTTGTACTCGCGCAGCGCCGCCAATATCGCCCTCTTTTCGCTCTTCTCAAGGTTATCGGCAACCTCGACAGAGATCACCACACGCTCGCGCAGTGCCTCGGCAGCGTTGACCGCCGACAAGGTGACATAGCTCACTGCACCGAGGATAAAGAGCACCAGTGCGATGCTGATTGTTGAGATGAGGTACGACCTACGCACCTTCTTTCTAATTCGCTTTTCGCTATTGCTTCCCATAGTTGCTTATCTCTTAATACGTTTGCGAAGATTCAACACTAACACGGCAACGAGACCCAGAAGGATCACCCACGATGAGATGCCAGTGATTGCAGTTGCCACACCCCAGCCTGGAGCCCTGAATCGCCACTCGACGGTGTGCTTACCCGCAGGCAGCTCCATAGCACGAAGCGTGTAGTCGGCAGCAAAATAGTCGGCCTGCTTGCCATCGACATATGCAGTCCAGCCATCAGGGAAATATATCTCCGAGAATACGGCAAGAGCCTCACCCTCAACCTCGTACTCATATTTGAGGTAGTTAGGTGCATACTCTACAAGAGCGATATGTCCCGCAGTGCTATACATAGCCTCAAGACCCTCAACCGACTCCGATACTACAGCCTTTGTTGCCAAGTCGACATAACCCAACGACTCGAGCTCCTTGGCTGCTGTAGGCTGAGTGTAGACACCCTCAACAAACCACGCAGCACCCAGAGGCTCAGCACCAAAGGCCTCGGCAAGTGTGTAGACCTCACCTCCGTCGATTACATACTTGGTATTAAGCATTGCAAGCACCGCAGCACCCTGCTGTGCGATGTAGTGATCCATAATATCCTGATAACGACCGAGCTTAGCACCGTGGTAGCCATCGACCGAGCGATGAAAATACGAGGCACGTGCCGAGCCGTAGTTGTCGATGTCGAAGACACGATAGCCGAGCTCCTTATCCTGCAAAATCTCGAGGTTGGCAGCCGAAGCCTCAATCTCGGTAGGCTCACCACCACGCCACTTATCATCGCCCATATAGCGAGCGCCAACGCCCACAAGGTCAGCCACAACGATAGCCACGACGGCAATAATAGCTACGTAGCCCACCCTCTGACGGCTATTCTCGCGTGCCCAAGCAAAGGCAAGAAGGGCTGCTGCTGCAAGCGCAACATAGAGCAACGAGCGCCATACGTCGGCCATCATAGCCTCGTGGCGACTATTGTAGACAGCCTCCTTGAGCTGCTCTACCCACCACTCGTTGCCAAGCACCTGATTGATATCGGCAATACCATAGTCGGCAACAACAATCATCGCAACGATCAATGCCACAACGACACCAAAGGCGATAGCCACATAGCGCACCACAGCCTTGAATGTAAGCTCCTCGCTCCAGAGCTTCCAGAGTGCCACAGCAGCCATCAGAGGCACTGCCCACTCCAAGACTACAAGAGCCATACTTACAGTTCTAAAGTTGTGATAGCCAGGGAGTATATCGTACATCAAGTTGTAGAATCCCATAAAGTTACCGCCCCAAGCCAACAACAGCATAAACACCATTGAGGCCACAACCCACCAGCGGTCACGACCCTTAACAAGCATAAGGCCAATGAGAGCAAGGAATATTGCCGCAGCACCGAGGTAGGTAGGGCCAGCGGTGAATGGCTGGTCACCCCAATAATTCGAGGCATAGACCGCAGCGCGGTTCATACGTCTATCGGCAAGAGTCCACACAAGCGACATAATCTCCTCGTCGCCCGCCTGGAT
>RHMF01001185.1_pt1 | contig 11874 bp, 9 predicted proteins | sample 5365151 | NCBI WGS metagenome assembly RHMF01 (sample SAMN10266501, study PRJNA497801) | feces metagenome | isolation source: feces | host: Bos taurus | place: China: Prairie of Fairy Mountain | collected 2017-08-14 | reverse complement strand
GCCGAGAACGGTGCAGCAGGACTATCGCTGTCCAGTGCGCTGGCCGTCAGCATTGGGATCGCCATTCAGAACGTACCTGCGGGTGCCATCATTTCCATGCCCATGCGAGCAGCTGGTAATTCCAGGTGGAAGTCATTCTTCATCGGCTCATTGAGCGGAGCCGTGGAACCCCTTGGCGGGCTGGCAGTGGTGTTGCTGGCCTCGTTCATGACACCCGTTCTGCCCTACATGCTGGCCTTTGCAGCAGGAGCCATGTTCTACGTCGTTATCGAGGAACTGATTCCTGAAGCCAGCGAGGGAGAGCACTCCAATCTCAGCACCATCGGTTTTGCCATCGGCTTTGTTCTCATGATGGTGCTCGATGTAGTACTTGGTTAAAATAGCCTTTTTTGAGGAAACTACCCTAAAAAGAATAGACTTACACCGAGTACGGAGATGACGGCACCGAAAATCACCGATGACATAGCCAACGACACCCGAAAGCAACATCCATCCGCAAGCCTCTAAGTCTGATTCTGTTAATCCGTTACAACTTCATTGAAATGTTCCTTGCCCCAGGCGATAAGTGCCATGATGGCTGGCATAAGCGACTTGCCGGTGTCGGTCAGTGAATACTCTACACGGGGAGGTACTTCTGGATAGACCTCACGATGCACCAGATGGCTCTGCTCCAGATTCTTCAGGGTCGCAGATAGCATCTTTTGGGAACAGTCAGTCATGTGGCGACGCAACTCATTGAAACGTAACACGCCAGTTTCACTTGTATGGAGCGAATAGAGCACCAACATTGACCACTTGTCGCCGAAACGACTGATAACATTCCTGATTGGACAGGCTAAATACTCTGCTTTAATATCTGACATAATTATAGAATTTTCCGCAAAAGTAACCAATAGTTACCGAATTACCAAATTACACTTGGTTAATCAAAGTTAAAGTCGATTTCAACAAACCCCGATAACATCACAATTCCTACTTTTTGGTAACTATGACACCAAAAAGTGCCTTCTTGTGGGAACCAAAAAATCACCGTACCTTTGCACCGTCAAACAGAATTAATAACAATTTAAACGAATAAGAATTATGGCAAAGAATGTTTTATTGATTGGTTCAACAGGTTTCGTAGGTTCAGCTATCCTGAACGAGTTGGTAAATCGCGGTCACAAGGTAACGGCTATCGTTCGTGACGTAAAGAGTCTGGCAGACAAGCAGGGCGTAGAGGCAGTAGTTGCCGATGCAACAAATCCCGCCGAGTTGGCACAGTTGGCAAAAGGCAAGGATGCCGTTATCTCTGCCTACAATCCCGGTTGGAAGAATCCCCGTCAGTATGAAGAGACGCTGGAGAACTATCCTAAAATCGTAGAGGGTGCCAAGCAGGCTGGTGTACGCCGACTGCTCATCGTGGGTGGAGCAGGTACATTGTTTGTAAAGCCTGGTGTGCGTCTCATTGATACTGGCACGCTGCCCGAGGCATGGCTGCCCGGTGTGAAGAGCCTTGGCGAGTTCTACCTGAACACACTGATGAAGGAGCAGGACATCGACTGGATATTCTTCTCTCCTGCCGGTAATCTGGGCAACATGACTACTGGCGTTCGCACAGGTAAGTACCGTCTTGGCAAGGATGACATGCTCTTTGACGAAAAGGGAGAGAGCTTCATCAGCGTCGAAGACTATGCCGTAGCGATGGTTGACGAACTGGAGCAGGAGAACCACCACAAAGAGCGTTTCACCGCAGCCTATTAAGTCAATGGACAGGTTAGAACGTCTGAAAAACATCATCCGGTATCTGATGGCTAACGAGCGGGTTAGCCATCGGATGCCTTCTACTATAGAAGAGTGCCAGCGAATGATGCGTGCTTTAATGAACGTTTGGGAACCTAAAGATGTTTCGATTGATTTCCTAACGATGCAGGATGCAGAGTTGCAGCAGCAAGCAGAGAATAAGGGCGTGGTAACGATTGATAGTATTGCGGAAGCAAATTTTTCACTTTTCACTTTTCACTCTTCACTTTTTCTCTGGCAAGGCGACATTACCCGACTGAAAGTTGATGCCATTGTCAATGCTGCCAATGCCCAAGGCTTAGGTTGCTGGGCACCATTACACAACTGCATCGACAACTGCATCCACTCGACCGCTGGTATCCAACTCAGAAAGGAGTGTAACGATCAGCTGCAAGGCAGACTACTGAAAACGGGCGAGGCTATGATGACCAAGGGATATAACCTTCCTGCCAAGCACGTCATCCACACCGTTGGCCCCATCATAGAGACAGGTGTGCCAACGAAGGAACAAGAGGAGCAATTAGCTCAATGCTATCGTTCGTGTCTCGACCTCGCAGAGCAGGCAGGCCTGGAGAGCATCGCCTTCTGCTGCATATCCACAGGTGTGTTCCACTTCCCTAACGAGCGTGCTGCGGTGATTGCTATCGAAACGGTGAAACGCTATCCGAGACAATCCGTCAAGACCGTCGTGTTCAACGTATTCTTATATAAGGATTATGACATCTATAGTCGGTTAATGATTAAGGGTTAATGGTTATGGACAAGATACAAGAACTTCGTCAGTTGATTGCTGATGCCGACTATGTGCTGATTGGTGCTGGCGCAGGGCTTTCTGCTGCCGCAGGTATCGACTATGCAGGTGAGAATTTCCGTCTCGAGTTCGCTGAATGGATCAGTCGTTACGGTATCACCGACCTCTATTCTGCATCGTTCTATCCTTTCAGAACCGAAGAAGAACTGTGGGCTCAGTGGGCCAAGCACATTTGGTTTGCCCGTTATCGTCCAGAGGCTCTCCCTCTCTATCGTCAATTGTTCGATGTTGTAAAGGAGAAGAATTACTTCGTCATTACCACTAATGTAGATGGTCAGTTCGAAAAGGCTGGTTTCGACACGAGCCGCATCTTCGCCACACAAGGCGACTATGCGCTTTTTCAGCCTAAGTCAGGATTTCCCAAAGAGACATGGAGTAATCAAGACTGGGTGAATCAGGTGCTGCCACTCATCCGTGATTGCCGCATACCCACAGAACTGATTCCCCATACCCCCGATGGTCAGCCCGTGTCGATGAACCTCCGCTGCGATGACACCTTTGTAGAGGATGCCCATTGGCATGAGCAAGACCACCGCTATCAGGAGTTCGTCCAGCAAGCCAGCACCAAGCGTCTGCTGCTTTTGGAACTTGGCGTAGGCTTCAACACCCCAGTTATCATCCGTTTCCCCTTCGAGCACATGGCTGCCCAATTCCCTCAGACCACCCTCGTCCGCTTCAACCGCGACTATCCGCAGCTGACTATAGAGGGCGTGCAGCGCTTCATTTCCTTCACTGAAGAAATACGATTCTCATAAAATATCCAAAATCTTTCCCCGTAGTTACAAGATTACGGGGATTTTTTCGTATCTTCGCACCCATTATGACAAAGAACAGTACTTATCTCGCCTCGAAGCCGCGCTATGAAATCCTCGACGGACTACGTGGGGTGGCAGCCATGCTGGTGGTGGCCTACCATCTGCTTGAGACTTATTATCATGTTGGCCCTGACCAGCCTATCAATCATGGCTATTTGGCTGTAGATTTCTTCTTCGTGCTTTCTGGCTTCGTTGTTGGTTATGCCTATGACGACCGCTGGAATAAGATGTCGACTTGGAGTTTCTTAAAGCGCCGACTCATCCGTTTGCATCCGATGGTGATATTCGGTACGCTGTTTGGAGCCATTTTGTTCTATTATGGCGACTGTCCTGATTTTCCGTTGATTAAGGAAACCTCGCCTTGGCTTGTCATGCTGGTGATGTTGTGGTGTTTCACCATGATTCCCCTGCCTAATACAATGGATATCCGCGGATGGGCAGAGACTAATCCGCTGAATGGCCCTGTATGGTCGCTGCAATGGGAATATATTGCCAATATCCTCTATGCCTTGGTGATACGCCGTTTTGGAAAGATAGCGCTTAGCATTTGCGTCATCATTTTCGCGGCACTTACGGTGATACTTTGCCTGAACATCGACCTCTTCGGATTCCTAGAAACACGTAACTGGGCCAGCTATACCGTTGTAGGCGGATGGAGCACTACACCCGACCAGTTGCAGGTGGGTGTCACTCGCCTACTCTATCCCTTCTTCTGTGGTCTGCTGCTGTCGCGCATGGGGTGGCTCATCAAGGTGAAAGGCGGTTTCTGGTGGTGTTCGCTACTAATTCTTGTGTTGCTGTGTATGCCATGGATGGGAATGGGTACAGAAGGCGATACGCGCTTGACCAACGGACTTTACGAGATGCTATGCATCCTCTTTGCCTTTCCTCTCATCGTCAGCATCGGTGCTGGCAGTAGCGTTATTGGCGGAAAGTCGGAGGCCATCAACCGTTTCCTGGGCCAAATCTCCTACCCCATCTACATTACCCATTATCCACTCATCTACATGCAGATGTCGTGGGCTCGCAGTCATGCCGATGCCCCATTGGCACAGCACATCTTCGTCGCCATCAGCATCTTCATCCTTTCTATTCTCGTGGCTTACGGAGCCTACAAGCTCTACGACCTGCCCGTTCGCGAATGGCTGAAAAAGAAACTGTTTTGACAATACAACACAATTTGTCCATGCAGGACATAGCAAACAGTACAATGGTATATGATTAAGAGACTTTTGAATTTCCTGAATGCTTCGCCGGTGAACTTCCTGGCAGCAAAGAACATAGCCAACTATCTGGAGCAGGCTGGCTATCGTCGCTTAGACCCTCAGATGCCTATCGGAGAGGTCAAGGCTGGTGACAAACTCTACGTAACGAAGAACGACTCGTCAGTCTATGCTTTCCACATAGGCCACAAGTTTCTGGCTGATGCAGGTTTTCGAATGATTTGCGCCCATTGCGACTCTCCCACCTTCCGCATCAAACCCAATGCAGAGATGACATGTGAAGGAGGCATCGTAAAGCTGAATACGGAAGTCTATGGTGGCCCTATCATGTCGACATGGTTCGATCGTCCGTTGACGATAGCAGGACGTGTGATAGTCCGTGGTGACGATGCGCTCCACCCCCAAACGATGATGCTTCATGTCAAACGTCCGCTATTGCAGATTAGCAACCTTGCCATCCATTTCAACCGACAGGTGAACGATGGTGTAAAGCTGAGTAAACAGAAGGATATGCTTCCAATATTAGGCATTGTTACCAATGAGTTGGAACGTGGTAATCTGTTGATGAATGTTATCTGTGGAGAGCTGAACATCAAGCAGGAGGATATCCTCGATTTTGACCTCTCTCTGGCAGATGCAACACCATCCTGCACCTTTGGCGTGCATGATGAGTTCCTGTCTTCAGGCCGTTTGGATGACCTATCAATGTGCTTTGCAGGCTTGGAGGCGATGATATCCACAGACACTACCGATGTCACCAAGGTTCTCGCCATCTTCGACAACGAAGAGACGGGTTCACAGACTAAGCAAGGTGCAGGCAGCCCATTCCTCTCGATGATGCTAAAGCGTATTGCTATGTCACAAAGTGGAACAGAGGAAGCTTGGTACCAGGCCGTTGAGCGTGCCTTTATGATTTCAGCTGACAATGCCCATGCCTGGCATCCAAACTACAGCGAGAAGTACGACCCCACGAGCCATCCTGTCCTTGGCGGTGGCCCTGTTATCAAGTTCAATGCAGCCCAGAAATATGCCAGCGATGCTGTTTCGGCAGCAGTCTTTGCTGAAATCTGCAGGGAGGCAGGTGTGCCATGTCAGCATTTCGTCAACCATTCTGACGTGGCTGGCGGCAGCACATTGGGAAACATCCTCGCATCATCGATTCCCGTCAAAGGTGTCGATATGGGTAATGCCATCCTCGCTATGCACAGCTGCAGAGAAATGGGCAGCACAGCCGATCATATCTACTGCATCAAGGCTTTTACGACGTTTTTTGGTGACAAAGAAAAAAACAACTTTTGAGTATTGCCCAGTTTAACGAATCGTTAATACTGACAGCAAGCCTGTAATAAAAATAGTAATCGATTCCATACAACGAGGTATCAACATCGTGGATGGGAAACATATAGCTTCATACGCAATGAGACAATACATGTTTTTGATAGTCGCTTGTCTGTTAGCAATCCCTGCGATTGCTGACAAACGCACAGAGGAGAAAGGAGACTCTATCTACGACCAACTTGTAGAATATTCGATTACAGACAATACAGAGCAACTACTTAAAGAGAAAGACGCTGCTCTAGAACTGTTCAAGGCCAACGGACAGTGGTCACACTATTACTTCGTTTCTACGCTATGCTCGACAGCGAAAGTGCTTATCGAGGGGCAGACAATGGCTGGACTGAAAGAGAGCAGACAACTATACGAATATGCCCGCGATAACAATCATGATTTTGGGCGTGGTATCGTGTTGACTCAGATTGCCTGGCTCTATGGTTTTATCGGTGACCATGAAGAAGCTGTTAGGCAGATGGAAGAAGCCTTCAGGATTCTGCGTCGCTATCCACTGGAGCGCGAGGGGCTGGCATCTGCCTACTATTACGCCTATGTTCTCGAATTGACAGGCCGCTACAAAGAAGAAGAACGGTTGCTGAACTTTATCAAGGGGCTCATGCGACGATATGAATGGCGTGACCCGGAAAATATTATTTATAAAACCTACCGTGATAACCTTCTCAACGCAGAGACATTACTCAAGGTACGACAGGGACAACTTACAAAGGCAGGACAACTTGTAGACCAGCTTCATGCTAAGATAGCCAATAGCGATGAGCGCAATGAATACGAGGCGCTGAGAGCCATCGCAGAATATTACAAAGCACGAGGAGATTATGCCCTCGCCTTGGCCACTACTGATAAGATGGAGCAGCTAGCTCGCAACTCAGGCCGTATTTGGGGATACGGACTGTTGCGAACAGAGATACTCAGAAAGCTAGATCGTTCCGACGAGGCATATGATCTGCTGCGCCCCATGATTGACATGCGGAGCAGCGACCGCCTGGGACAACTGCGCCAGCAGCTGACGGAAATGGAGACGATAACAGAACTCGACGAACTGCGCATCAACCGCCAAAGGATGCATTTCTGGTATGCTGTAGGCATCTCGCTGGTAATCATCATCTCACTATGTGTATATATGGTGCTCCGTTTCCGCTCTGCCCGTCGCTTGAAAAAAGCCAACAGGCAACTCCAGGAGGCCTACGACCAGCTTGAAGAGACTACCACTGCCAAGGAGCGTATCGAGAGTGAGCTCCGCATCGCACGTGATATACAGATGTCTATGGTACCTAGCGATTTCCCCACTTGTAACCGACTCGATATCTATGCCCGTATGACACCTGCCAAAGAAGTCGGTGGCGACCTTTACGACACACAGTTCATCGATGGTTGCCGACTTTATTTCTGTGTAGGCGACGTCAGTGGCAAAGGCGTTCCAGCTTCACTCTTCATGGCGCAGGCCATTCGTCTTTTCCGTGCGATGGCCAAGCAGAGCATTCCCCCTGCCGACATTGCCAACTATCTGAATGTGGAACTATGTGAAGGTAATAGCAATGCCATGTTCGTCACCATGTTCATCGGTCTGATAGAACTCGAAACGGGTAGGATGGATTTCTGTAACTGTGGCCATAATCCTCCCGTCATCAACTGCGGTTCACCTCTTGCCGGCTTCATCAACATGCAGCCCAATGTTCCCATTGGCATCTTCCCGGATATAACTTTCCAAGGTGAGACAATAGATGACATCCGCAACAAACCATTCTTCATCTATACTGATGGACTTAATGAGGCTGAGAACCAGTCAGAACAACAGCTAGGCGACGAGCGTCTGATTACATATCTGCGTCAATCACCCTTCACAACAGCACATTCTCTCATAGATGGTCTTACTTCGCTGGTAGAGAAGTACCGTGATGGAGCTGAACCAAACGACGACCTCACGATGCTATGCCTACACTTATGTTTAACATCATAGATTTTATACTAAATTAAATACTATTATTTCACCAGATAAAAAGCAACAAAAGAAAAGATATGAGACAGATGTTATTGACATTGGTGCTGGTCATCACGGGAGTGATAGGATCATGGGCACAGGAAGTGACGGAGCAGCGAGAGCCACCAAGTTCGCTTGAATGGCCGAGTCGTGACGGAACTAGGCAAAGCCAAGTACCGCAGTTAATCAACGTAATGAACCGCCAGATGATTTCGCTCAACGGCGACTGGCACTATATCGTAGACGTGCAGGAAGAAGGCTACTATGACTACCGTATGAATCCTACACGTTGGGGATTCTTTAATAATGCCAAACCACAGCGGCCAGAGGACTTGATAGAATATGATTTCGACGCAGCACCGACGATGAAGGTGCCAGGTGACTGGAACACGCAAGATGGACAGCTGTTCTTCTATGAAGGCACAGTATGGTTCCACCGTTACTTCGACTACCAGCCTCAGGATGACCGCCGTGCGCTACTCTATTTTGGTGCCGTCAACTATGATTGCTATGTATATGTAAACGGCAAGAAGGCGGGACATCATGAGGGTGGTTTCACACCATTCAACCTCGACGTGACCGACCTGCTGCATGAAGGCAGAAATTTCGTTGTAGTAAAAGTCGACAATAAGCGTAACGCATCGGCTGTACCTACACAGATATTCGACTGGTGGAACTATGGGGGCATCACTCGCGATGTGCTGCTTGTAAGCGTAGCCCCTACCTATATTGAGAACTATACGTTACAGTTGAACAAAACCGCGAAAGGCAAGAAACATTTCCTCGATTTCTCTTTGCAGCTGAACCACAAGGAGGCTGGCCGAGGAGTAACTCTGAGTATTCCAGAACTGAAATTAAAGCTAAAACTCATAACCGATGCCAGCGGATGTATTAATACTCAACTCTCAACAAAAAAATCGAAACTCTCACTTTGGTCACCAGATAATCCCAAGCTCTATCGAGTAGAGATCGAGATGGATGGCGAGACTATCTGTGACGAGATAGGCTTCCGCACCATTGAGACACGCGGCAAACAGATTCTTCTCAATGGAGACCCTATATTCTTAAAAGGCATCTGCCTGCACGAGGAGAAACCTAATGGTGGCGGAAGGGCCAACTCATCAGAGGATGCCCACACACTACTCACGTGGGCAAAGGAACTGGGATGTAACTTCGTGCGTCTTGCTCACTATCCGCACAATGAAAACATGGTACGCGAGGCCGAACGTATGGGTGTACTCGTGTGGAGCGAAATACCATGTTACTGGACTATCGACTGGAAGAACGAAGCCACATATCATAACGCTCAGCAACAACTCACCGATATGATCCGGCGTGACCGCAACCGCGCAAATATCATCATATGGTCGATTGCCAATGAGACGCCACACTCTGCAGAACGTGATGCCTTCTTAGGCCGTCTGGCCCGCTATGCCCGCAGCCAGGACTCCACCCGTCTGATATCGATGGCAATGGAGGTGACGGGAGCCTCAAACTATGTAAACCGTCTGCACGACAACATGAATCAATATGTTGACGTGGTAAGTTTCAACCAATACGTCGGCTGGTATCGTGACGTGAACGATGCCCCAAAGATGAAATGGGAGATCCCATACGAAAAGCCTGTCATCGTAAGCGAGTTCGGCGGTGGTGCCAAGTATGGCCTGCACGGAGCAAAGAACCAGCGCTGGACAGAGGAGTTCCAGGAGAACCTCTATCGCGAGAACCTCGCTATGCTTAAAAAAATCGACGGCCTGGCAGGTACCACGCCATGGATCCTGAAGGATTTCCGTTCACCACGCCGCGTGCTCACAGGCATTCAGGACTACTACAACATGAAAGGACTGATAAGCGACAAGGGCGAGCGCAAGAAAGCCTGGTATATTCTTAAGGAATGGTATACAAAGTAGTATGAATAAAAAAGATTCTGCAAAGATAATTCTGGTTGTACTGACTATGATGTTTGCGCTTGCAATAAACACTGAGGCGCAGACAAAACAGTTTATCTTAGGTGGTGAACTTAGTAATTCAGCAGCTACAAACGTGGAGGACATCGACGAGGTGATGCCTCGCATGAAAGCGTTAGGACTGAACACGGTGCTGGTGCCTGCCTATTGGGAGCTGATGGAACCTAAGGAAGGATATTTTGATTTTACCCTTGTCGACCGCACCATACAGCAGGCACGCCAGTTGCAGCTGCAAGTGGTGTTCCTATGGTTTGGAGCATGGAAGAACTCTATGTCGTGCTACGCACCATTGTGGTTTAAGCAGGACACGAAGCGTTTTCCACGAGCCAGGACTCAACAGGGCAAGCCCTTAGAGATAGCCAGTTGTTTCTCAGAGCAGGTGTTTCAGGCAGACAATAAAGCTTTCGAGGCATTGGTGAAACACATCAGCGAGACAGGCAGCGACGTAGTTACAATGATTCAGGTAGAGAACGAGATAGGAATGCTGGAGGATGCCCGTGATTACTCCCCGTTGGCAAAAGAAATATATAATAAAGGTGTGCCTATGGAACTTATCAGTTATCTGAAGAAGAACCATAAGACATTACACCCTTGGCTGAAAGCACGTCTAAATTCTAAAGGCAAGACTTGGACAGAAGTCTTTGGCAACGACATCTATACAGATGAGATTTTTATGGCATACTATTATGCAATGTATGTCGGTAGGCTTTGTGAGACCGCCCGTCGGTATACCCAGATGCCTCTCTATGTGAATGCAGCTATGAACAGTCGTGGCCGTCAGCCCGGGCAATATCCCTCGGCAGGTCCCCTGGCCCACCTCATTGACCTTTGGCATTGTGGTGCACCGCAGTTGCTCTGTCTGGCTCCGGACATCTACGATACGGGCTTCAAAGGCTGGGCTGATAAATACGCGTTGCCCAACAACCTTCTCTTCATCCCGGAGAGCCGATGCTGCGAGAACAGCGGTGCCCGAGCTATGTATGTTTTTGGTGAACATCAAGCTCTTGGTTTTTCACCATTCGCCATCGATCAGGCATCAGCCAGTGAGACCGAGAGCATAACAAAGGCCTATGCCTTGTTGCACCAAATAGATTTCGTAAAGCATAAATCTTCATGGGGTTTACTTTTCGACCAAGAGGACAAGGAGCGTATCATCAAAGACGATAAAATTGTCATCACATGCCGCCACTACTTTACATTACCCTGGGATCCTCGTGCCACCAACGGCTCTACATGGCCAGAAGGCGGCGCTATACTGATGAAACTCGCTGATAATGAATACCTGTTGGCAGGCACTGGTGTAGTAGTAACTTTTGCATCGGATTATGAGAAAACACATGATAGGCAGCAAGTATTAGGCGAAGACGGCTTCTTGACCGCAGGCTCCACATCTTCCATCAGCCATCTTCCATCATCCATTTTTAACGGCCCCCGCAAAGGCATTGCCAGTGTTGATGAGGTAAGTATTGACAAACAGGGACAGATGAATTACCTGAGACGACTAAACGGCGACCAAGACCATCAAGGCCGTCATGTCCGCATCGCCTGTGGCAAATGGAAGATACTGCATGTAAAATTATACGATTACAGATAAATAGGCTCGCAAAAAAGTCAGTTGTTTTTCTTATAGCTCTGCACGGCCCACACGCCCATCAATGATGATATGCACAACAACGCCAACACCTGATGTGCGATGGTTTGGAACCCGCCGCCTCGCACGAAGACTGTACGTATTGCATCAGCGAAATAGTGCATGGGATTGATGTAGGTAGTCATATATGCCCAGTCGGGCATTGAGCGCACAGGTGTGAAGAGTCCTGAGAGCAGCATCAGACACACCACAAAGAACCACATTACGAGCATGGCCTGTTGCATAGTGTCGCTGTAGTTCGATACAATCAGTCCGAACGACGAGAAAAACAACGCCAGCAGAATCGCCAGCAGA
>RHMF01001183.1_pt1 | contig 11877 bp, 12 predicted proteins | sample 5365151 | NCBI WGS metagenome assembly RHMF01 (sample SAMN10266501, study PRJNA497801) | feces metagenome | isolation source: feces | host: Bos taurus | place: China: Prairie of Fairy Mountain | collected 2017-08-14 | reverse complement strand
GTTTAACCAGGAGCGCACCAAGACGCTACTCACCTTCCCTGTTGAGACGATGGCCCTGCTGACCGACAAGAACGGCGAGTGCCTGGATAAGGAATGGGGCGATTTCACCGCTGAGATGTATGCTGAGGGACACTCCTTCTTCACCTACATGAGCGACAATGCCGACTCGCTGTCGTCGTGCTGCCGTCTGCGCAACGAGATTACCGACAACGGCTTCAGCTATACGCTGGGTGCCGGCGGTGTGTCGACGGGTTCGAAGTCGGTGCTCACCATCAACCTGAACCGCTGCATCCAGTATGCCGTCAACCACAAGATTGACTACCTGGAGTACCTGGGTGGCGTTATCGACCTCTGCCACAAGGTGCAGATGGCCTACAACGAGAACCTGAAGGAGTTGCAGGAGCACGGTATGCTGCCACTCTTCGACGCCGGCTACATCAACATCGGACGCCAGTATCTCACCATCGGTATCAACGGACTGGTGGAGGCTGCTGAGTTCATGGGTCTGAAGATTACGCCCAACGACGACTACCTGCACTTCGTACAGGGAATCCTCGGTTTGATCGAGAAGTACAACAAGCAGTACCGCACGAAGGACGTGATGTTCAACTGTGAGATGATTCCTGCAGAGAATGTGGGTGTGAAGCACGCCAAGTGGGACCGTGAGGACGGCTATTTCGTACCGCGCGACTGCTACAACAGCTACTTCTATGTGGTAGAGGACGACTCGCTCACCATCATCGACAAGTTCAAGTTGCATGGTGCTCCCTACATCGAGCACCTCACCGGCGGTTCTGCCCTCCACATGAACCTCGAGGAGCACCTGTCGAAGCAGCAGTATCTGCACTTGCTGAAAGTGGCTGCACAGGAAGGTTGTAACTACTTCACCTTCAACATCCCCAACACCGTCTGCAACGACTGCGGTCATATCGACAAGCGCTACCTGAAGGAGTGCCCACACTGCCATTCCAAGAATGTCGACTACATGACTCGTATCATCGGCTATCTGAAGCGTGTCAGCAACTTCTCGCAGCCACGTCAGGAGGAGGCAGCACGCCGCTTCTATGCCCACGCTAACAGCTAATCGCCAAAAGCTAATAGCTGAATGCTCAAGTACGTCAATACTGGCATCGTATTCCAGGAGATACCCGATGAGGTGACACTGGCAATCAATATCTCCAATTGTCCCTGTCGCTGCCCGGGCTGTCACAGCCACTATCTCTGGGAGGACATCGGGCTTCCCCTGGATGCCGATGCCATCGACGATTTTATCAAGAAATTCGGCTCCGACATCACCTGTATTGCCTTCATGGGAGGTGATGCCGACCCCAAGGGCGTCAACCAGTTGGCGCAGTATATCCACGAGTACCACCCGATGTTCAAGGTGGCGTGGTATAGTGGACGCATCCGCATCCCCTCAGCCATCACCAAGACCGATTTCGACTATATCAAGATAGGCCCCTTCATCAAGCATCTGGGCCCGTTGAAATCGCCCACTACCAACCAGCGTCTCTATCGCCAGACGGAGAACGGTGACTTTGAGGATATCACCAGTCGTTTCTGGAAAAAATAAAAAAAGCCAACTCCGTGAAAGAGTTGGCTAACTTGATTGCTGAAGCTTTATTCTGCTTTCAGTCTTTCTGCCATTGCCCGACCTAAGGCTTCGCACGCTGCCTTGGTCTCTGGAGTAAGACTTTGCTTGATTTCAACGGGATTTCCTACCTCTTCGAAATGCAGGCGCTCGTCGTTCCAGCGCTGTATCTCACAGACTGCCTTCGAGGCCCATCCATAGGAACCGAACCAGCCCAGCAGGTGGTTTTTGATGTCCTTGCCAGCCAGTTCGCTGAGCAGGACGTCCATCTCGTGATAGAGGGCGGTGTTGTAGGTTGGAGCACCTACGATGAGACCCTTGTAGCGGAAGACGTCGCGGATGATGTAGGAGTGGTGAGTCTTGGAGACATTGTACATCACGATGTTCTTCACACCGGCTTCAGAGGCGGCACGGGCAATGACTTCGGCAGCGCGCTCTGTGTTGCCGTACATCGTGCCGTAGCAGATAACGAGGCCAGGCTCCGTCTCGTATTTCGACATGCGATCGTATTCGGCTACCACCTTATCGATATATTGGTGCCATACCGGACCGTGGGTGGCGCAGATGTAGTCGAGTTTGACGTCGGCCAGCTTCTTGAGGGCGTTTTGTACGGGAGTACCGTATTTGCCGACGATATTGGAATAGTAGCGTACCATCTCGAGCCAGAAGGTGTCGCAATTGATCTGTTCATCGATGACACCACCGTTGAGGGCTCCGAAACAGCCGAAGGCATCGCCGCTGAAGAGCACGTTGTCACAGAGCGTTACCATCGTCTCGGGCCAGTGCACCATAGGGGTGAGGACGAAGTTCAGCGTATGGCTTCCTAGTTCGATGGAATCGCCGTTTTTTACCTCTATTGTGTCTTCAGTGATGCCATAGAAGCCTTCCATCATCTGGAAGGTTTTCTTGTTGCCGATAATCTGGATATTGGGATAGTATTTCTTGATGATGGCAATAGAGCCGCTATGGTCGGGCTCCATGTGGTTGATGACGAGATAGTCGATAGGGCGCTCGCCAATCACCTCTTGGATATGCTCGATGAATTGGGTGAAAAAGTCGACTTCAACGGTATCAATCAGGCACACTTTCTCATCGTCGATGAGATACGAATTATAGCTCACACCATTGGGCAGAGGCCACAGACCCTCGAAAAGGGACTTGTTGCGATCGTTGACGCCCACGTAATAGATTTTGTTGGTAATTTCTTGCATAGTAGTGATATTTTAAGTGATTATTCATTTTCCATCAAGGCAAGAGCCTTTTCTAACTCTTCCTTCTTGCGCTGACCGAATTCAGGGGAGATGCTGTTGTGAATGCTCTTACAGCATTCGGACGAGAACTCCATGGCGCAGTGGAGGAGCTGGTCCCATTGTTCCTCCGTCAGTCCCTTTTCGATATCGGCACGGGTGATACCCAGCAGAATCATGCCATAGACGAAACCGGCATTGAAATTGTCGCCAGCTCCGATGGTGCTCACCGTTTGCAGGGCAGATACGGGGTACTGTTTGCTGAAACCGCCCTCGGCCCTCACTTCAACGGGGTCGGAAGAGCGCGTATAGATGAACTTCTTGGTATAGAAGGAAATCTGTGAACGATAGACGGAATCGGGGTCGTTGCGCTTGAAGAGTACTTCGAAATCTTCGGATGAACCGCGCACGATATCAGCTAATTCGAGGTTTTCCAACAGATTGGGTGTGATTTTTATCACGTCGTTCTTGTGGGAAGCACGGAAATTGACGTCGTAGTAGAGTATGGCACCATGCTGTCGGGCATAATCCAGGAAGGCAAATACCTGAGGACGGATGACGGGATTGATGGCGAAGAAACTGCCAAAAACCACGATATCATCGGGATTGATGTCAGCATTGAAAAACTCAATACGGTCGTTGGGATGGTCTTTGTAGAAGATGTATTCCGCATCGTTCCGCTCGTTGAGGAAAGCCAGGGAGAGGGGTGACTTCGACTCTGGGTAAACATGAACATGGCTGGCATCGCAGCCGTTTTGCTCCAGATAGCTGATGATGTTGCGACCTATCCGGTCGTTGCCTGTTTCGCTGATCATAGCGGTGGGAACACCAGCCCGTCCTAATGAGACGATGGCATTGAAAGTACTTCCACCGGGAACGGCACTGATAGGCTGTTCGTCGCGGAAGATAATGTCGAGTACGGTTTCTCCGATACCAATTACTTTTCGCATAGTGATTAGAATTTCTGGCAAAATTACAAAATAATTCTCAATTATTCACTAACTTTGCCGCCGAAATGACAAAATATAATGTTCAAACGCTACAGAATGGCTTGCGCGTCATCCATCTGCCCTCGTCGTCTCAGGTAGTATACTGCGGTATCGGAATCAAGGTCGGTTCCCGTCATGAACAGCGGGGAGAGGAGGGATTGGCTCATTTTTGCGAGCACGTCAGTTTCAAAGGAACCCGTCAGCGCTCTTCCATGCAGATACTGAACTCGCTGGAGCGAGTGGGAGGCGACCTGAATGCCTTTACCAACAAGGAGGATACCGTATTCTATGCGGCCATTCTGAAGGAGCATCTGCCGAGGGCTGTCGACCTGTTGACAGATATCGTCTTCAACAGCGTCTATCCGGAGCAAGAGCTGGAGCATGAGAAGGAGGTAATCTGCGATGAAATCGAGAGTTATAACGATACGCCAGCCGAACTGATCTACGATGAATTCGAGAATTTACTCTTCAAGGACCATCCTTTAGGACATAGTATATTAGGAACGCGCGAGCAGGTGAAGGCCTTCTCGTCTGAGGATGCCCAACGGTTTACCCAACGCTATTACAGGCCGCAGAATGCCATCTTCTTTGTGTATGGAGATGTGGATTTCGACCGTCTGGTCAAACTGTTGGAAAACAAGGAGTATCCCTCACTTCTCGTCTCTCCTCCCTCTACCATCATTCCTCCCTCTTCTTCCGTCGACCGTCAACAATCCTCCCTCGTCCATCATCAGGCGCATGTGATGCTGGGTTGCCGCACTTTCAGCTTCAGCGACCCCCGACGCATGTCGCTTTATCTGCTGAACAATATACTGGGAGGACCGGGTATGAATGCCCGTCTGAACCTTTCGCTGAGGGAAAAACATGGATTAGTTTATACGGTGGAGAGTTCGATGGCCAGCTACAGCGACACAGGTTGCTGGTCAGTCTACTTCGGGTGCGACCATCATGACGTGAAACGCTGTCAGCGACTGGTACACCGCGAACTGGACCGCATGATGCAACATCCGTTGTCAGACAGACAGTTGTTGGCTGCCAAGCGTCAGATCAAGGGACAGATAGCCATCGCCTGTGACAATCGTGAGCAGTTTGCCCTTGACTTCGGTAAGAGTTTCCTGCATTATGACAAGGAGCGGGATATCGATTTGCTCTTCCAGCAGATAGACGCCATCACCAATGAGCAAATCCTACAGGTAGCCCAGACATGTTTTGCCCCCGAGAAACTGCAGTTGCTTATACTGTAAGCAGTGCCAGCGCTTTGTTTTCCGCTGCTTCCATGATTTCACGCTCTCCTGGACCTTTGTCGTTGATACCGCAGAGGTGCAGAATGCCGTGGATAATGACTCGATGAAGTTCCTCGTTGTAGTCTTTATGGAAGAGTTCGGCATTGGAGCGCACGGTATCGAGTGAGATGACGAGGTCGCCGTTCAGCACATGCTCTTCGCAATAGTCGAAGGTAATGATATCGGTATAGTAGTCGTGTCCCAGATACTGGCGATTGACTTCCAGGATATGCTCATCGTCACAGAAGAGGTAGCCCACCTCGCCAATTTTCTTGCCGTAGGAGGCAGCTACCCGTCGGATCCATGCCGTGGTCTCGCGTCGCTTGATGTTGGGAAAACGGACGTTTTCTGTTTGGTAGGTAATCATAGGCTATTCGGTTCTTACGGATTGCACTTGTGTCATGACACGCAGGAAATTGCCACCCCATATTTTCTGGATATCCTCGTCGGAATAGCCGCGAGCCATCAACTGGCGTGTGAAGTGGAGCAGTTCGGAGGAGTCGGCCAGACCGCGTATGCCACCGTCGCCGTCGAAGTCGGTACCCAGTCCTACGTGGTCGATACCCATCACTTGGATGGCATGTTCCAGATGAGCCATTGCATCCTCGATAGTTGCCTCGCCATCCGTGCGCAGGAAACCATGATAGAGCGTCACCTGCATCACACCGCCCTTAGCCGCCAAAGCGCGCATCTGCTCGTCAGTCAGGTTACGCGGATGGTCGCAGAGGGCCCGGCAACTGCTATGGCTGCACACAATAGGCTGGCGGCTTAGCTCCAAGGCATCGTAGAAGCTCTTCTCGCTGGCATGACTGAGGTCGACCATGATGCCCAGTCGGTTCATCTCACGCACAACCGTCTTTCCAAAGTCGCTGATGCCATTGTGCGTCTGGCTGCCCTTGGCAGAGTCGCAGATATCGTTATCGCCATTGTGGCAGAGCGTCATATAGACGATGCCCCGCTGGACAAAATGGTACAGATTGTCGATGCTACCCTCGATAGCAAGTCCGTTCTCAATGCCCAGCATGATGCTTTTCCTACCGTCTTGCTTGTTGCGATAGAGGTCGGAAGGTGTACGTGCAATGGCGAGATATTGCTGGTGTTGCTTCACAATTTCCTCGATTTTATCGAAGATATTGTCGGCCATAGCCCGCTGCTCCTTTTCCGTAGGTTGTGGGATATAGGCCACCATAATCGTTGCGTCCTGATGTCCCTCCGTCATCTTGTGGAGGTCGACGAGCAGTTGGGGGTCGCGGCTTCCAAAGTCGACATGCTGTGGGAAGAACATCGGTGTGTCGCAATGACTGTCGAGTGTCAGCATGCGCTGGTGCATATTGCAGGCAGCGCGGTATTTGTTGGCCTCGCCCAAGAGCCACTGGAAAATAGGCTGTCCTTCAGTCAGACATTCTGGATGCCATTGCACCCCCATGATAGGCTTGAATTCCGTGCTCTCCATCGCTTCGATGATGCCATCGTCTGACTTGGCGGTGATGCGGAACTTGTCGCCGCAGTCGCAAACTGCCTGATGGTGGAAGGAGTTGACGGAGATCATCGAATGGTCTTGGTAGAGATGATATAGGATGGAATCGGGCTCGATGTTCACTTGATGGGTAGCCACATGGCGTTCTTCCTTTTGCGAGTGGTTCCAGGAAGTGATGTCGGAGATATCCTGTTTGACCCTTCCTCCCAGAGCCATGGCCAATGTCTGGATGCCGCGGCAGATACCTAATATGGGAATCTGGCGATGATAGGCCAGGCGGGTAATGAAGAGCTCGGGGAGGTCGCGCTCGGCATTGATTTCGCCCAGTTTGGGCTCAGGCTCCTCGCCTGCATAGCGTGGGTCATAGTCACCGCCACCGCTGAGTATCAGGGCGTCGATCTGTTCTAATGTGTTGATGATGACATCGGTATCGGCCAGGGGAGGGATAATCACAGGAACACCACCAGCCTTCCATACCGATTTATAATACGTCTCTGCGAGTTTGCAAGTCAAATCACCATAATTACCCGTTATACCTACAATGGGCTTACGGGTAGCCTCAGGAAACGTCGCATGCGCTTTCTCTGCCAACATTGACAGCCAGTCGTAACGCTCCATAGGCTCTACTCGTCAATGCTAACGGGAATCTCGCGCTTGATGCTCTGCTCCAGCGAAATGAGGGTCTCTGTGGCAACAACACCAGGAATATCCTGCAGTCGGCCGTTCAGCAGATGCATCAGTTGCTCATTGTCGCGGGCATAGAGTTTGACGAGCATGGTGTAGGGACCTGTGGTGAAATGGCACTCCACAATCTCAGGGATGTGCTGCAGGCGCTCCACCACCTCCTTATACATCGAGCCGCGCTCGAGGGTGATGCCCACATAGGTACAAGTGCTGTAACCCAGGCTTTTGGGATTGACGTCAAATCCGCTACCCATAATCACATTAGCCTCTATCAGGTGTTGCACACGCTGATGGATTGCTGCTCGCGATACGTTACACTCTGCTGCCACATCCTTGAACGGGATGCGTGCGTTTTTCGACAGGATGTTCAGGATTTTCTTGTCGAGGTTGTCAATTTTTTCCATTGTTGCCATATCGATAATGGTTTCATTGTTTACAAACTGTAAGCAAAAGTAGGTAATTTTATCGATATAAACAACATTTTGCTCATAAAATTGCAAAAAATCAAACAAAAAGAGCAGATTTTTGCTCTGCTCTCTTTGTTTTTACTGATTGACGATGTCGATTAGTTCGATTTTGAAGATGAGCATCGAGAAGGGAGGGATATCACCGCCAGCCTGTCGCTCACCATAAGCCAGCTCCTGAGGGATATACACTTCCCAGGTAGAGCCCACGGGCATGTGAGTAAGGGCTTCTGTCCAGCCCTTGATCACCTGATCGCAACGGAAATCGGTTGGTTCACCGCGTTTGTACGAGCTGTCGAACACTTTACCGTCGAGCAGGCGTCCCTCGTAGTGTACCTTCACTTTCTGACTGGCAGTAGGGATAGCGCCCTTGCCTTGCTGAATCACCTTGTATTGCACTCCGCTCTCCAGCTTCTTGACACCTTTTTTCTTGGCATTTTCAGCGAGAAATTTCTCGCCTGCCTTCTTGTTGTCGCCATAGAGTTTCAGGGCAGTCTCTTTCTTGATGGTCTGTACCAGCTCTGGCACCAAGGCATTGGCTTCCTCAGCAGTCATTAGCGTTTTTTCTCCCTTGACGCCACGATTGAAGCTCTCCATGAAGAGGTCGAGATTGAGGCTCTGTGTAGAGTCGTTGCCAAACACCTCGCGGTTGAATTGTTGCAGAAAGCGTGAAAGCCCCTGCGACTGTACCAGTCCGAAGCAGTAGCTCAACGAGTCGGTGCGTGTCTGCAACTGTTGCGCCTTGACTGAATGGAAAGTAGCACCCACCACACAGGTGAGTGCTACCATGATGATTCTCCTTTTCATCGATTACTTTCTCTTAGGATTAACTTCCAGCAGCTCAATCTTGAAGATCAGCATAGAGAAAGGCTTGATGTCAGCACCCTGTTGACGGGCACCATATGCCTTCTCCTGGGGAACATAAACCTCCCAAACAGAACCGGCAGGCATGTGAACGAGCGCCTCTGTCCAACCCCTGATGACCTGGTTGCAACGGAACTCAGCAGGCTCACCACGCTTGTAAGTGCTGTCGAATACCTTGCCATCGAGCAGACGACCCTCGTAGTGAACTTTCACGCGAGAGGTGTCGGCAGGAATAGCACCCGTGCCCTCTTTGATGACTTTGTACTGAACACCACCTTCCAAGGTCTTCACGCCATCCTTCTTGGCATTCTCAGCCAGGAACTTCTCACCGGCAGCCTTGTTAGGACCAAACTCCTTCTCCATGTTCTTTGCCTTGATGGCCTGCATCATCATCTGAGCAACTATCTGTGCAGAGTCAACTGTCATCAGACCGCCCTTGCCAGTAGTACCACTGATAAAGCCAGCCATGAAGTTCTTCAGGGAAATGGTCTTGGTAGAGTCGTCGCCAAACAATTCGTGGTTGATACCCTTCACCATCTGGTTGCTGATCTGCTGACCAATCTGAATACCAGCATAGTAAGCGGCCTTCTTCTTGTCGTCGCCAGCATTAGCACCTTCGTTCAAACCCTTGATAAACTCGTCCAAATAGGCGGTATCTACATCAAGACGGTTAACCAGATAGTCTTTCAGTCCATTGGTCTGAGCCATACCGATAGCATAGCTGACGGTATCGATGTCGCTCTTCAGGTTAGCCTTAGGAGCGGAATAGCCACAAGAGTACAAGGTAACTGCGGCCACTGCTGCAATAGCAGCAAAAGTAAACTTTTTCATTGTTTTATTGAATGTTTAATGTTTAATATTTCATGAATAATGTTTAATATTTACATCACTTGAATTAATTCCACGTCGAAGATAAGTGCTGCGAAGGGAGGAATAGATCCGCCTGCGCCACCCTCGCCATAAGCCAGACGATAGGGGATGAAAAAACGATACTTAGCGCCTTCCTGCATCAGCTGCAGACCTTCTGTCCAACCGGCAATCACCTGCTGGAGTCCGAAGACGGCAGGCTCACCGCGCTGTATGCTGCTGTCGAATACCGTTCCGTCGATGAGGAAGCCCTCATAATGACATTTTACGCTGTCCTTGGCACTTGGCTTCTTGCCGTTACCTTCCTTCATTACTTGATATTGCAGACCGCTGGGCAGTGTGATAACACCCTCTTTCTTGGCATTCTCAGCCAGGTATTTCTCACCAGCCTCCTTATGCACCTTGCCTTGCTCGGCACGCTGCTTGTTGATTTTCTGTTCCTGAGCTGCGAAATACTCCTGTACAATCTGCTGGGCATCACGGTTGGAAACCTTCAATTCGTTGCCGGCTATGACGTCTTTGATAGCAGCGGCGAAGTCGTCGATATTCAACTCAGTTGCGCCCATCTGAGCCAACTGGTGTCCAATACCTAAGCCCAGAGCATAACTTACTTTATCCATTTCTTTTCTTTCTCTATATTATAAATAATGTGTTACTTATTGATGTCGTCTTTGAAACCGGTAGGACGCGGACCATAAACCACCTTGCGCTCCTCCATCTGCTTACGATACTGTACGGCCTTACGGAGGTCTTGCTGCAACTTCTGATTATCGGCATTCAGTTTTGCATTCTCCTCTTGGAGCAGTTTGATCTCCTCTTGGGCTGCACGATACTTCTGTTGCGTGACGCAAGAGCCAAAACCTAAAGCCACAATGAGTGCGGAGAGCATCAGGTTGATGGACTGACGAATTTTCTTCATAATTCCAAACGTTTGACGAATTCGGGTGCAAAATTATCGATTATAATTGAATAAACTCTGAAATAAAGATTATTTAACTGTCTGACGACTTTCCTGAATGCGTTTCAAGTGGCAGAGAATGAGGTTGCCGTCGGTATCGCGCAGGTGCATGCCGTTGCCTCGGCAGAAGCGCCAGTAGCGACAATCCTTGCAGTCGTCCTTGCGCATCCAGTCGCGTTGGCGATAGGGGTGGTAGCGCTTCTCCCACACCTCCATGAAGTCGTCTTCATAGATATTGCCTTGGTTGTAGTCGGCTCGGATACTGGCACAGGCAGCAATAGAGCCGTCAGCCATCACAGAGCCTACAGTCACACCGGCTTGACAGTCGAAAAACATGTCGCGCACTTCGCCTTCATAGCGTCCGAGGAAGCCCTCGCAACCATACGAGGCATTGATCTTGCCTTCTTTTCGAGTCTGGCGGATGAAGTCAAGCATGCCCCGATACTGCTCGTTGCTGATTTGCATCGCAGGGTCGTTGGCGGCTCGCCCAACGGGGAAGATGGAGTAGATGCGCCAATACCCGATGCCTTTGCTGATGAGATAGCCGCGGATGGCAGGCAACTCGTTGTAGTTGCGTTGATGGACGCAGGTCACCACATCAGAGGCGATTTGTGGGTTTCGTACGAGCAGGTCTAACGCTTGGTCGACCATTTGGAAACTCTGTGGATGGCGGCGCATCCAGTTGTGATGCTCTTCCAGGCCATCCAAGCTGACGGTGATGCTGTGCATACCTGCCTTCCGTAATGATTCAAAGCGCTCAGGGGTGAGGTCAAGGCCATTGGTCACCAAGCCCCAAGGAAAACCACGCTCGAAGATGCCCTGTCCGCAAAGTTCCAAGTCTTCGCGTAGCAGGGGCTCTCCTCCCGTGATGGTGACGAACACTTGATGGGGGTTCGTTTTCTTCGCAATGCTGTCGAGCACACGGAAAAAGTCCTCTCTGGGCATATCCTTTACCTCAGAGAGTTTTCTGCAATCGCTTCCACAATGACGACAACTCACATTACAGCGCAAGGTGCACTCCCAGAACAACTGTCGAAGGGGGTGCTCCTTACGGATGTTACGACTGATTTGTGCTGCCAGTTCCAGGGCAATACGCTTGCGAAGACCGAGTTCACCCATTGATCTTCTTTGGATTCTCGCTACCGTCCTTGTTAGGCAAGATGAGGTTCAGGATGACTGCCAATAGGAAGACGACAGCCACACAGTTCTCTGCAAACACCGTCTGTACAATCTGGGGGAATATCTTGAACATGCCCGTTGCCTGGGTAAATCCAAGTCCTACACTGAGCGAAAGGGCAACGATAATCATGTTTCTGTCTGTAAAGCCGCAACGGGCCATCATGCGGAAACCGGCATAGACGATAGAACCGAACATCATAATGGTGCAACCGCCCAAGACAGCCTGCGGAATGGTGGTCAGCAGAGCTCCCACAGCAGGGAAGATACCTCCTAA
>RHMF01001182.1_pt1 | contig 11879 bp, 6 predicted proteins | sample 5365151 | NCBI WGS metagenome assembly RHMF01 (sample SAMN10266501, study PRJNA497801) | feces metagenome | isolation source: feces | host: Bos taurus | place: China: Prairie of Fairy Mountain | collected 2017-08-14 | reverse complement strand
GCTTTTAATCAGCCGCAGAAGATACTCTGCTTTTTTATAGTTTTCCCGCTCATCCACAATCATCAGATTTTCACGAATATGCGGGTCAATGATAATCGAATCAACGTGCAGGGAATCCACAATATGCTGTGCAGTTTCCTCCCCTGCGGTGGCCGTTACCGCCAGAACCTGACGAGGGCGAATATCCTGAAGCCCGTATGGAAGCTGTTTATAGCCCTGACGACGGCTTGCCAGATGATGTGCCTCATCAATTACCACCATACCTAAGCGGCTTCCCAGTTCCAGAAACCGTTGTTTATGACATAATAAAAATTCCGGTGTGGTTAAAATCACATCAATCTGTCCATCCATAACCTGCTGGAAGAACGATGCCCGTTCCTCCCCTTCCAGCGCCCCGGTGCCTAAACGAACTTTCAGACCGAGCGGTTTCAGTTTTTTCTCCAGTGCCTGATACTGGTCGTTTACCAGTGCCCGTAACGGATACACAATAATGGTAACCTGTCGTTTCCAGAGCGCCAGATACGCGCTGTAACTCTGGAAAATAGCCGATTTGCCGCGGCCGGTGCCTAAAATGGCCAGCACATTATCGCCCTGATATAAGGCATCTAATGCTTCCTGCTGTTTTGGACGATAATCATATTCGCCTAAAAGCGCCTGACGGATCCGGTCTTTTAACGCATCTTCATCCAGCTGTTCCAGTTCTTCACGAACCAGGGAAAGCTGCTCCTCTTCCTCTGCGATTACAGAATCGGTGCGGCGGATAAAAATATTCACGCCCCAGTTTTTTTCGGCGCTGCCGGTCACCTGCACCACCATGGCTTCATAAGAAATCCCCTGGTCAAAGTTTGGTGCCAGATGCCGTGCAATATTCCGTTTCAGATAACCGATCTGCTCCCCGTCGGCCATTACCGCGATAGCATTTTCATCGTGAACATTATCCCGCTCCCGAACCAGTTCTAACGGCTGGCCGGCTGCCAGCTGCTCCACAATTGCCTGGCGGTTTTCAAAGGTTACCCCCACCGCTTTTGTATAAAACTGATCCTGCTGCCCGATAAAACGATACGAGTCATCTTCTAAATATTTATCTTTATAGAAAAACAGCCGATCCAGCAGTTTCATTTCGTCAGGACGCCGATAGGATTTAATATCTTTAATCAGCATCTGCAGACTTGTACGGCCGTTATAGGTATTCTTATCCAGACTGAAGGCCACATCCACACTGCCTTCGTGGGTTAACGGCTCCAGCTCCGCTTTTTTAAAGCCGATACCGAAAATATCCCCCTGCCCGCTGCGCAGTTTAATACGCAGATGATCGCCATTGGCTCCCACGGTTCGTGTCTCCAGTGTTTTCTGGCTTCTGCACACAAATACCGGTGTCGGATTCATGGTACCGGTTGGCTGAATTTTAGAAATTTCGCGATACATATCCGCATTGATATCCTGCATATCAATTTCGCTGTCGATAACCAGACTCGGAATAAAGGAATCGCTGTTAGTGCTCCCGGAAACAATTTTTGCAAAGCGTTTCCGGAATTCCGGTAAATCCTCCGGTTTAAGACCAAGCCCCGCCGCCTGGCTGTGCCCGCCGTAATTTGCTAATAAATCGGAACACTGCGCCAGAGCCTGCTGCAGATGAAATCCTTCGATACTGCGCCCGGAGCCTTTATATAACCCGTTGTTTAAGGTTAAAACAATAACCGGTGTATAGAATTTTTCAACTAAACGGGAGGCTACAATCCCGATAACCCCCGGATGCCAGTCTTCGCCAACAACAATAAGCCCTTCCTGCTGATTCAGACCCTGCGCCTGTACTTTTTCCAGCGCTTCCTCATAAATAGCCCGCTCAATTTCCTGACGCTGGCGGTTTTCCTGATCCAGTTTCATGGCGATTTCCATCGCTTCCTGTTCATCCTCTGTTACCAGAAGCTGAAGCCCGAGGCGTACATCGCCGATTCGCCCGCAGGCATTTAAACGCGGTGCCAGCCCAAACCCCACCGCAGTTGTAGTCGGGGTTGTCTGATCGTGATTCTGCGCAATTTTCCACAGCGCTGCAAGGCCAAGGCGATTTCCAAGCGCCATTTCCTCAAGCCCGAATTTTACCAGTACACGGTTATCCCCTTTTAACGGTACAATATCCGCCACCGTTGCCAGAGCCACAATATCTAAAAACGGACGCAGCCGTTCTGTAAAACCATCTTCCTGATAATAGCGGTTAAACAGTGCCTGCACCACTTTAAAAGCAACACCGGTGCCGCACAGATGACGCCATTTGTCTTTTTCACTGTTACTGAATACCGGATTTACAATAATGCAGTCCGGAAGTGTTTCCGGAAGCTGATGGTGGTCGGTTACAATGACATCCATGCCCCAGCTTTTTGCCTCGGCAACTTCTTTCCACGAGCTGATCCCGCAGTCTACTGTAATTAAGAGGCGGCAGCCATCTTCATAAATGCTGCGCAGAGCCGGTGTATTCACACCATAGCCCTCTTCCATACGGTCCGGTACATAATATGCCGCATCGGCGTTCAGCATTTTTAAACCCTGATACAGCGTTACACTGGCACAGATACCATCTACGTCATAATCACCATATACAACAATCTTTTCTTTCCGTTCCACTGCCTGCAGAATGCGCTCCGCTGCCGCACCCATGTTCAGCATTTCAAAAGGCGACGAAAGCTGATGCAGAGCAGGGTTTAGAAACTCCATCACTTCATGGGGCTCCTGATAACCGCGGTTTATAAGCAGATTTGCCAGCACCGGCGAAATTCCCAGCTGCGTTACCAGATTATCACGCACAGCCGGGTCTCCATTCTGCACAACCCATCGATTCATTTTCATCATAGCGTCCCCCCTTTTCCGATTTCAAGTATCCAAAAACCTGTTGAAAACATCCATCGAAAAATTCAATCTATATCATCTATTTAACTATCATCATACCATAAAATCGTTATCGGTTACAACTGAAAGATGGCTTCGAATCAAAAAATAAGCGCATTTTAACGCATTTTGACGAAAATTTGCAGGCTGTTTCCACCCACTTGACAGCCGTGGTATAATATTAGAATAACAACTATGCAGTCCTTATTTTTATAACAGGAGGATGACTGATGATTCCGTTTCAAAAAACAAATCTGGTTTCGTTTCTGAAACAGCATACGATAAAATTTACAGCTGCTGCCTTAACCGGCTGTATGCTGCTGGCATCTCCGGCACAGGCCGCCGAGCCATTTCGCGATGTTCCGCAGAATCACTGGGCAGCCGGTGTAATTGAAGAGCTTCGCTCACTGGGATTTTCCGACGGTATCGGCGATAATCAGTTCGGGCTTGGCCAGACCATTACCCGCGCCCAGTTCGCGGCCTTTATTGCAAAAGTGCAGGGCTATAACGGCAATTATCCGCAGGCCTATACCGATAATACCGATGCAAACGCCTGGTATTACGGTGCATTAAATACCATGGCTGCAAATCGCGTTACTAAACCGGACGGGGCCTTTCGTCCAAACGACCCGATTACCCGCGCGGAAATGACAGAAATGATGGTTGGCGCCCTTGGTTTTTATGATTTAGGCAGCCAGCTGAATCAGGTAAGCTGCCCGTTTACCGATGTAACCGAACGCAAAGGCTATATTGCACTGGCCAGTGAATTAGGCCTTGCAGGAGGCATGAGCTCAACCACCTTTGCACCGGATGCAACCGCTACCCGTGAACAGGCCGCAGCCATGCTGGTAAGGCTGTACCATACAAACGATAAATCTCTGGATGAACTGCACGGCTTTTATGCCATCAGTTCCGCATCGCAGAAACACTTTTTAACATCCCTTGACAGTGCCGGGTTTGGCTGGGCAAGACTTGCTCTGCAGGATGGACAGGTACTGCTTAACACAACCGCATCGGGGCAGAATGAATATCGTATTCCGAACGGTTTCACCGAACCGGTAGAAATGGTGCGCCAGTCCGGCGGCAAAGCGCTGCTTTCTGTTTATGCCGATAACCTGGACGGCTCTCTGGCTCAGATTTTATCCAGCGCAGAACTTCGCAGCGAAGCGGTTCAGCAGATTGCAAAAACAGCGGCTTATGCGGAGAAAAACGGAGAAAACACCAGCTTCCATGGTGTTGTGGTTGACTTTGAAGCGCTGCGTTCCGGCCAGAAAGCGGACTTCACTTTATTTTTACAGGAACTGCGCAGCGCTATGGGCGCAAGCCCGATTTATGTAGCGGTTCACCCGGTTATGCAGGGTTCGGCCCATTATGACGGCTATGATTATGCATCCATCGGCCGTATTGCAGACCGTGTTATTTTAATGGCTTACGATTACGACCCGTCCGCCCTCACCGATACCGAAATGGCGCAGGGCTACACCATGACACCAATGGCACCGCTCAATCAGGTTTATATTGCCATCCATGCATGTTTAGACGGCGGTATCCCGGCGAACAAACTGCTGCTTGGCTTATCCATGGATACCGTACAGTGGAAACTGCAGAACGGTGCTGTAATCAATAAAACCCCGTATCATCCGGCTTATGATGCGGTAAGCAGCCGTTTGGCAACCGGATGCCAGATCAGTTATCCAAACTACAGTTATGTGCCATATGCCAGCTACACCAATGCCCAGGACAATACACAGAATATCCTGTGGTACGAAGATGAACGCTCTATTGCTGCCAAAGCGGAGCTGGCCCGTTTAATGGGAATTCGCGGCTTATCCCTGTGGCGTCTTGGAACCATTCCGGTTGATAGTGCAAACGGACTTAATATCTGGAATGCTGCAGACCAGGCCGTAAAATAACCGCATACGCAAAATAATCACATAACAGAATATATGCAAAACAAAAAGCTCTGTCAGATTACCTGACAGAGCTTTTCTTATATAAGCAGCAGCTTATTATTTTTCTTCTTTTTCTTTTACATCCAGTTTGATGTGCAGTTCACGCAGCTGTGCATCGGCTACTGGAGATGGAGCTTCCATCATAACATCCATTGCACTCTGTGTTTTTGGGAATGGAATTACGTCACGGATGGTATCGCGTTTTGCCATCAGCATTAACAGACGGTCAACACCGAATGCTAAACCGCCGTGTGGAGGAGCACCATACTGGAACGCATTCAGCAGACCGCTGAACTGTTCGGTGTATTCTTCTGGAGCCATGTTCAGCAGTTTGAACATTTTTTCCTGCAGTTCTGCATCGTGAATACGGATAGAACCGCCGCCAACTTCAACGCCGTTTAATACCATATCGTATGCACGTGCTCTTACTTTACCAGCATCAGTTTCCATTAAAGGAACGTCTTCCATCATTGGGCAGGTGAATGGGTGGTGCATTGCATAGAAACGTTCGGTTTCTTCATCCCATTCTAACAGAGGGAACTCGGTTACCCACAGGAAGCTCAGTTCATCTTCGTCGATTAAATCGAAGCGTTTGCCCAGTTCCAGACGCAGGTGGCCCAGAGCATCGCAGGTGGTTTTAAAGGTATCTGCTACGCAGAAGATGATGTCGCCTGGTTCTGCACCAACACGATCGAAGATAGCTTTTACTTCTTCTTCGCTTAAGAATTTCAGCAGAGGAGATTTTACTTCGTTTTCATCGCTGATGCTGAAGTATGCCAGACCTTTTGCACCGTAAATGGATACATATTTGGTCAGAGCATCGATATCACGACGGGACAGTTTGTGTACGCCGCCTTTTGCATTGATTGCTTTTACAACGCCGCCGTTTGCAACAGCCTGGTCAAATACTTTGAAGCCGCAGCCTTTTGCGATATCGCACAGGTCTACCATTTCCAGACCAAAGCGCAGGTCCGGTTTATCGGAACCGTATTTGTTCATTGCTTCATCCCATGTCATTCTGCGGAATGGAGTTGGAATATCACGGTCTAATGCTACTTTGAAGATGTGTTTGATTAAACCTTCGTTTAAGGTCATGATGTCATCTTCATCCACGAAGGATAATTCCATATCCAGCTGGGTAAATTCAGGCTGACGGTCTGCACGCAGGTCTTCGTCACGGAAGCAGCGGGCAATCTGGAAATATCTTTCCATACCTGCTACCATTAACAGCTGTTTGAACTGCTGAGGAGACTGAGGCAGAGCGAAGAATTCGCCTTCATGCACACGGCTTGGCACTAAGTAGTCACGAGCGCCTTCCGGTGTGCTTTTCTGCAGGATTGGTGTTTCGATTTCCAGGAAACCGTGTTCGTCCATGTAGTCACGCATTGCTTTTACAACTCTGTGACGCAGCATGATGTTGTTTTTCATGGATGGACGACGCAGGTCTAAATAACGATATTTTAAGCGGATGTTTTCATCTACATCTACATCATCAGTCAGATAGAATGGAGGTGTTTTTGCTTTGTTCAGGATTACTAATTCGGTAGCAACCACGTCGATATCACCGGTAGCCAGTTTTTCGTTGGTCATACCTTCAGGACGCAGACGAACAGTACCTTTTACAGCCAGTACATATTCACTTCTTACGGAGTCTGCAGCTGCGAATACTTCTTCGCTGCAGGTTTCAGGGCTTGCAGTTACCTGTGCAATCCCGGAGCGGTCACGCAGGTCAATAAAGATAACCCCGCCGTGGTCTCTACGTTTCTGAGCCCAGCCTGTCAGGATTACTTCCTGGCCAACATGCTCTTTTCTTAAATCGTTACAGTTGTGTGTACGTTTTAACATTTATTTTAATCTCCCTTCTAAATCCTCTACTAACTGGGATAATGCCACTTCGTGCTGTTCGCCGGTGGCCATTTCACGAACAACAGCAATGCCTTTTTCCAGTTCGCTGTCGCCGATAATTACAGTGTATGCCACCTGGAAGCGGTCTGCTGCTTTCATCTGTGCTTTCAGACTTTTACCCAGGTAATCTTTTTCGGTGTAGATGCCTTTGCCGCGCAGAGCCTGTGTCAGAACAAAAGCCTCTTTCTGTGCCGCTTCACCCAGCGGAGCAATATAAACTTCCGGATGCTTGCTTACAGGCAGTTCGATACCCTGCTCTTTTAAAGTGAGCAGTAAGCGTTCCATACCCATCGCATAACCGATACCAGGCATATCATCGCCGCCGAACTGTTCTACCATACCGTTATAGCGTCCGCCGCCGCACAGTGCATTCTGTGCAGAACCAACGCTGTTAATAACAACTTCAAAAGCGGTGCGAACGTAGTAGTCCAGCCCGCGTACCAGATTGGTGTCGATTTCATAGCTGATGCCTACCGCATCCAGATATTCTAACAGTTTATTAAAATGTGTGCTGCAGTTGTCGCATGCCGCTTCAATAGTGGTTGGAGCACCTTTGCATACTTCTTTGCAGCCGTCTTCTTTACAGTCCAGAATACGCAGCGGGTTGCGTTCTAAACGATCCCGGCAGGTATCGCACAGTTTGTCCTCATACTGACGGAAGTAGGTTTTCAGCTCTTCCATATGTTTTGGACGGCAGTCTGCACAGCCTACTGTGTTGATTTTTACGCTTAAGCCGGTTAAGCCCAGACGTCTGAAAATTTCAACGGCCAGGGTGATAACCTCAGCGTCGATACCGGCATGGTCAGCCCCGAATACTTCGATACCGAACTGATTAAACTGGCGGTAACGGCCCGCCTGCGGTTTATCGTAGCGGAACATCGGCCCCATGTAATACAGCTTGGTCGGCTGAGGGTCGGCATATAATTTATTTTCCAGAAATGCGCGTACAGTGCCTGCAGTGCCTTCCGGACGCAGGGTCATATGACGGAAGCCTTTATCTTCGAAAGAATACATTTCTTTTTCAACGATGTCACTGGTTTCGCCTACACTGCGCAGATATACTTCTGTATGTTCAAAAATCGGCAGACGGATTTCTTTATAGCCGTATTCAGCACAAACCTGACGGCACAGCTGCTCGATATATTGCCATTTTTCACTTTCACCAGGGAGAAAATCATTAGTCCCCGTTGGTCTTGTGGTCAGCATATTCTCAATCCTTTCGGTTTACAATCCTATCTTATCAATTTTAGTAAAACAGCGCTGTTTTGTCAACAATTCAGCATTATTTTTACATTAAATTCTAATTATTTTCTGGATACCCGGTCTTTTTTTGCATAACGTGACGGACAGAACCGGGATAACCGGTCTGTTAAATCGCCGGGCTATTCAAACAGCGGCGCCACAATCCGCTTATATTCGCTGATTTTTTCCGCCTTGCGGATTTTTTTGGTGTAACCCTCCTCCGGATCCAGCAATGGAAGCATATGAACCCAGAGTTCTTTCATTTTGAACAGTACCGGACGATCCCCCGAAAAGGCCTCGGTGTAGGCTTCCAGAATTTCATCATGAAAGAGCTTTAATGTTTTTTTACCGGCAGGGGCATTGCCCTTCATCTCGTCCACAATACCGGGATTGCGCAGAATTCCGCGCCCCAGCATAACAGCATCAATCTGCGGAAAAGCTGCACAGAACTTTTTATAATCATCCACGGTGAATAAATCCCCGTTGTAGCAGAGTTTGTGTTTACCTGCCTCCACTGCTTTGCCAAAGGCATCCCAGTTCGGTGTATTGTTGTAATAATCCTCTCTTACACGGGGATGAACAATCAGCTCTTTTACCGGAAACTGATTATATAAATCCAGAAGATCGTCAAACTCCTCCGGCGACTCCATACCGATTCGGGTTTTCAGCGAAATACTGATGTTTACCTCGCGAAAAATGTCCTCCAGAAAATGCTCCAGATAGGCATGATCCGCCAGAAGCCCCGCCCCTTTGCGCTTGGTTACAACCGTAGCGGAAGGGCAGCCCAGATTCAGATTTACCTCATCATAGCCGAGCTGCTCCATATCTTTAGCCGTGCGGATAAAATACTCCGCCTGACTGGTTAAAATCTGCGGCACAACACGCATGCCTTTATTGTGCTCAGGCTTTACATCATTTTTTTCACGGGAGCTGAACCCGTGATTTTTATTCGGTGCCAGAAACGGCGTATAATAACAGTCAATGTTATGAAAATATTTGTGATATACATTCCGGTATATATAACCGGTAACGCCCTCCATAGGCGCTAAATAAAATCGCATATAAAACTCCTTGTGCTGTGCCAGATTTTCAGAAACACAACATTTTTATTATAACAGAAACGGGCCTCGAATACCACATCGAAGCCCGTTTTCATCAGATTCTTATCCAGTTTTCCTAATATTCTGCCTTGTACAGGAATCCGCAATCCTTGATGAATCCCCCGTCCTGCCGTTAGGATAAAGATAACGCAAACCCATCCCCTTACATTTTACAAACGAATGGAGACATCTTTATGCAGAATTATACGAACACGACTATTTTTCCATGGCAGTACCAGCCGGTAAAAACCGCGCACACCCATCCCGATAACGGATGCTATGCAGGCTACGGCCTTGCACTTTACCAGTGCCGGAATGAGCAGAGAACACTCATTGATACCATAGCCGATATTTCCACCTGTCAGGAATACGTGGAAAACCTGGCATTATCCTTTACCATGCATCAGCTTTCCCCGGTTCACTTCCGCGATGCCGTACTGGATGCCATTGGATAATGCAGATATCTTCTTATTCCCGAAACATACGAAATGCGGTAGGCAGCGCAATTTTAGTATTCATGGTATCTTCATCGGCCCATACAAATAACTCGTTTGTGCTCTCACAGGTTAAATAATAGCAGGTCATATGCCATTCAACATGGCTGAAAATATGTTTACCAGGCAGCACTTTTTCCACGGATACCGGTTTTACGCCCCACTCTGCCGCTTTATTTAAAGCAGCCTGCGTATCCAGTGTGCCCTCCACATTCGGATACTGCCAGAGCGAAGCCAAAAGCCCCTCTGCAGGGCGTTTCTGCACCGCAGTCTGCCCATTGCAGCTTAATACAAACACCGTTTTATATTCCATACGCCGTTTCTTTTTAGCCTCTTTTTGCGGCAGGATTGTCCAGCTGCTGTTTTTATATGCCAGACACACCGGATTCATCGGGCAGATATCACATTTTGGCGCACCGTTTGGCACACAGACCGTGGCACCCAGCTCCATCAGGCTCTGATTAAAGGTATAGGCACGCTCCCCGGCCGGATACACCGCACGCAGATGTTCGGCAATGCGCTTTTTCATAGCCGGTGCCAGAATATTCTGAAAATCCTCGGTGATGCGGCTGATTACCCGAAGCACATTGCCGTCCACCGCCGGAGCCGGCTGATCAAAACAGATTGAAGCAATGGCTCCTGCCGTATAATCGCCAATACCCGGCAGAGCTAAAATTTTATCATAATCCGACGGAAATACCCCGTCGTGCTCAGTCATAATCACCTGCGCTGCTTTTTGCAGATTACGCACCCGGGAATAATAGCCAAGCCCTTCCCATAATTTTAACAGCGCATCCTCAGGAGCCTCTGCCAGTGCTTTTATATCGGGCAGAGCTTCCAGAAAGCGGTGATAATAGCCTTTAACCGCCTCCACCCTTGTCTGCTGAAGCATAATTTCCGAAAGCCAGATATGATACGGCTCTTTATCCTTACGCCACGGCAGATCGCGGGCGTTATCGGCAAACCACGGCAGAAGAATATCCGGCAGATAGGAATACAGCCCTGTTTTTTCTGCCTGTTTCTGCATCATGCGCTTTATGATTTTTTCATAAACAGGCTTCATATGCGCTTCGGTGCACATTTCCGATACCTTATCAAGCTCCACCCAGCATACCGCGCTGTTTTCATCGGGTTTTACCGTAAGCGTCTGCTTTTCCGGCGCAAGAAATCCGTAGGTGATATTATAATGCCAGTGCGGCGCCACCTCTCTGCCCCGTTTTATATGTTTCGCAACAGGCAGAATATCGATGGATAAAATCTCGCTGCATAACGGCCTGATTTCCTGCACGCCCGTTTCCTCACGAGCCTCATCCATCGCCTTCCAGAGCAGATCCTGCGCTCCATCGGCATGGCCTCCGGTCCACCCGAAGGATTTATAAATATTGTGATGCACCATCAGCATCTTATTCATATCCGGATTTAAAATTACCGAAGAAGCCGTAAAATGCCCTGCATCCGGCCGCAGAAATATTTCATCGCCCATGGCATCCCACTGGCGAAGAATCTCCTCTTTATGCTGTTTTTCCACCTCATCCGCAGGCTCATACGCATAAATCTGTTCCCGTAAATCTTTCACAATCTCACCACCGTTTTGATTCTGTTTCCATCATTCTTTGCTGTTACGCTATCATAAATCATACCCGAAAACAAGAGGTTTTGCACAAAAACAGCATAATAAAAAACTGCCAGCGCCTGGCTGACAGTTTTATTATTTGTGCGGCTTATATACCTGCTTATGTTCTTACTGTTAAGGCAGCAGGTTATAGCGGTAAAGCATAATCGCAAGCTGTTCTCTTGTAACCGGCTGTTCCATGCCAAGTTTACCGTTTCCGGTGCCGGCTGTAATGCCTGCACTGTATGCCCATTGCACTGCCTGATATTCATCTCCGTAAAGTGCAGCCGCATCCGGGAACTGATTGATATCACGAAGGGTAACATCGGCTTTCTGATTCTGTGCCTGTTCAAATTTCCAGAGGGCTGTTACGGCCTGTCCGCGTGTAATGGTTTCCAGAGCTTCATATTCCGGGCCTGCGTTTTCCGGTGTGGCGCCTTTTACCATTTTACGCAGAGCCATTGCAAGGTCACTGCCGGATGCAGGCGTACCAATGCCGAACTGCCCGTTAATATCCCCTGTCATAATACCCTTTGTCATACACCAGGTAACGCCGTCATGATACCATGCAAACTCCGGAACATCGAACTGTTTTGCGGTGTCGGTCGGATAATACAGCATAAAGATTCGATTCAGCGCACCAATCCAGCTTTTGCCGTTTGCACGCTTCACATCCAGTGTATTGATCATTACA
>RHMF01005753.1_pt1 | contig 11881 bp, 14 predicted proteins | sample 5365151 | NCBI WGS metagenome assembly RHMF01 (sample SAMN10266501, study PRJNA497801) | feces metagenome | isolation source: feces | host: Bos taurus | place: China: Prairie of Fairy Mountain | collected 2017-08-14 | reverse complement strand
GCGAAAAAGGTGAAGGGACGGGCGAAAGCGCGGAGCGGAAGCGAAAAGCTGACGCCGGCGGCGCTGTACCGCAAGATGATTGCATTCGGGAAGATCTACCAGGTCGAAAAGGAGCAGGATTTCATCGAAGCGGCGCGGATCTACGCGGAGGAAGCTGCCCTGATCGATCAGATGCGCGACAGGATCGCGGAGGATGGTCTGACGGTCGAGAAGACCTACAAAACCGGATCGGTTGACGTGGCGCACCCGCTGCTCAGCGAGCTTCCGCGCCATGTGGAGAGCGCCAACAAATGCCTGACGACGATCGGAAACATGATCGGCGAGCGGGGCGCGAGGGTGGAGAAGGCCGCGCGGGACCTGGACGCATTCCGGCTTCATTAACGGCGGGGTGGTCGGGGAGTGAAGACGGAAAACGCGATCATCGAATACTGGAACGAGATCCAGACCGGCGGCGTGACGGTCGGCAAATGGATCCGGCAGCTGTACCAGGTGATCACCGACGGGATCGCGGAGGGCAGATGGAGCTATGACGAGCGCCTGGCGCTGAACGCGATCGGATTCATAGAGCGCTACTGCCATCACTACAAGGGAAAGCTCGCACCGCGGAGGCTGAAGCTGGACCTGTGGGAACGGGCGGCAATCAGCCTGATCTTCGGGATCGTGGACGAGACCGGGAAACGGCAGTTCACGGAAGTGTTCTGGGTGGTCGGCCGGAAGCAGGGGAAGACGCTGCTGGCAGCAGCATGCGCGACCTACATGGCCTACGCGGCCGGGGAGTTCGGCAGCGAGATTTTCATGCTGGCCCCGAAGCTGGATCAGTCTGACCTGGTTTACTCCGCATGTGAATTTAACGTACACGCGGAGCCGGAACTGGATTCCATCACCCGCAGCACGAAATACCGCGGGCTGATGATCCAGGAGACAAACACGACCATCAAGAAACTGGCGTTCACCAGCAAGAAATCGGACGGCTATAACCCGATGTTCTACGTGGCGGACGAGGTGGCAGCGTGGCCCGGCGTGAACGGCCTGCGCCAGTGGGAGGTCATGGTCTCCGGCACCGGCGCCCGGGAGGAACCGCTGGGGATGGCGATCAGTTCCGGCGGGTATGAAAACGAAGGCCTCTTCGACGAGCTGATGAAGCGCGGCACCGGGTTCCTGCTGGGAAACAGCCGGGAGCTGCATATTCTCCCGATCATATACATGATCGACGATGCGGAGAAGTGGAACGACATCGGCGAACTGCAGAAAAGCCTTCCGGGGCTGGGGATCAGCGTCAGCGAGGAGTTTATCCGGAAGGAGATCGTGATCGCCGGGGAATCCGCCAGCAAGGCTGTCGAGTTCAAGACAAAATACTGCAACCTGAAACAGTCCATGTCCACGGCCTGGCTGCGGGCGGAGGACATCAACCAGGCTTTCGGACACCGGCTGCCGCTGGAAGCGATCCGCGGATTTTACTGCGTCGGCGGCGCGGATATTTCCCAGACGACGGACCTGACCAGCGCCTGCATCGTGACGGAGATAGACGGGGTGCTGTGGGTGCATTCGCATTTCTGGCTGCCGAACAAGCGGCTGGAGGAAGCGACGCGGAGGGACAATATCCCGTACGAAATATACATCCGAAAGGGGTTCCTGAGCCTCTCCGGAGAGGAGTTCGTGAACACGGACGACGTGCTTTTGTGGTTCATGGACCTGGTAAAAACCTATCGGATATATCCGCTGCAGATCGGGATTGACCGATGGTCCGCGCTGGATCTGATTCAGAAACTGAACCAGAAGAGCTTCCACACGGACACCGTGACGCAGGGATTCAACCTGTCGAACGTCAGCGACATCTTTGAGGGGATGCTGCGGGAGGGCCGCATCCGGGACATGGACGACAACGACCTGCTGAAAATCCACATGGCGGACGCCGCCCAGCAGATGGAATCGAACGCGGAACAGGCGCACCCGCGGAAGAAACTGGTGAAGATCAGCAAAAACGCCCATGTGGACGGAATGGCCGCATTGCTGGACGCGATGGCCATGAGACAGTTCAAATGGGACGAGCTGGGAAAGCGCCTGACGAACGAGAACAAGAAGGTGAAGACGGATGGGAATGCTTGAAAGGATCTTCGGGCGGCGTGAACAGCCGGAAACGCTGAAGAACGCGAAAACGTTCCAGCTGCTGGAAGGATATACGCCGGCGTTCACGACATGGCGCGGATCCGTGTATGAAAGCGAGCTGATCAGGGCCTGCCTGGACGCGTGGGGGCGTCACGCGGCGAAGCTGAAACCGAACGTTAAGGGGAGCGCCGCGCAGGAACTGCAGAACCGCCTGAAGGTCAGGCCGAACGCTTTCCAGGAGTGGACGAAGTTCCTGTATCAGACGGCGACGATCCTGGGCGCGAGGAATAACAGCTTCCTGGTCAAAACGCGGGACGAATACGGAAACCCGACGGGAATCATAAACGTGATCCCGGAAAGCTGGGAACTGGTGGAATACCAGGGCGATCCGTGGATCCGGTTCATGCTGGCGAACAATAAACGCCGGGCGGAGCGGCTGAGCGAGACGGGGATCCTGACGCGGTACCAGTACAAGAACGAACTGTTCGGCGAAAGCAACGAGGCCATGAAGCCGGTGCTGGATCTGATTTCGATCCAGCGGCAGGGCATCGAGGAAGGCATCAAGAACGGAGCCAGCTACAGGTTCTACGCGCAGAGCGACAACTGGGCCAGCGACGAAGACCTGGGCGAGGAAATGACACGGTTCAACAAAGTCACCTTCGGCAACAAGAAGAACGCCGGAGGTGTTTTGCTGTTCCCGAACACGTATACGAACATCCAGCCGATCAAGGCGGAAAGCTACAAGGTGGACGCGGACCAGGAGAAGCTGATCAAGGAAAACGTGTTCGATTACTTCGCGGTGAACGAGGACATACTGCAGAACAAGGCTTTCGGCGACGCCTGGCTGGCATTCTATGAGGGCTTCGTGGAATGGTTCGCCCTGCAGCTGGGCGAGGTCATTTCCGGAATGATCTATTCGGACCGGGAGCGGGGTGCGTATGCGAACCAGGTGTTCTTTACCAGCAACCGCCTGCAGTACATGTCCAACGCGGACAAGCTGAACGCGGTGACGCAGCTGGGCGACCGGGGACTGGCGACGCGGAACGAGCTGCGCGAGATTCTGAACCTGGAGCCGCTGCCGGATGACATCGGAAACCAGATCCCGGCGCGGGGTGAATATTACGACGTGACAAACCCGCCGGAGGGAAAGACGGGAGACAATGACGGAGGGGAGAACGATGAAGAAAGCTGAAAGAAGGGCCTACACGTTTGAAGTGCGGGCGGAGGAAACCGAAGGCATCGCGCGGCTTGAAGGCCGGGCGATTCTTTATAACAGCCGGACGAACATCGGACGGTTTGACGAGGTTATCGAGCCGGGCGCCCTGGACAATACAGATCTGAGGGACGTCCCTTTTTTCGCGAACCACAATATCAACAGTATCCCTTTGGCCAGGAGCCGGAACAACAACGAAAACAGCACCATGCAGCTGATCCTGGACGAAGAAGGGCTGGGGATCCGCGCTGATCTCGACATTGAGAACAACGCGGAGGCAAGGGCGCTTTATTCCGCGGTCGAACGTGGGGACATTACCGGTATGTCCTTCATGATGATCGGGATAAAGGATAAATGGGAAGGACCGCGCAACGATCACCCGCTCAGGCACATTGTCGGCATTGAGCGGATCGGAGAGGTTTCAGCGGTCAATTTCCCGGCGTACGCGCAGACATCGATCGAAAGCCGTGACAATTCCGGAGCGCTGGACAGTGCGCTGGAATCACTGGAGAGTGCGATCGCGGCGGAAGAGGAAGAAGAGCGTATGACAGCTGAGCAGGAGCGCCGGACGGCGGTTCTGGAGTGGCTGGAAAACTATCAGAAAGGGGAAAAGTGATTATGGAATTCAACTTTTCCGAACAGACTCCGGAACAGCTGGAAGAGCGTAAGGCCACCGTGCTGACGGAGATGGAAGCGCCTGAGATGAGCGCTGACGAACTGGAGGGCCGGAAGGCTGAGATCCTCGCGATCGACGCTGAACTGGAAGCCCGCAGACAGAAGGCCGCCGAAGAGGCGGAAGCCCGGAAAGCCGTCGCTGAGGGCGCCGGCGAGACCAAAGAAGAAATCAAGGAGGAAAGAAAAATGACTGATCTGGAAATCCGCAACAGCGCGGAATACTGCGAAGCGTACAAAAAGTTCATCCTGACCGGCGACGATAAGGAATGCCGGAGCCTGCTGACCACAAACGCCTCCGGCGAGCTGCCGGTGCCGGTGCTGGTTGAGGGCATCATTAAGCACGCCTGGGAGAGCAACACCTTCCTGAGCAAGGTCACCAAGACCGCTTTCCGCGGCAACCTGAAGGTGCCTTTCGAGAAGAGCGCCGACCCGGCCTATGTCCACACTGAAGGCACCACGGGCCTGACCGAGGAAGACCTGCAGCTGGGCATCGTCACCCTGACGCCCGCGAACATCAAGAAGTGGATCAAGATTTCCGATGAATCCGTCGCGATGGGCGGCGAGCAGTTCGTGCAGTACATCTACAACGAACTGGCCCAGCGGATCATGGAGAAGCTGGTTTCCGAACTGGTTGCGGACGCCAACAGCGCCCAGACCACCCATCAGGACACCAGCATCGGTATCCCGAAGATCACCGAAGCGCCCAGCGTCACCGTCGCGCAGAACGCCGCCGACCAGACCAGCGAGGAAGCCACCGATCTGTGCATCGCGCTGAACCCGCTGAGCATCGCGGCCTTCCGTGACGCGGCCGCCGCCGGCAACTACGGCATTGATCCCTTCGCGGGCCTGACCGTGGTCAAGTGCTCCGCGCTGCCGGCCTACGCCAGCGCCAGCGACAACGCCATGTACGCGATCGTCGGCGACCTGAAAGCCTTCCAGGTGAACTATCCCGAAGGCGAGGGCGTCGTGACCGTGTGGGATCCCTACACCTACGCGGAGGACGACATGGTAAAGGTCGTTGCCCGTCAGTACGCTGGCCACGGCGTGACCGCTCCCGGCCGCCTGGTGAAGCTCTGCAAGCCCGCTTCCGCGGTAACCACCTGATGAAGCTCAGGCTGACACGCGCAAACAGGATCGACGGTAAGGCCGGGGAGATCGTTGAAGTTTCCCCGGCCCGCGCCGATTTCCTGCTGCGCTACAATCTGGCTGAACCGGTGGACATCCGGGAGCAGATCGAAACACCGGAAGAGCCGAAAATCATTAAGAAAACAACAAGGAAGCTGAAAAAATGAGCAACAGGCTGATGATCGCGGTGCCGACGAACGATTACGTGCATGTCGACTTCATGAAAAGCCTGACAGGCCTGACGGAAGAGCTGAACAGGCAGCGGGTGAACTACGGGCTGGAAATCCACGCCGGAACGCTGGTATATATCGCCAGGAACAGGCTGGCGCAGAAAGCCGTAAACGAAGGGTATACCCATGTGCTGTGGCTGGACAGTGACATGGTTTTCAACAAGAAAACCGCGGAGGACCTGATGGACTGCGGGAAGGAAATGGTCTGCGGCGCATTCGTTTCCAGGCGGCCGCCTTACGGGCCGTGCGTTTACGCTTCCATCGAAAAAAACAAGATCGAGAAGGTGACGGATTTCGGAATGTCCCCGTTCCGGGTGGATGGCTGCGGGTTCGCCTGCGTACTGACCACGACGGAGCTGCTGATGGCCGTAATGCAGAAATACGGAAACTGCTTCAACCCAACAGACTACTACGGGGAGGACCTGGCTTTCTGCTGGCGGGTAAAAAACATCGGAAGGGAAATCTGGTGTGAACCGACCGTAAGGCCGGGACATATCGCTCACGTTCCGGTGTACGCCGGGGAACAGCACTTCGGGGGGACAACCGAATGAAGAAGATCCTGATCACGGCACCGCTGCGGCAGGACACGGACATCTTCCAGGCGTACCAGGACGGCCTTGACCGCCTGGAGATTCCGGAAGGGTACGAAGTAAGCCGATTTTTTGTGGTGAACGACTGCAGGGAAGTCATCCCGTTTATCCGGGACGCGGACTACACCGTGACGGACACGGGAGAGACATATGAGAAGACGAGCAACGACCATCTGTGGACGCTGGATCTGATGCAAAAGATGAGCGACCTGCGGAACCGGACGATCGCGGAGATGCTGCTGGGCGGATTTGACTATTGGCTGAGCATCGACACGGACATTGTCGTGGATCCGAAAACGCTGCGGACGCTGATCGAGGCGGACAAGGACATCGTGAGCGAGATCTTCTGGACACAGGCGCCGAACGGACGGTACTGGTGCAACGCCTGGATGCGCGACCAATACGCGGGAATGGACGAGGCATGGCGGAAGCCCGGACTGTACCGGGTCGGAATGACCGGGGCGCTCACCCTGGTGAAGCGGAAAGTGTTTGCGGCAGGCGTGGACTACACGCCCATCCCGAACATCTACGCGGCACTGAAGGGAGAAGACCGGCATTTCTGCGTGAGGGCGGCCTGCGCGGGGTTTGAGATGTGGATAGACACACACTGCCCTGCGAAACATTTATACACGCGACAGCTGTATGAGGAATACATGGCGGGGAGAAGATAGAAATGTTTGCGGAAGTGAAAGAGCTGCTGACCTTCATCGAACCGGAGGAAGAGAGCTATGACGCGCAGATCATCGCGGAGATCAAGGCCTGCGCCCTGGACCTGACCAGGACGGCGGAGATCGTGCTGCCGGGCGAGATCGACATCACGCGGGAGAAAGTGCTGGGGAAGTGGGTTATCACGGACAACAGCACAATCACCGATGATTATGTGATCAAAACCATCGCGACCTGGTGCAACAAGGAAATCGGAAACCCGCCGAACTATGAGAACCTGCAAAAGGCCTATGAAAGCCTGAAGGGTTCCATGCGCCTGAGTAAACACTACACGAACTACGGAGACGCGGAACCGGCGGAGGAGGCGACAACGGAATGAGGATGATGACCAGCTGCGTGCTGATCACCTTCAGCCCGGACGCCCATGAGGTCGGCACGGATCCGGTGGAGACGCGCCGGCGGGTGAAGGTTCAGGAGTTGAGCCTGACGCAGGCGGAGGTTTACCAGGCGGGAGGCGAGGGCCTCAGCCCGGACGCCAAACTGCTGATTCCCTATGACCGGGAATACAAGGGCGAACGGGAGCTGGAATACAGGGGAGAGCGCTGGAGAGTTCTGCGGAGCGATCCGTATAAGGAATGGAACGGCGTGATCCTGCTGATCCAGCGGAAGAAGGGCAACAGCGGCGGATCGGTGGTGAGCAGATATGCCTGATGAATACACAGCACTGGTGACGGCGCTGAAGGCGCTGCAGCAGGTGGAGGACCTGACGGCGAATCCGCCGGTCATGGTCACGCTGCCGATGGCGGAGGACGGATGGGACACCCGGCCGGAAACCGTCAGCTACGGCATTGTATCGCTGGATTTCGAGGCGGACGCGCTGCACGGGGATAACCGGAAAGTCGCGACCGCTTACGAAGGCAGCGTAGATCTGTACAGCATGGCGCGAAGCGGCGCGGGTTGGGTGGAACTGATCACCGCAGCGCTGACGGAACACTGTGAGAGCTGCTGGAGCCTGAACCACCACACCTATGAACGGGACACGGGCCTGTTTCACTGGGAATGGGCGTTCCAGGTGGAGGGATGACGGATGCCTTTTTCGATCCAGGTTGAGGGGATGAACGAGCTGATCCGAAGCATGGAGAAGCTCCCAGAGAAGGCCGCCAAGGTTGCGGCCGAGGCGCTCTACGAGGGCGCCGGTATTGTTGCTGACAAGGTCAGCGGCGCGGTGAATGGCATCGCAACAGAACCGTTTAAGTACGCCAAGGGCGGACGGACACGGAAACCATCCCCGGAAGAAAAAGCGCTTGTGGCCGGCGCGAAGCACGGCGTGGCGAAGTTCAGGAAGAACGGAGTCAGCGTGCAGACCAGCGTCGGATACCAGAACGCGGGATACGGAGAGATAAACGGAAAAACGAAACCGATCCCGCAGATCGCCAACGCCATCAACTCAGGAACGTCTTTCATGCAAAAACAGCCTTTCATGCGGAAGGCATTTTCACAGTCCAAAGGTCCGGCGCAAGCCGCGATCGAGGCAGGGATTCACGCCCGTGAGGACGAGCTGAATCCCGACTAATCAGAAAACGGAGGAAAAAAGAAAATGGCTAAACCTAATGTGGGTATGATGTACCCGGTATGGGCGCCGCTGAACAGCCACACGGATGGCTCCATGCCGACTTACGGCACGGGCCGGGTGATCCAGGAGGCGCGGAATGCGACCATCACCAGGACCTATAACGACAATCCGCTGTACGGCGACGACCGGATCGTGGACGACGACAACAGCCTGACCGCGCTGACGATGACCTTTGAGTCTACCGGCCTGAGCAACGACGACCGCAAGGCGCTGCTGGGCGAGGAAGACTACGGCACCAGCGGCACGAGCGGCCAGTGGGTCAGCGACAACGAGACGCCATGGGGCGGTTTCGGGTTCATCCGCAAGATGCGGCTGGACGGCGTGAAGAAGTTCGAGGCGTGGATCACGCTGAAGATCAAGTTCACGGAAGAGAGCCAGGCCACGAACACCCGCGAGGGTTCCATCAGCTGGGGAACGCCAACGCTGAACGGACGCGCCGCGGGGCTGTACGTGGACTCGACCGACAAGCAGCGGTTCCAGCTGCATAAGGACTTCGACACCATCGCGGCGGCGAAGACCTGGCTGAACACGATGCTGAACGTCAGCGCGACGACCTGACGGAGATGACGGGGGCCGGAGAAATCCGGCTCCCGGTTTTTGCGTAAAAACGGAAAGGAAGCAAAGGAAGCATGAAGACAATCAAAATCGGCAAGCGGGAGATTCCGCTGTTTTATTCAACCTATGAGATGGTCGAGATCCAGGAGGAGATCGGCTGCACCGCGTTCCAGCTGAAGGAAGAGGTTTTCGGCATCCGGCAGACGGACGAGGACGACCCGATGAGCATCGTCCTGGACTGCGTGACGGATCCGGCGAAGACGAAGAAGCTGGGGACGCTGATCCGGATCATGGGGAACGCCGGACTGGAGGAAGACGGCCAGGAAGGTGACCTGACGGACAAGTGGGTGCTGCGGAACATGAAGCCAGCGCTGATCATGATGTTCGCGCTGGCAGCACTAAGCGTGATCAACGACGGGAACAGGATCGAGGCGCCGGGCGCGGAGGAAAACGGTGAGCCGGTGGACGAAGGCCTGGAGGAACAGGAAGCAAAAAAACAGCCAGGGAACTGACCTACCTGCGGGTAGTTTCCTACGGGCTGATCGCAGGACTGAACAGAAAAGAAATTGACCGGACACGGCCGGGGGAGATCATTTCCCTGTACATGTACCGGAGAAGATACGACCAGGAAACGGCCGGGATAAGGATGTGAGCGTATGGCAGTCAACGTAAAGATGGGCGTCGATATCGGCGGGTTCACTTCGGGAATCCGGGAAGGACAGCAGATCCTGAAGGGCCTGAACGCGGAGATGAAGGCGTCCGACGCCGCGTTCAAGGCGACCGGAAACGCGGAACAGAAGCTGAACAGCCAGACAAAGACGCTGAACTCCACGCTGAACGTCCAGAAGGGGATCGCGGACCAGGCCAGGCAGGCGCTGGACGCGATGACGAAGGCCGGCGTGGATCCGGCGAGCGCAGCGTACCAGAAAATGTACGTGACGCTCATGAACGCGGAGGCCGGGGCAAACGAAGCGCAGGCCGCGCTGAACCAGCTGGGATCCGGTGCGGCACAGGCGGCGGACGGAGCGGAGCAGCTGACGAAGGGCCTGAACGGGATCAGCAAAAAAATCAGCCTGGACCAGGTGATCAGCGGGATCGATAAGATCACCAGCGGGCTGGCCAATGCGGCGAGAAAGGCCGTCGATCTGGGGAAAGAACTCTGGAACAATATCGTCGATGTCGCCACACAGGCGGACGATATTGCCACACAGGCCCGGATGTTCAACATGACGCCCGAATACTATCAGCGATACAAAAACGTATTCGACACTGTCGGAGAAATCACGATCCAGGAATGGGCAGCGACCAGGCGAAAAGTTGAAAAAGCAATGGTCGATCCGTCACAGGACCAGATTGACGTGCTGAGGGCGCTGGGGTTCACGCAGATCGTCGGCGGGAAGGAAAGCAACCAGGAGATCGTAAACATCGCAGACAACTGGGAGCAGGTATTCTGGGACGCGGCCGGAAAACTGAAGCAGCAGGTCGAAAGCGGGCAGATCACTACCGAAATGGCGGACGTATGGGGCGAAGCGCTTTTCGGAAAAAAGTTTACCAGTCTGTGGACGCTGATCGACATGGGACAGGAGGCGTTCACTGCTGCAATTGAAAAGCAGACCGTAGCGGAAGATGATGCAATTCAAAAAAACGCACAACTGAGTGATGCGGTAACAGGATTGAAACAGTCTTTTGAGGCGCTTGAGCAGCAGATGCTGTCAGGGCTTGCGCCTGCGTTTACGACAGGCGTGGATGCGGTCGCTGGACTGATAGACGAAGTAACAAAGTATTTGCAAACAGACGCAGGACAGGAACTGCTGACAAACATGGGAACGGCGGTCAGCGACTTGCTCAGCGGACTGGGAGAGATCAGCGCGGAGGATCTTGTCAGCAATTTCAGCAGCCTGCTTGAATCACTGACGAAAGGGTTGAACTGGATTAAAGAGAACGGGGAAACGGTCACAACCATTATCGGCGGGTTGGGGCTGGCGTTCGCCGGACTTACGATAACCGGAGAGGTCCTGACATTTGTAAAAATGATCCAGGGTTTCAGAGATTTCAAACTGTTCGGAAATTCAGGAAATAACGGGACAACAGGAACAACAGGAACAAACGCGACAGGAACAGGCGCGACAGGAACAACAGGGAACGTAATGCTTGATTCCGTAGCATCTCAGGCTGCTGCGACAAGCGTAGTGCTTGGTGAGACAACTGCGCTTCTTGAAAACGCAAAGGTTCTCGAAGACAAAAACCTTTCAAAAGCGGAACAGGTTAAAGCATGGGTAGACAATCAGATAAAAAGCGGATTCATTAAGGAAGAGGATCGGGAAAAACTAATCAAGGACAACCTGGGCATTTTTGAAGCGATGGGCGAAGACGTAACAATCCCGGTAGGAGTAAAGCCGGAAGACAACGCGGCGGAGTCCATCGCAGAGCAGGTCGGCACGGTGCAGGTGCCTGCTCAGCTGATGTTTGGCGGCGGGGGCGCCGGCGGAGGCGGAGGCGGCGGCATGGTTGACCTCCTGTCCGAATTTATGAGGCCGCGGATATACGCCAACGGGATCCACAGCGTCCCTTATGACGGGATGCTGGCACGGCTCCACAAGGGCGAGCGCGTGGTGCCGGCGCGGGAGATCGCGAGCCGGAGCTACAACAGCAATCTGTACGTCGAGAGCATGATCATGAACAACGGAACGGACGCGGCGGGACTGGCGGCGGCGATGGCAGCGGCACAGCGGCGGACCATGAGCGGATACGGATCGTAAGAGGGTGAAGAAATGGGCCAGAGCTATTTCATCTGGAAGAACAGGGACTGCCGGAGCATGGGCGTATGGCTGCAGGGGCCTGTGGCCATCGTCCGGCCGGAGGAACGGGTGGAACACGTCCAGATCATGGGCCGGAGCGGCGACCTGACGGAGACGGAGGGCGCGGAGGTCTACAACAGCTACATCCAGACGGCGACGATCCTGGTGAAGGGCGGATTCCGGGTGCGGGAAGTGTATTCCTGGCTGAGGGGATCCGGATATGTCACCTTCAGCGGGGAACCGGACCGGCGGCAGAAAGCGCGGATCATCGGCGCGGTGACGCTGAACAA
>RHMF01001181.1_pt1 | contig 11881 bp, 7 predicted proteins | sample 5365151 | NCBI WGS metagenome assembly RHMF01 (sample SAMN10266501, study PRJNA497801) | feces metagenome | isolation source: feces | host: Bos taurus | place: China: Prairie of Fairy Mountain | collected 2017-08-14 | reverse complement strand
CCTGACAATGAATACATCATCATGGCATACCCGGGGCAATGCCATGATGGACGTAAAATCAGCTACAGACGGTTCCCTCAGCGACCCTATCCTCGGCACATATGAAGAATACTATAAGTCGGTAACAGGAACGACAGCCCTGAAATCAGATCTGACATACAGATGGAACGACAGGATGACACTTGATTTCGGAGGAATATATCAGGTACACGGATTTTCTCCTGAAAGAAGTCTGAAGAACACGTCATTCAGAAAAGACGGCAGCATAAACAAGACAGGATTAGACGAAAAAGACCGTTTCTTCGGCCATGAAGCCGCCATCTATGCAGACGGATATATCAGGCTCACAGAAAAGATAAGATCGAACATCGGCCTGAGATATGTGATTTTCGGCACACAAGGAAAGATCCGGCACAGACTTGAACCTAGGATATCCATAAGATATGATATCAACAGCCGGGCAAGACTGGATATCTCATATACGGAAATGAACCAGTTCGCCCACCAGATGTCAACGACATACCTTGATCTTCCTACGGAATTCTGGATGCCTTCCACAAAGGAAGTTAAACCATTGTTCTCCCGTCAGGCTGCTGCCGAATTTTCATGGAAACTGCCTATCGGACTAGATCTGGGCATAGGAGGCTGGTACAAGACGATGGAGAATCTGATGGAGCAGTGGACGAGTTATTCATATGTCCCTCCTATCCGCAACTGGGGAGAATCATCAATCATCGGCAAAGGACGCTCATACGGACTTGAAGCCGAAGCGGAATACAATACGGAAAAATTGCAGCTGACGGCATACTATACCCTTTCATGGAACGAAAGGAGGTTCGAGGAACTCTGGTATGACTGGTATCCTGACAGGAATGACAACCGTCACAAGATAACATTGATGGCAAATTACAGATTTTCTGAAAGATTTGATGTCTATGCCGGCTGGAACTGGCACAGCGGCAACAGGACTACCATAGAAGGATACCGGTCCCATCAGTTCGGCCGTCCCAATAATCTTTCGTTACCTGACTACCATAGACTGGACATCGGAATGAACTTCAGGAAGACCACGCGCAAAGGCAACGAAAGCATATGGAATGTCAGCATCTATAATGCATACTGCAGGATGAACCCGATGTTCGCCGACATAACATATAATGATTACGAGGCGACTAAAGGAATCACCTACGGAATAGTACCTATAATCCCTTCATTCAGCTATACCTTGAAATTCTGACATGACGAAACATATATACATACTGGCGATACTTCTGCTGTGCTGTGCATGCGAGGCCCCTCTTGACCTCGACCGCATTGACAGCAGTCCATGCATCATGGCAAACACTCTAATAGGCAATGCGGAACCGTCCCGGCTCTATGTCAAGATAGCTGTGCCTATGAACAGCGAGGACAGAAGTCTGGAAGCAAACAGAGTATCTCTGAACGGACAGGTCGCAGGCAAGGCAATGACATTTAAAGACATCAGTACGGATTTCGGCCAGGGAGCTTATGAATATACTCCGCAAATAAGTCCCGGAGAGAAGATCAGGATTGAAGCTTCAGCTGCCGGAGTACAGGGAACATATGCAGAAACCACAGTTCCGCAGCCGATGAACCTGACAAGCGCCAGGATACTCGAAAGGGAAAAAAGCTTCATCACAATCGAAATTTCCTATGAAGAGGAAGAAGATGGTCATTACGGAATCATATTCCATGACACGGACATATCCGAAGCACCGGGAATATTGATGTCGGAAAGCTACGACATGATCGTATCTTATTCTACCTTGGAACGGGAAATACTGATATGGGACAAGCATAAGGTAGAGAAGGATGGGAAAAAGAGGATCTTCAAGACTTCACTGGACATGGGTAGCAACCGGAACAGCTATGAGGTAAGCCTTGTCAGTCTGTCGCCCGAAGCATTCAACTATCTGAGAGGATGCTACATGAAGACTACGAACTTTGCATCAATCGGAATGAGCACCCCTGCATTCACATATTCAAACGTCATAGGCGGAATCGGTACGGTAGGAAGCTATTGGGAGACAAAGATGACCATCAAGATGAAAGATCAGGAATAAGGCCATGAGAGACAGAATAATACATATCATCATCCTGTTGCTGGCAGCAGCATTCTCTGCCCATGCCCAGCTAGGAGTAAAGGTCGGATATACCGGCTCCACACACAAGCTGAAAGTGGAAGGGGATGTGGAAAAGATACATGCCGACGGCATGACAGCCGGCCTCACATACGACATTACCCTGATGAAGAACCTTTATCTGCGCCCCGGACTCATGTATGGATTCGAATGGTACAGCGACAGTAACAACCAGATCACGGAATACGGGGGATTCAGCATCAACGAGCATTTCAAGGAACACAGCATCACCATCCCTCTCCACCTCCGGTATGAGATCGAAATCATACCTGAAATCCTCAGCTGCTTTGTCGCTGCCGGGCCAGACCTATCGATCGGAATATCCTCAACGACAGACATTTCCATGTTCGGAACCATGGACATGAACTTCAAGTACGACAACTATGATGGTGACATGGAATTCACATATTTCCCTTACCAGGACGAAATCAAGGATCTTGCGGCCGACGCGATCAGGAACAGTTCCCTACTGTACAAAAGACTGGAATTCGGCTTGCAAGGAAGCGCCGGAATCATAATCATGAAGAATGTCAAAATGGAACTCGGATACGGATATGGTCTGACAGACCGTCTCAAAGCTGCCGACAGCTACACATACAGGACAGACAGGCTCCGGTTTACCATATGCTGCATCTTCTAGGTATGTCGATTTTATTTTTGACGGATATGGGCTTTTTGCATATCTTTGTCTTCCTTAAAATCAGCAGCCATGTCATTTGTCCATCTTCATGTCCATACACAGTATTCCATCCTTGACGGCCAGTCGGCTATAAGTGACCTCTTTGCGCGTGCAAAGGAGCTTGAAATGCCCGCCCTTGCCATCACCGACCATGGAAACATGTACGGAGTGAAGGAATTCCTCAAGGTCGCAAAGAAATTTCCGGAGGTCAAACCGATCATCGGCTGCGAGGTTTATGTCACCAGGCATTACGACCATAAGCTGAAAGACAAGGACCACAGAGGTTATTTCCACCTCATACTTCTTGCAAAGGACTACAACGGCTACAAGAATCTCATGAAGATTGTCTCGACAGGCCATATCGAAGGAAAATACTACGAAAAGCCGAGAGTAAGCCATGAGATCGTGGAGAAATATTCCGAAGGACTTGTCTGCTGCTCAGCCTGCATCGCCGGAGAAATTCCAAGAGCCATAATCGCCGGAGACATGGAAGGAGCTGAAAAGGCCATAATGTGGCATAAGAAGGTGTTCGGAGAGGATTTTTATCTTGAGGTACAGCAGCATAAGACAGAAATCCCGGGACAGTCCCAGGAAGTCTATGAGCGCCAGCTGGTAGCGAACGAAGGTATCTTCGAGCTTGCGGCAAAGACCGGTACCAAGGTCGTCGCTACAAATGACGTCCACTTCGTCCGCAAGGAAGACGGACCGGCCCACGACAGACTTATCTGCCTCACCACCAACACATACGTTGACGACCCTGACCGAATGAGATATACCCAGCAGGAATATCTCAAGAGCGAGGACGAGATGCTTGACCTCTTCTACAAGCATCCTGAGACCCTAAGCAACACCATCGAAGTAGCCGAGAAGATCCAAATCTTCAAGATTGACAAGGACCCTATCCTTCCTAAGTTCGACCTGCCTGAAGAATTCCTGGCGGAAGTCGATACATATCTTGAAAAATATAAGCACATCATAGACGAGGGACGCTGCGACAAGAACGGAAACGAGCGCGGAGAAGAATTCTGCAGATCGGTGGCATTCCTGTGCCATCTGACCTATCAGGGAGCACAATGGAGATATGGAGACACTCTCACGGATGAACAGGCCGAGCGTATCGAATTCGAGCTCAAGACCATCTGCAAGATGGGCTTCCCCGACTACTTCCTCATCGTCCAGGACTTCATTGCTGCAGCAAGAAGCGAAGGCATCTCTGTAGGCCCGGGACGTGGATCGGCAGCAGGATCGGCAGTAGCCTACTGCTTGAAGATCACCAACATAGACCCTATCAAGTACGACCTTCTCTTCGAGCGATTCCTCAACCCTGACCGTATCAACATGCCCGATGTCGATATCGATTTCGACGACGACGGACGCTACCGCGTATTCCAGTACATCGAGGAAAAATACGGAAAGGATCATATCTCACATGTGATCACATATGGAACGATGGCAGCCAAAAGTGCCATCAAGGACGTCGCACGTGTCAGCCGGATGTCCATCGAAGAATCGAACAGGCTCACCAAGATGGTACCTGACCGTCCTTTCGAAGCGACCGTAACAGAAGACGGCAAGAAGGTGACCAAGGAGTTCAAGCCGAAGCTTTCCAACTGTCTGAAATACGGAGAACTTAAGAATGAAGTGGAGAACGGAAACGAGCAGACAAAGGAAGTGCTCAACTATGCCGGAAAGCTTGAAGGCTGTATCCGTCAGACCGGAGTGCATGCGTGTGCGATGATCATCGGACGAGGCAACCTCACTGAATATATTCCTATCTCCATCGCGAACGACAAGCTGACAGGAGAAGAAGTCTGGGTATCACAGTATGACGGCCATTACATCGAAGAGGTAGGAATGCTCAAGATGGACTTCCTCGGCCTGAGGACCCTGTCCATCATCAAGGAATGCCAGGCCAACATCAAGAAGCGCTTCGGCATCGAATTCGACATCGAGAAGATTCCAATCGATGACAAGGAAACATACGAACTCTACAGCCGCGGAGACACTACGAGCGTATTCCAGTTCGAATCTCCGGGCATGAAGGAATGGCTCATCAAGCTCCAGCCTACCCGTTTCGAGGACCTTATCGCAATGAACGCCCTCTACCGTCCGGGTCCGATGGATTATATCCCTGACTTCGTTGAAAGAAAGCAAGGACGCCAGCCTATCGTATATGACCTCCCTGAGATGGAAGGAATCCTTCAGGATACATACGGAATCACAGTGTATCAGGAGCAGGTGATGCTTCTGTCCCGCAAGCTTGCCGACTTCACAAGAGGTCAGGCGGACACCCTCCGCAAGGCCATGGGTAAGAAGCTCAAGGACGTGCTGGACAGTCTCAAAGGCCTCTTCATAGAGGGAGGTACCAGGAACGGACATCCTCAGGACATGCTAGAAAAGATCTGGGCTGACTGGGAGAAGTTCGCTTCATATGCATTCAACAAGTCCCATGCGACATGCTATGCATGGGTAAGCTACCAGACGGGCTGGCTCAAGGCCCACTACCCTGCCGAATTCCAGGCAGCCAACCTCACCAAGAATCTCTCCAACATGGACGAGATCAAGAAGATCATGGATGACTGCAAGAAGAACGGCATCAAGGTGCTCAATCCTGACATAAACGAGTCAGATGCACGTTTTACCGTGAACAAGCAGGGAGAGATACGTTTCGGACTTGGCGGAATCAAGGGATTCGGAGACAATATAGTACGCGCAATCCTTGCTGAACGCGAAGAGAACGGCACATTTGCCGACATCTATGATTTCGTGGAACGTATGTCCGGAGTAGTCAACAGAAAGGCTTTCGAGTCACTTCTGCATTCAGGAGCATTCGACAGCTTCGGAATATGCCGCAAGCAGTTCACTCTTGCTTCAAAATCAGGAGATCCTTTCATAGACACCCTCCTGAAATACGGCGAACTCTACAAGAAGGACAGCATGGAAAGCTCCGTATCGCTCTTCGGAGAGGTTGAGGAGCTGAAACCTGAAAGGCCGGAGGTTCCGCCTATGGTAGGAGAAGACGACATACTGGAAAGGCTGCAGCTTGAAAAAGAGCTGGTCGGAATGTATCTTTCTTCACATCCGCTCGATCAATATACATTTGAGCTTGAGAACTTTACGACATGTCCTGTCGGAGAACTGGATGCATTGGTAAGTGATTGCGAAAGCAAGAAGGCCAAGACAAAAGCGTCCATAGCCGGATTCATCACCTCGACCCAGCAGATGACCACAAAGACCGGCCGCCCATGGTCGAAGACCGTCATCGAAGACTACAGCGGAAGCTATGAAATAGCACTGTTCGGAAAGGATCATGAGAATTTCATGAGCTACATGAAGCTCCATAGCGCTATCTTCATCGAAGGCGAGATAGAAGAAAAATATTATCTCAAGCCTGAAGACAAGGCGCAGGGCAAGACATCGCCATACGCATTCAAAGTAAAGAAGATCATGCTTCTTGGCAATGTGACCGACACATATGTCAAAGGATTCGCCATCAGCATCTCGACTCCTATGCTGACCCCTGAGTTCCGCGACAGACTCGTGAAAATGATAAAGAGGAACAAAGGCAACGTTCCGCTGACAATGTTCCTCTATGATCCCGAAAAGAAATGGAATATCGAATTCCTCTCAAGAAAGTTCCGCGTCGCTGTGACAGCTCCTTTCATAGAGGAACTTACCAGAATGCAGATCCGATACAGCGTGCTTAAAAAATAAGCCTTGCTGCGATCGGATAATGGTCAGATACGAATTTACGGTCTGTATATCTTTTCGTAACAGTCTGATATTCAGGACAAGAACTGAATCCTGAAACATATATGTAGTCTATGATTCCGTTACCTTTTCCCCAGCCATTGTAGGTATCGTGCTTATCTGTCTTGGCTGCTATTTTCCTTACGCTTGTCATCCTGGCATCAAGGTCGGCCAGAACCTTGTTGTCAGGTCTGACGTTGAAGTCTCCTGTCAGTACCATCGGATAATCTTCCTTATTGATCTTGGCGATCCTGTCAACGATAAGCTTGAGACCGTTCTTCTGAGCCTCCTTACCTACGTGGTCCAGATGTGTATTTACGAAATAGAATTTCTTTCCTGTCTTCTTGTCCTTCATCAAAGCCCATGTAGCCGTCCTGTAACATGCTGCATCCCAGCCCATAGAAGGCTTTTCCGGAGTATCTGAAAGCCAGAATGTACCCCATTTCAGCATCTTTACAGTCTTGGTGTTCCAGAAGATGGACATATGCTCGCCCTCCTTCTTTCCATTCTCACGGCCGACGCCGACTGATTTATAATTACGGAAATTCTCTTCGATGAAATAAACCTGATATGACAAAGCCTCCTGCACTCCGAATACATCCGGAGCCTGATCCTTTATCATTTCTGCCGTTGCGGGATATCTCAATGCCCATGAATTGGTACCGTCATTCGCTGAACCGAGTCTGATATTGTAGGACATCACCTTCAATCCCTCAGGCTTGTCACCTGTCTTTTTAGCCTCAACTGTCTGTGGAAGCAGCATCAATGCTGCAATGATAACTGAAAACAAACGCTTCATAATGGATAATACGATTTCAACAAATATACATCTTTTCAACGAATTTATTGTATTTTTGCATAAATACAATTCACGACATGGCAGAAGAGACATTTTCAGACCTCGGAAGAGTAGAGGCTATCGCAAGACTATACGAAGGAACACCATACAAGCCTTTTGAGAGCAGCTGGTTCGAAACAGCAGGCAAAGGTTATGTGACATCACATGCACGCACATTCATCGAAGGCATCGATTTCGACCTGACATACTTCCCGCTCAAACATCTCGGATACAAATGTGTAATAGCCGTAACCGGCGAACTGTACGCAGAAATGTCCCATCCGCAGACGATGGACATTCGTCTGGGAATATCTTCAAAGCTGGATTTCAAGCATATCAAGGATGTATGGGAAGGCATTGTCACAGCAGCAAAGGAACATGGATACAAAAAGGTAAGCCTTGACCTCGTTCCATCTCCTAACGGATTGACAATCAGCGTATCTTCAGTCGGAGAGACCAGCCTGCTCATGGGCAAGAGAAGGCCTGCGGCAAAAAGCATGGACCTCATCTGCGTATCGGACAATCTTGGTGCAGCATATCTGGGTTTCCAGATACTTGAAAGGGAGAAAAGGGAATTCGAAAAGAACGGAGATGCAAAGGCTCAGCCTAAGCTGGACGAATACAGGAATCTTGTAGGGGCATATCTCAAGCCTCAGCTGAATGCAGGTCTGCTGAAACAGCTTGAAGACACCGAAATAATGCCGTCATACGGCTATCTGGTGACCAGAGGACTTGCTGATGCGGTGAAACGTCTCGTACGTGACAGCGGGCTCGGAGCAAAGATATATGTGGACAAACTGCCTTTCGCAGGCAAGACCTTCGAGGTAAGCAAGGAATTCGGCATAGATCCTATCTCAGCGGCGATCAACGGCGGCGAAGACTATCGTCTTCTCTTCACCATTCCTATCGGCAAGCATGAGAAGTTCAGACATGATTTCCAGACATTCGACATCATAGGACATCTCGCCAAGCCTGAGGTAGGCGCAACGATAGTGACTCCGGACGGAGTGGAACTGCCAATGAAGGCTCAAGGCTGGAAAGAGGAATGATCACTTACGATAATCCAGCGGTGGCTGACGATCACCTATAAGAGGCTCGAAGACGAAATCCGGGCCTCTTTTTTCATCGAATTCAGCCCTGACTTCAGCTACTGTCTGAGGAGATGTATAAAGATCGTATGCAGTATAGAGCATGACTTTAGCTACATTCATCACTCCCTTAGTGCCGATGGTGGTACCGCCGCTTGAAGTGAACTGCCAGCAATGGCCAAGTCCTGCAGGAACGAAAGTCGCAGCCCTGAAACTAGCGACAGGAACAACCCATGTTACATTTCCCACATCACTTGACACTCCTTTCAGGGTAGGATAATCACAACCTAAAGGAAGAACAGTCTCAGGTTTCTTGAGCACAGATTCATCGGTTATTCCTGAAGAAGCCAGCATCTGCTTCGCGAACCCGGTCTCCCTTTCATCATAAACGACGCCGCCTACGGCCTCAAGATTGGTCTGAAGCACCTCTGCCAGTCTTTGGTTGTAAAGTCTCTCAAAATTGCCGGAAACGACCTCGTACGACATGGTCGTGCCCGTTCCGAGAGCTGCTCCTTCAGCAGCCTTCAATGCACGGTTTTTAAGGTCTGCGACCACTGCACGGCTGCCGTTCCTCAGGTAATAGAGGACCTGAGCCTGGGCAGGAACCACATTAGGAGCCTTGCCGCCATCTGTAATGGCGTAATGTATCCTTGTGCCGTCAGGAACATGTTCCCTCATCATGTTCATCATATAATTGAAAGCCTCGACAGCATCAAGAGCTGAACGTCCTTTTTCAGGAGCGCTGGAAGCATGTGACGAAACACCATGGAATGTGAAGCGCATCTGCACATTTGCAAGACCGCTTTCCGTATTTACCAGATTGCAGATATCCGGATGCCAGTCAAGCACTATATCGACTCCGTCAAAACAGCCTTCCCTGGCCATATATGCCTTTCCGCCGCCACCTTCCTCTGCAGGACAGCCGAAAAGCACGACAGTACCTTCATGACCCTCGGCCAGCCATTTCGATATGGCCACGGCTCCTGCCACCGAGCCCGTTCCAAGAAGATTATGGCCACAGCCATGACCGGATCCTCCCTCAACAAGAGCTTTCTTGAAAGCGACTGTATCCTGAGACATTCCGGGAAGGGCATCGTACTCTGCCAGCAGGCCTATGACCGGCGAACCTGATCCGTATGAAGCGATGAAAGCGGTAGGAATACCTGCCACTCCCCTCTCGACCTTGAATCCGTGTTCTTCCAGATGACGTGCAAGCAGTTCGCTGCTTTCATACTCCAGATAGCCTAATTCAGCCAATGAATGTATCTTCTTCTGCAAAGCATCATAAGTATGGAAAGATGACTCCAGATACCTTGTACCGGCATTTGAAGTCTTTGCCTTTGACTGTCTGCGTGCCGAAGCAGGCATTGTACATAAAAGAGAAGCTATCAGTATGAAGATTATTCTTTTCATGCCTTTGACCTTTTCTTGTCATACAACATATATCCCATGATCGACAGGCCGAGGACGGCACATACAGACGAGAACAGCAGGCCGTATCCGCTTGTGAAGATGATAGGAGAGAATGTTATCAATGATATTTCCACCGGAGCTATGAAGAGATATGCTATGCCGTAATGGTCGATGCAATGGCTTTTTGACTCCGGATCCGCGATCCTCAAAAGAGCCATACCCATGGCCATAGTGCCTGTAAACCAGCCCCAAGAGAACATTGCCTTTTCAAACCAGTATTCCTTGAATATGTTCTTGGCCGCCCAGAATATGTAGAACGCCGTGAACAGAAGTCCTGAAACGAAAAGTATAAGCATCGGCACCAGATACTGGGTAACGACAGAAATCTTGATTGAAGCGATACCGAATGCCACAAGATAGTCCGTAAACATGCCGCTGAGACTTGATGATGTCTCCGGACATACATATTCAGTAACCTTGGTACGGTCACAAATGAACTTCATCAGAATGCCGACGATATAAGAACAGCTGAATACCGGAAGTTCAAGTGAAGGAGCTATGCTGGATACGCCTTTATTTATCAGATATCCGCCGAGAACGGCAAGCGATATGACAGAAAGATTGAATGTAAGGGTAGATACTGAAATTGTCGAGAAGGTACCCTCTCCTATACTCTTGCGGTTCTCCTTCAAAACGATACCGGTACGCAGTTCTTCCGGAAGCTGCTCCGCCTCTGTCAGACATGCAGAAAAGCCTTTCTTAGTTCCTATCCTGAGGAAGACCAGTCCGACAACGATAGAACAGATGATTCCGAAGGTAGCAGACGTCATGGCAAGCGTGAGGACTTCCTCCTGCCCGAAATTGGCGAACGCGTCACCCAAGGCAGCGGCACTTCCGTGACCTCCGCAGAATCCTGCCGGCATGGTGATACCGAAAGAATCATTCAAAGGCCATATCTTTCCAAGGATAAGAATACCTAAAAGTCCTCCGAAAGCCCACTGAAGAAGCATTCCACCTTGAGAATAGCCCCACATTCTCTTTACCTTAGCAACATCTCTTGCCTTCGAAGTTGACGTAAAAGGAAGAGCAGCAAAGACAAAGGCAATGAGTATTCCGGCATATGTACCTAAGTTTCCTGATAAAGGCAGTACGTCAAGTGCTTCAGAACCGAGAATCAGACCTATGATTCCCGCAATGACAGCTGGCGGAATGAGAAATCTCTGAATTCCCTTTACCTTTACCCTTATAAGCTTGCCCAATAATATGAGGGCCGATATTATGCCGAGATCAACGACTATTGTCCAAGGTGTAAATACGTCCATTATTCTATTTGTCTGTAATCTGTTTCATTATGTTGTGGAAGTTCTCGAAACGCTTGTCTGCCTTCTTGTTGAACTCCTTGATGACCTCAAGGTCAAATCCTTTCTTTGCAAGATGCTTGTTGACTTTCCCGCCTTCAGCAAGTTCCTTGTCTTCCGCTTTGGTCACATAAGGAAGAATCTTCTTGCGCAATGTAAGATAATCCAGATACTTGTTGCCGTTACCTCTCTTTACTGGGAAAACTACAGCCTTCAGATCCATCGCCAGCTCATTTGCCGGAGCAAGACCGCCTTCTTTCAAAGCAAGGCATGCCGGAATCTCATCACCTGCGCCCATCCATACAGGAATCGCATAAGAACATGGAGCATATCCTATAGCGCTCCACATCACAGTGTTGCGAGGGTCTTCACCCGGATTGACACCTTCAATGACGATTGAAGATACGGTTGTGTAACGAGGAATATAATCCTGGCTGATCACATAACCTTCTCCAAGCTTCTTATCGGAAACATCCTTAAGGTCTGTCTTCATCAGTCCGTGATAGAAAGACCTTGCAGGGTTGTCCAGAATCCAGTCGGGAGTGAAGTTCCTTTTCTTGCCCTCAAAGAGTTTCTTTGCAGCTTCATATCTG
>RHMF01001180.1_pt1 | contig 11881 bp, 19 predicted proteins | sample 5365151 | NCBI WGS metagenome assembly RHMF01 (sample SAMN10266501, study PRJNA497801) | feces metagenome | isolation source: feces | host: Bos taurus | place: China: Prairie of Fairy Mountain | collected 2017-08-14 | reverse complement strand
CACCATCAAATACACAATATGTTGCTACACCAGTTTCGAAGTCATATACAATGTACTGATCTTCATAATCAATACCAACCTTTAGAGATAAAAATAAGTTCTTAACTCTTTTAGGTAAAGATTTCATATTGGTTACATCATCTATACTTGCTGGGACTTGCTTAAATATGATTAAAGAATCTTTATATTCATCACGGCTAACAGCAAACCCTTCATTCATGAATGGTAAAATTTCAGAAAATGTCATTGTACTAATCCTTTTAATTGATGATAAAATTTCTTTTTTAATCTTCTTAAAGCAGTTTCTTTCATCTGACGTATACGTTCTTTACCTACTCCAAACATTTCAGAAATAGTTTTTGAGTCAACTGGATCCATACCTATACCAAAATACATTCTTAATAGATCTTGTTCTCTATTAGATAATGTATCTAGCATATTATCTAAATCCGATAACACAAATTTTCTATTTATCTGATCATCCAGTGGAGCCTCATCATCCGGAATTACATCACAGAGTTGATTACCTTCTTCATCACCTCCAATAAAGTCATCAATAGATAATAACTTATTAGAATATTGTGATAAGAAATCAATTTGAGAAGCATCTACTCCTGTTAATTCTACTAGTTCTTCAACAGATGGATTTCTAGAATGTGTCTGAAGAAATTTATTAGTTGCGTCTAAAATCTTAATAACAATTAATCTTTGTGAGATTGGCAGTCTAATCTCTTCACCGTGAGCATAAATAGTGTTATAAATACATTGTTTTATCCACCATCCTGCATAAGTAAGAAATACTGTTCCTTTAGTAATATCATATTTATCAACACTTTTAATCAAACCCTCTGTCCCTGCAGCAATAAGATCCATTAAAGGTATCCCACGATTTTGATAATGTTTAGCAATAGTAACAACAAATCTTAAATTAGAAGTTATTAATTTATTACGAGCTTCTATATCTCCAGATTGAGCTTTAGAAATAAGAATAGCTACCTCAGAGCTATCCAAAATTTTATATTTTGCAATATCCTTGAGGTAACTATTTAAAAGTTCGTCTTTATAATCAGTATAGATTATTTTCTTATTCATTAACTTCAGATTCTACAGGTTGTTCAGAATCTGCAACTTTTGAATTAAGACCAATACGGATAGAAAGTATTGATATATATGCTTCCATAGCCTTTAATTGAGAAATCAAAAGGTCTTTGTTAAGATTGTCAAGTTGATCAAATTGTTCTTTATCAAGAATAAAATTTCTTAACTTATTAGTTCTTTCACCATTTTCTTGAAATTCTGCAATCATTCTTTCTAAAATTTCTTGTGTCATCATAATTTTAAATGTTTAAAGTATACTTAGTAATAAAATCTCCACATTGGTCACAATAACCTAAATCTTCTTGTTCTCCTAAACATTCTACTAAATCACACCATTGCTGTTGTAATATAGCAGTATCATCACAATAATTGACTAATTCTATAATTGCTTCTTTAAGAGTTTCAATAGGTAAATTTATAGATTCTTTACCATTAATTAATAAAGATGTACAAGTACATCCTTCTGTATATTCATGTTTCATTAAAAAGGCATATTTTTAGTTCTAATAAATTCACTTATAAAATTAGCAAACACTTGAGCTTGTGCTTCATCATATTGATTATTAAAATAAAATTGCCACACATGCATAACTTCATGATAGAAAGTATTCTGAATTTGTTGTTCAGTTAAAACTACTTTACCTATATTTTCAGTACCTTCTACATCAACAGTACGAGCTAATTTAATGGTATTTGTGGCATCACAAAAATAGCCATAATTATTACCATTTAAATGCTCTTCTAATTCTACTTTAATAGTAAATCCTGCACAATTAAATTGTTTAGGAATAGTTTCAAATACTTTATTCATTATTCTAAATCAAAACGGAATACACGCATACGGGGTTGTGTTGGTACCCCATCATCTGAGTAATTAAAGAAAGTACATTCAGCTTTATGTCCACGATATTTAGAATCAAAATTCTCTACATATTCTTCTTTAACTTCTCTATTACCTACAGGCATAGCTTTAAATGTTCTACCATCTTCTAATTCACATATAAATACCATATCTTCAGAGCCTCTTAATCCAAGTTCATAATCAATTACTTTAAAATCTTCAGATTGATACATTTTAATTTTAATTAATTGATTACCTCTAGAACCAGGTTTATAAGGTTTAGAAGGATCCTTAATTACAGCCCCTTCAAATCCTTCTTCGACAAATTGATTATGATACTTCATCATATTATCCCATCCTGAGACAATATCTTGATGTAAAAGTCTAATACAATCTGTTAAATTATCATGTTCAATAGAACTATAAACAAAAATTCCAAATTTATGATTTAAAGTATTTATAAGAAAATTTTGTCTATCATTAGCTGTCATTTCAGGTTGATCTAGAAAATAACAATCATATACCCAGTACTGTAGCCATTCGTTATCGTAAGCATTCTTTTCCATACGAGCAGCTCCACTAATTTGTTGAAGACTTTTACCTCTTACAAACAATTCTCCATCAAGAATCACATTAGGATTTTCTTTAAAAAATTCTACAAGTGGTTTATATGTTCTAATATGAGTAGTAGATACATTGTAATCTTCTCCACCTCTTGAAGCAGTAAGCACTTTATCATCTTTATAATAGAATAAGGCCTTAACACCATCTAATTTTTTACTGATCATCCATTCATTATTAAATATTTTAGTATTTGTAACTTTTTCTGATTGTTTAGCAAGTTGAGGTTTAATTACACCATATTGATTAGTTTTCACATCCCCAAATAGCTCTTCTAATTCAGATTCTTCATATTCGTTAGGATGCTTATCAACTTCAATATAACCTTTATCAAGAAACTTTTTAACTTCACTATTAAACTGGAGAGTATATTGTTCTCTCCAGTTTCTTTTTTGTTTAGTTTTATCAACAATAATTTCGGGACTCAAAGTATTTTTACCCTGTACTTGTCCATAACTGCGTTGAATAATATAACCCTTCTTTTCATCATTCCATTCTTCATTACATTCAACTACAGCATAACGAAACTTATTGGTATTACTTTTACTTAAAAGATATTTAATCATTAATACTTACTTGTGGTGATTCTAAATAATCTAGGAAAAATTCATCTATAAAAGATGAATCTGAATAATGAGTATTTAAAATATACTGTATTGGATCATCTTGTTTTAAAGCATCTTCTAAATCCCAAATTGATAAATCATTTCTTAATTTAAAATGACCTTTGACTTCTACATTTTTATTTTTTAATTCTTCTAAAGTCATTAATACCAAATTGTTAAATACGTATCATCATAATCTTCTTCCTCATTTAACCAATCTAATACGTTTTGGACTTTTTCTAAATAATTTTCATCATACTCCATACTTCCAAAGAAAAACCCACTACAAGTTGGTAATAGATCAGGACCTCTTTCAGGTTTTTCTATAACCAATTTGCATCTATTCTTTAAAGATATTAAATCTTCTTTATCAATTTTAATTGATACACAATTTTCAACTTCATAATCTTTATCTTCAAAGAATTTAACAATAAAATTAGCTTTTCTAAAATAAGCTTTTTCATTGTTTTGATGATTATTAAACCAGATGTCTAATCCCATTATTTAATCTTTAATTAATTGGTAATCCTTAACTATTTCCCAAAGATCTTCTGCATTATTACAGATATGTTCATTACCTTTTTCATCATACCAAGGAAGAATTTCTCCTGTAGTAAAACTTTTTCTTTCAAATAAATACCAAGAAATCCATTCTCTACCATCTTCATTAAAAAGCTGTTTTTCTAAAATAGTAATGGTTTCCCATATATTATTATATAAAGGAGTATCAATAAAATTTAATCCTAAAGAATCCCAATCTTGTACAATAAGATCTTGAGATTCTAAAAGTTTAATATATTCAATAAAAGCTTGCTTATCCATAATAATTATTTAATTAGTGCTACCAAAACCACCTTTTCTATCAGTTATAGTTAAAGTTCCAACAGGATTCCATTCACACACTTCAACTTTATTAAATACAAGTTGTGCAATTCGTTCACCATCTTCAATCCAAACATCTTCAAATCCATGATTAATGAGAATTACCCCTATTTCATTAGTATAATCCATAATGTTATCATATAGGCTCTTTATCCTATATTTCTGTAATTTCATTTTGTTATATTTACAGTTCAGACTATATCATCTCCAACAATATTTTTAATTTGTTGAAGCAGGGCACTCGTGTCAGCATTACTATCCTTTATGAGGACTCGGCTGTTAGTCGTTGAACCTTCAAAGATATTACTATCTAAGCTTGGCTGCTGATTGTCCACTTCTGGATTTTCCAGCAATTCACCCTGTTTTAAGACGCCAATTATAGCATTAAATTTATTAATTTTATCTTTTTCTTGTTGCCTATGTAATAAATTATGTTCTGATCTTGTTAATATTTGTAAATTTTCTAATCTATTATCTGTTTTAATCCCATTAATATGATGTACATCATATTCTTCTTTTAAAATCACCCATCCATCAATAGTTATAAAAAATTTAGGATCAAATTTATCATGATTTCTTTCAATAACTAGTCTATGTTGTCTTACTCTTGTACCTAATATTGAAGAATCACAAGGTCTAGGATGACCTGGACAATATTCAAAAATATATCCTAAATTAGATATAATTTCAGTTCCTTTAAAAGAAGCATTTTTATGACCTATTAAACCATATTGATGATTTCCTTCTTGTAAATATGTTATTTCTTTCAATTTATCTGAACATTCTCTACTACAACATATTTGAGTTTTAACTCTTTTAATTCTACAAGGTTTAACCCAAAATTCAGTATTACATACAGGACATATACATTTTATTTGTGTAGAATGTTGTGATTTTTTATACTCTGCTGCACATTCTCTACTACAACAAACATATCTTGCAGCTCTACTAAAAGGAACTTCTTCCTGCTTTCCACAGAAAGCACAAATAACAGTTTTCTTTTTTTGATTTTTTACATTTTCTTTACCTTTATGATAAAGATCCGAACATTGTTTACAACAAAATTTTCTTTTAGCACTTTTTTTCGCTTGGAATTCTTTTCCACAATTTAAACATACATAAGTTTCCATTATAAAAATTTTAATTATTATTATTAAATATCTATTTTATATATAACAATAATAATCGCTGTTCCAATATAATCCAAGCAAAAAATTCTTAAAATTATTAAATTTTAAATTTAGCGTCTATAGTACCTGGAGTATTCAAAACAGTTAAACCTTTCTTTAAAGCCAATCCTGAACGTGGTCTAACTTGACATTCATAACGATAAAATCCAGAATCGTTAGGCAATTGCATAAATAAACCTGTAGGTACGAGGATCCTAGCTCCTGGAGACATTCTTACTAATGCTTTAGAATGACTATTTCCTGCATAAATTACTTCTACATCACCAAAAGCCTTTAATAGATTTTCGGGAGATAGCTTACTAAAATCTGCACGTACGTCCATACCCGCACTAAGAGATGTTTCATACTTTGGAAGTTCATTATTTGAATTATTGATTACTTTTACTAACATAATTTAAAATATTTTCATAATTACAATTATTATCTTCACTATAAAAAGCCATTACTGGAACTTCTTCATCATTATATAACATTGCAAACGGTGACTTTTTAGCTCCCCATGTATATTTAAATGAAAATGCTTTTTTTCTTGAACTAAAAACATCTTCATTTAATGCTTCTACGTCTATAATATCTTTTAACTTTTGTACTAGTTCTAAAGATTCATTATTGTGCACTATCTTGAGAAACATTTTTCCAAAATTTATAGGTTATATCTTCTAAAGTATTATCACATACTTTATAAAATCTCTGATTAGTATTTGGATTATCTAAACCTCCTAATTCTTCTATATATGGTCCAATTTTAATATAATCAAACCATTTAAGATTTTTAGGGATATCTTTACTTCCTGTATACCAAGCAATTTTAAGATTCTTATTAAAAAATTTAACTCCCATAGAAAAGAATAAAATATCTGATAATTCTCCTCCCATAAAACAAACACAAGAAATACCTTTATTGTTTTCAAGTAATTTATATAATTTAGAAGGAGTTAATTTTTCACCAGAATCTTCCCATAACCAAGGACTATGACAACCTTTACATTTAAATTTACAATTTGAAATATTAAGGCATAAAGAGATTTCATCTGGAACTTCTGCAAAAGTTACTTCATGATTTATATATTTCATAGTTTTGTAAATTTACCAGTTTCAATATTTAAAACATAACAATGTTGAGAATCTAACATTGCAAAATTAGGTCCTATATATTCTTCCAAAATGGTAGGATATGTCATAGTATGTCCAAATATTTGATATATATCTGGAATAGGAGTATCATAAAAATGTTCATGAATATCTGCCCAAATACAGCTACCATAAACATCACGACCGCCTCTTTCTTCAGATATCATGTTTAAAACATCATTACCTAATAATTCATTTAGATTATCAATAGTTATAGGATGATCGAATTTAAAAGTTACAGTACAACGTACTCTTTTTTCTCCATTTAATACTTTTAACCAATAATCTAAAACACCTGCATGAGTAAATAAATAATTTTCAATTCTATAAGAAAGTTGAAAATTATCTAAATTATTCATAAATAATTCAGATATTTGATCAAAGCGTTCATCATCACGTCTACAACCGTAATATTCTTTATATTTAGGCCAATAATTGTAATCATGATTTCCTATTAAAAGAATAACTTTATCAGGATATTCCTTTTTAAAAGCTAATATATCATGAAAATTAACAAGAGCATCTTTTCTTAAAATATATTCATGAGGGTAAGGATCTAGGTAGTCTCCTAAAAAGACTACCTTATCTACCTCATTAATTAGCTCTTTTGCTTTTTTCCAGAAAGTTCTGCCATGAACATCCCCTACTATAAGTATTTTACTCATATAACTTATTAATTAAATAATTTATAGGATCTTTTTCTTTATAAGATATTTCTATTAATTTGATATCTTCTTTATTGCAATAGTTTCTTAAATATTCATCTCTTATTATCTATGCTTCGTATTTTAATTCTCCTCCGAATCCGTACTATACAGAATAATGCTATTTACCATTATATTCTACAAAAGTATTATATTCTGGTAAATAAAAATCAATTTTTATTTTTCCTGTACTACGTATATCAAAAGGAACTTCTACTTCATATTGCATAATATAATTAATATGATTATTATTAAAATAATGCATTAATAATTCTTCTCCATGAGACATATTACATAAAGGACATCCGCATTTATTATTTATGTGATGCACTGGAGTTTGCCAAAAACTTCCATGTTTTCTACAGATTATTTCTACTGGAGTTTTATTATTTTGTCCATACTTTGTTTTACTATAATCATATAAATCTCCATGAATACATTTTGCATCCATAATAAACTCTTTTGTAGTTTTTCTTCTAGTCCCATTGCATATAGGACATCCTTGCCCTTGCATATGTTTTCTAGGAGTTTGATAGAACTCTCCATGAAAAGGACATATTATTGCCACCTTAGTTGTGGTATTAATGTAATTTACTTTTGAATAATCATATACATTCTTATGAATATCTACGGATCTCTAAATAAATTCCTCTTTTGTTAATTTTTGCATTTAATTTTCCTCCTATATTTAATTGAACATCCGGTATTATAAGTATTTTATCCATTTTTAATTTTTATTGGGACAAATAAATCATATCCATCATCATCTTCAAAATGATTTATTTTATCATTATATTTAATTCCAAATTTTGTACGTTTATATATAAAAATTTCCCCATTCCAAGTTGCTTCTGTTGCATTTCTACAATTACCAATATATGTCTCACCAACAATTAAATCTTTCTTTGGTATTGCACCACAACGAATATAATTCTTTACAACATATTCTTGATAATCTTCTGGAGAATCAATTTTTGGAACATCTGGAATCCAATTAATAAATGGTTCCATATTTTGAAGATACTCTTTAAGTTCTTTTGTCATTATACCAATTTTTTTCTACAAAATAAGCAGAGTTGCCAAAAGTTAAAATACCTTTTTCAGAATTAATAAGAAAAGAATTATCTTCAAAATCTTCTAATTCTTCTAATTTTTGACTTTCTGGCCAAGTTATTACTATATATTCCATTATTTTACTGTTTTTGAATATACTCTTTTAGAAGCTTCTAACTTTCTAGGGTTACTATAAGCACTTATAGGTCTTAAATCGTTTATACCCCGCCTTTCAGCGTATTTAATCGTTTTTCAAAATATGTTTCAACTTGCCATTTTTCTATATTCGACAAGCTATTTATATATGAAAAATACTCTTCATCATTTGATGTATTTCTGAAATCTTTTAAAAATTCTTTTTCCAATAAATACTTAAGATATACTGCATGTGCTTTAGTATCAAATGCTTTAAAATACATTCTTTTCTTTTCATAAGTAAAATCAACTTTATATTGTTGATCTCTCTCTGAAAATGAAACACCTCTAATGCCACTAGTATTATCTTTTTTCTTTTTTAAGTTTTTCATATTATCTTGTATGGATACTATTCGTAAATTCTCTTTACGATTATCTAAAGTATTACCATTAATATGATCAACTTGCATTTCTGGATTGTTCATAACAAGTCTATGAAAATAGATTTTTTCTTTCTTTTGATTACCAGTAAATAAATATGGTTTATCATTTTTATATACTGTCCTCCACTTATGGCCTTCTAATTTTTCTATATCGTCTTTATCTAAAGTAAAGGTTTCAACGATATTACCTGATGAATCATAAGTATCTATTTCTATATAATTTTCTAAAATACGAACTTCATTAGGGTCAAATACCCCTCTTGGATTAGAATCTTTAAACTCTCCAAATTTCATAAACTGTTCTCTATGTTTTCTACATAAATACATATTAGCATTTTTTATGAAATTTACTCTTTTTTCTTCGGAAGAAACTCCGCATACATCACAATAATGAATTTCTTTGCTCATAATATTAATATTTTAAATTAAACAAGGGCCTAGACTATACCATCAACCTAAATAGGTTGCCCATTGGTAGTCGTTGAGGGCTTTAATATTTCATACATAAGTATACTTACAAGACGTGTAAATACCAAATATTTATGACTAAAATATTACTATCCCTGCTGATTGTCCAATCCTCTTACTTTTCAAACCCCCACGTATACTAAAGTATAGTTCCGTTGTGGTAAAGAGGCTCTAAGGAGTTTCCAGCATATTCTGGGTTTGCTTAATATTATTACTAATATTAGGGGCGTCTAATTCACCCAATAATTCTTACCCACCAATCTATATTAGTAGATTTACATTTAGGACATTCTTTAATAGGGACATTAACAACATGACCACAATCTTTACATTCACTCATAGGGATATTAAAGGTGAAATAATTAATGCCTTCCTTAATACAATAGTTTAAAATCTTTAAATATTGTTCTTTTGACAAATGTTCTTCTAAATGAATATGACAAGCTTGTCCTCCATCACAATAAGTATTTATATCTTTATTATGTAATTTAAGTTTATCTAATACAGATAAACTATTGTCCCACTGTTTAAAGAAATAACTACTATAAAGATTTTGATCTTTAGGAACATAATATCCATCAGATTTATCCCAATCATATAATTTCACAGCTAATGATTCTCCAGGAATAGCTTCACTGTTAAATAAGAATGGTCTCTTTTTATCATGAATACCATGAAGTTTATTTTGTTCTTTAATGGTTCCAAAAATTAATTGTAAAAATTCTTTATAATCTTTATTATTACTAATTTCCATTCCTAAGAATTGTGCAGCCTCACAATATCCAATAATACCAATAGTACTATATAACTTATTTAGATAAATATATCCAGCATTAGAAGAAGCAAAAGCACCTTTTTCTTCCCAGTCATATAACATAGTTTTATATGCGATATGATATTTATAAACTCTATCTAGAATATTTATTAAATATTTAATAAATTCATTACGAATATTCCATTCTTTTTCAGTATTATAATTACATATAGGATTTATCCAAAGATTTCCACATTCTCGAATAGCAAAATCATCAGGATGTACAAATTGTTTAAAATAATCTTGTATAATTCTATTAATATTAAGAGTAATAACATTACAAGAACCAGTCATAATACCTTGTAATCCATTAATAGAACTAAAAGTATTATCTTGAATTTCATTTAATACTCTACAACAACTAGCAAGACTTGAAGGATTATCACTTAAATAACAAAAGAAACTCCCACCTTTTTCCCATTCTTCAGCACATAATTGCTTATATTCTTGATCTATGACATCTATACCATTATGTACCATTGCCATAGTAGTTACTGGAAATGTGAGTGGTTTAACAAGTCGGAGTTCTCGATGAAGTTCCATAAATATTCTTTGAAGAGTATCAATAGCTTCCCATTGAGGTTGGGAACCATCAGGATAATAAAATTCTTCAAAAAGAGCATTAAAATAAGTCTTATCGTAATAAGAAAGATTACTAAAAGGTGAATTAAAACTTCTATTACCTGCTGGTTGATTCACACCATAGATAAACTGTTTCATGCCTTTACGAATATAATCTTTAATAGTTAATTTCTTTAACCAATGTTCTCCGCTAATAACACAGTTTAATTTCTCATACCATTTTTCTCCAAATTCAGCAATTACATAATAGTTAAGTGCAATGATATATTCTCCTGTAGCAACTGCACCTTTACATTGAGATGAAAGTAAGAAAATAAGATTAGTAACCTGTCCACTAAATGATTGAATATCATTAGGCGGTTCTGGAGTAACCATATCAATATTTCCTACACCTTCTGTCATAAGAGGATAAAGAGAAGCAGCCATACAATATGGTTTAAGTACTGATGTTGAAGCTTCATCATGGGTATAAATAATATGAGAATCCAAATCTTTAACATATTGAGAAGCAACTTCGGGGAACATTTTCTTTAATTGTTTCTTCATACGATAACGCTGAATCTCACGATTTTCTCGTTTTCTATCTTCCCCTTCAAGAGTAGCAACATTTTTAGAAGAAACATTAGCATTAGCATCAGTTTCTGAAGATGTTGCAGCATTCTCAGAACTATTTACAAACTCATCTTGATACTTAATTTTAGTAATTAATTCTCTATAATGAGATTGAGTATTACGATAGGAAGAATAGGCTTCTGCAACTGCATCAAAATTATAATCTTTAAGAGTTTCAATTACAATATCTTGAATTTCTTCAATAGTAATACCATCCCAAAAATACATGTCAGTAACCATTTTTTCAATAGTTTCTTTATTTTCTTCTGGACAGCATGCATCAAAGGCTTTATTAATTGCTTCCACAATTTTATTACTATCAAATTCTTGAAAAGTACCATCACGTTTAATTACTTGCATAATTTATAAAATTTAATATTATATTTTCAATATTTTCTTCTGGCTCTTTATAAGAAATTTCTAATAGAGAAACCTTATCTTGATATAAGTTACAAAAATCTCGTAATAATTGATCTCTTCTTTGTTGTTTTTCAAATTGTAATTGTCCACCAAAATAATCTATAGGAATGTAATGTTGTCTTCCATTATATTCTATAAAATATTGTTTATTATTATATTTAATAAAGAAATCAATATATAAAACACCATCAAAAAAATCATTAGTTAATTTAAACTATGATTTAAAAGGAATTTTATGTTTATTTAATATATTAAATATTAATCGTTCTCCATGAGATTGAG
>RHMF01001960.1_pt1 | contig 11883 bp, 12 predicted proteins | sample 5365151 | NCBI WGS metagenome assembly RHMF01 (sample SAMN10266501, study PRJNA497801) | feces metagenome | isolation source: feces | host: Bos taurus | place: China: Prairie of Fairy Mountain | collected 2017-08-14 | reverse complement strand
TAAACGTCTAATAAGTAGATAGTGTAAACCAAAGATAGAGCAGTATTTGGAAGAAGGAGCGTTTATTGTGGATATTGAAAAAGAACATAGACAAAAAACAAAGCACAAAAAGAAAAAAGGCTTAGGTCGTACAATATTGACAGCGTTTGGTTTTTTATTACTGTTTCTTGCAACAGTAGGGCTTACAATTGGTTTTTTGACTGTTCGACCGCCGGATGTTTCCGACAATAAGCAGAGTGTAGAACAGACAGAGATAAAAGGCGAAAAACGTACGGCAGGGCGATACAGCGTACTGGTTGTCGGTACCGACGATGCCGGGCTAAACACAGACACCATTATGGTAGCATCTCTGGACAGCAAACACAATGTTGCCAGTGTAATGAGCATTCCTCGCGATACCATGTCTAATGTGACACGTAATGTGAAAAAAATCAATGCAGCGTATGCAGCAGGGGCCAAAGATGGTGTAGGCAATATTGATAATCTCAAAAAAGAAGTTTCTTATTTGATGGGGTTCCCGGTTGATAATTATGTGATTATTGACTTGACCGCATTTGAAGAACTGATTGAGGCGATAGGCGGCGTTACGATTGATGTACCTCAAGATATGCATTATGATGACCCGTATCAGGATTTGCATATCCATATTGAAAAAGGATTGCAAACTTTAAATGGGAAAGATGCAATAGGGTTTGTACGGTATCGTAAAGGATATGCCCAAGGTGATTTGGGGCGTGTACAAGCGCAGCAAATGTTTATTCAAGCGCTGGCAGAGCAGGTGGCGACCCCGGCAACTGTTACCAAATTGCCACAGCTGACAGATATCGTGTTGGATAATATGCGTACCGACTTGACTTATGGGGAGTTGGTATGGTTTGTAAAAGAAGCTGTGAGTGTAGATATGGGCACTGACTTGCACATGTTTACGTTACCCGGTGTTGCTGAAACTGTAAAACCGGAAGGCTCCTATCAGGCGTTATCTTATTATTTGCCGTTTGAAGATGAAATTTTAGCGCTGGTGAATCAGTATTTCAACCCATATTCTCGTGATTTGGTAAGTTTGAATGTGGTGGATACCGATGCACTGCTGCGCAAAGCAGGGATTCAACGTGAAGAAAAGAAACAGCAGGAAGATGCTTTGAAAGAAACTGAAGACGGCGAAGAACCTGTAGAACTGGACGAAAACGGAAATCCAATAGAAAAATCCGATGAAGATACCATCGGCGAAAAGAATAGCGATGACAGTAGCAGTGAAGAAACAGTTGATGGCAACAATGGAGAAAATACAGGTGAAACCACAGAGCCAAGCAGTAAAGACACTGATAATAATGAAAATGCTGAATCGGATGAAGTGCCGTTTGATCCAAATACACAGGCACCGGATGAAGTGCTAAAAAGTGAAGCGGAGCAGAACGAAAATACTGTAGAAGAAAATGAGAATACCGGTGAAGGCAACAACACCGCAGAACCGAACGAGGATAACAGCACCTTTATACCGGAGCCTTCGGTTGAGGAACAGCCACCTGCAGAGGTGCCAAGCCAAAGTGGTGGCATTCCGGGCGAAGTATTAAAATCTGATTTAGAATAATCCTATAGGAGGAGATAAACTATGTTTACCAATGAAAAAGATGTTATTTTAGAAACCATTCGCTTAGCTAGCGAACGTGAACAGGCAAGAGCAGATTACGAAGCAGCTAACGGTGCCAAAAAATGGGGTGTATATCTGCCGGAAGAAAAAGCACTGAACGACTACTTAATGACTTTGGATCGTGATGCTGTAGAAACATTAGAAGCCCTGATGCTTATCGGTCGCGACGATGAACATCGCGCAGCAGATGTATCTCCGGAGCAGAATTATCTGAACCTGAAAGAAAAACGTTATCACCATCATCCGGACCAGCAGGCTGCAGTATATTATCTGACCGGCAAAAAACCGCTTGCACAGTTCCTGGAAGAAGGATTAAACTATCTGGGGATTATCCTGTAAGTAAATCTTGCACTTCAACAGTCAGTCACTAATGTGGCTGGCTGTTTTTATTTCGGCACAATATTTTTACTCTCCGTTGCGTGGATTGCTTTTCTGTGTGAAATGCGGTATGCTTTATGCAAGGGGGAGATGATATGGATAATCAGAAAACAGGTGAACTGATTCGTGCGCTGCGCAAGGAAAAGGGCTATACGCAAAAGCAGCTGGCGGAACTCCTTCATATCAGTCCGAAAACTATATCCAAATGGGAAACAGCTGCCGGGTATCCTGATATATCATTAATTGCACAGCTTGCCAGAGTACTGGATACTACCGGTGAGCAGCTGCTGCAAGGCAATACACTAAAACCAATACAACACGGAGGCAATATGAAGCGGATAAAATTCTATCAATGTGAAGAGTGTGGCAATGTGCTTACCGGTACAGGAGAAGCGACAATTAGCTGTTGTGGACGAAAATTGGCACCATTGCAGGCAGCCCCAATGGATGAGGCTCATGCTGTAACTATTGAGTCGCTGGATGACGATGAATTTGTTACCTTAGCCCATCCTATGGAAAAAGATCATTATATTAGTTTTGTAGCATGGGTACGATTTGATCGTGTTCTGCTGGTGCGTATGTATCCGGAGCAAAATCCGGAGTTGCATGTGCAGATTCCGCGTAAAAGTGAAATGTATGTATGCTGCAGCAAAGATGGATTGTTTCGTATGAAGCTGTAAATAAATATTTCGTTAGACCATGCAAATGAGATAGATTTGCATGGTTTCTTTTTTGCGTAAAATGGGTTAAAATAATGGCAAGAAGAGGAATGTAAGATTTATACTGAAAACGCTTTAAAACGAAAAATACGATGTTTGAGCATATCATGAAAAGGATGGATGTGTATGTGCAGTAATAACAATCAACAACGAAACAAAACGGTGCTGGTAACGGGAGCTTCCCGTGGAATAGGCAAAGCTGTAGCAATGCAGTTTGCCCGTGAAGGGTACAAAGTAGCGGTACATTATAATAGCGGAACAGCAGAGGCAGAAGCACTTGTAGCGCAGCTTATACAAGAGGGATGCGATGTGATGGCGGTACAGGCCGATATACGTGATAGTGCTCAGGTGCAGCGTATGGTAGATACGATTATGGCGCAATGGGGAGTTATTGATATTTTAATCAATAATGCCGGAATTGCTCAGCAAAAATTGTTTACCGATATTACCGATGAGGAATGGCATAACATGTTTGCGGTACACGTAGACGGTACATTTTATTGTACCAGAGCAGTGTTGCCGGCTATGATTGCACAAAAACAAGGTGTCATTGTGAATATTTCCTCAATGTGGGGGCAGGTAGGCGGCTCTTGTGAAGTGCATTATTCTGCGGCGAAAGGTGCCATTCAAGCTATGACAAAAGCATTGGCCAAAGAAGTAGGACCATCAGGCATTCGTGTTAACTGTGTAGCTCCGGGAGTGATTCAAACAGAAATGAATGCCATGCTGGATTATGAAACACTGGAAGCACTGAGACAAGAAACACCGCTTGAAATGCTGGGCACCACAGCACATGTAGCAGAGGCGGTGTATTACCTTTGTAGTGACAAAGCGGCATTTATTACAGGCCAAATTATGGGCGTAAACGGCGGAATGATTATATAGCAAAGACGTGTGTCCGCTTGTGAAGAATATTGTATACAAGCGAATTAGTGAGATTAAATTGATTTATCGTATAAATTAGAAAAAAGGCTTGCATTTTGTTTGGATTCATAGTATCATTGTCCACATGAAAAAGAATAATGTCTTTTGTAAAAAGACTATATTAGGGGGATGACACTATGATGGAATTTATCACACATTGGAATGGCGTAATTAATGGGATCGTATGGGGGCCGCCTATGTTGGCTCTGCTAATTGGTACAGGTATTTTACTGACCGTACGTAGCGGATTTGTGCAGGTTCGCAAATTTGGCACTATTATGAAGCATACATTAGGCAGTTTGTTTACCCCTGATGCACACAAAAAAGATGAATCCGGCGTAACACCGTTTCAGGCTGTGGCGACAGCATTGGCATCTACTGTAGGTACAGGGAATATTACTGGGGTTGCTACTGCCATTACTCTTGGGGGGCCTGGTGCAGTTTTTTGGATGTGGGTCAGTGCATTCTTTGGGATGATGACGAAATATGCCGAAGTATTGCTGGCGGTACATTTCCGTGAAAAAAATGAACGTAACGAATGGGTAGGGGGCCCGATGTACTACATCGAAAAAGGTCTTGGCTGGAAATGGCTGGCTGTGATTTTTGCAGTATTTGCTGCAGTTGCATCCTTCGGGATTGGGAATATTGCGCAGTCCAATTCTATTGCAAATGCTGTAAATGAAACAATGGGAATTAACCCGCTGATTACCGGTATTATCGTAGCAATCGGTGCCGGGATTGTAATCTTAGGCGGTATTAAACGTATTGCACAAGTAACTGAAAAATTGGTTCCGTTCATGGGTTTGTTCTATGTAGTATTAGGTGTTGCTACTTTGGTTATGAACTTTGGCAATCTACCGGAAGCATTTAGACTGATTTTCTACTGTGCATTTAATCCGGATGCAGCATTAGGCGGTGTGACTGGTTATACAATTATGTTGGCGATTCGTTACGGTTTTGCGCGTGGTGTATTCTCCAACGAAGCCGGTTTGGGTAGTGCGCCGATTGCACACGCGGCAGCAAACACTAATAGTCCTGTAAAACAAGCTTTCTGGGGCGCATTTGAAGTATTCTTTGATACCTTTATCATTTGTACAATCACAGGATTGGTAGTAGTATCCTCCGGCGTATGGACATCCGGACTGGAAGGTACCGCATTGACGATTGCTGCGTTTAGCAGTTCCTTGGGCAATATCGGTGCTTGGGGTGTTACTATCGGCACCATCTTGTTTGCATTCTCCACCATTTTGGGTTGGTCTTACTATGGGGAAAAGGCAATTGAATATTTATTTAAAGGGACTTCCATGGTTGGTGTTGTAAAACTGGGATATCGTGTAGCATTTGTGTTGATGACCATCTTCGGGGCTGTAGGCAGCTTAAAACTGGTATGGGATATCGCAGATACACTGAATGGTTTAATGGCTATTCCAAACTTAATTGGTCTGGTAGCACTGAGTGGTATCGTAGTAAAATTGACAAAAGAACATTTCAGCAAAGCTGAATAATTTAGCCCACACAATTTTATTTTCATACAGAAACAGGAGCTTGCGACTTTTAGGCGCGGCTCCTGTTTCATTTTTTTCTTTAACAATTTGTTAACCTGTGATATAATAACACCAAATGACCTTTTATAGAAAGGCGAGGAGAACGGGATGTTATTAGATTTTACATATGAAGGCAGACCGGCAGAATTGCCGGCATTGACATTGGCTTTTGTGGGAGACGCGGTGTACGAGCTGTATGTACGGCAAAATATTTTGTCGCTGAGTGTGAAAGCGCATAATCTGCATTATCTGGGCGTAAGCCGTGTAAACAATAATACGCAGGCAATGCTCTTGATGCGTATTGAACCGGAATTGACCGAGATTGAGCAGAGTGTGGTGCGCCGCGGCCGCAATGCAAAAGGGATTGTTCCTAAAAATGCTGCAGTTCAGACATACCGCAAAAGTACTGCTTTGGAAGCTTTAATTGGATATTTATATTTGAATGGAGAAAATGATCGTCTGCTTTGGATTTTGGGGCAGATTGAGGACGTAGTAGCACAAGGGGGGCATTAGTATGCGTATAGCCAATTATGACGCAGCAGATTTGCTTATGGTAGATGCGTTTCTGCAAAAACGGCCTGCAATGGATAAATCTACAGTGCAAGAATTACTGAAAACTTGTAATGTGTCGTTTGTGCTGGAAGAAATCAATCGCTGGCAGAGTACAATGATTTGTGAGTTGAAAGATTCTTATGTGCAGCAGAGCCAGCGCTATGTGACTTTGTCTGCCGATGGCTATACGTTGCCGTCTCAGCTCAGTGCAGAGGATAAAGCCCGTGCGGAAGAATTGATTGGGCAGGCCTTTGCGTTGTATGAGGAGATGTCTCAGCTGAAAGGCGAGTTTGCCGGGCGCCCAAAACCGGAGCATTACCTGTATGGGATTCCGGTAGAAGATGCTCGTTATATTTTGCCTCTCGCGGTAAAAACCAATATTACCGTTGCTACTACCGGCGATAAATTGTTGGATTGGTTTCGTATGATGAACCGTCCGCTGGACAAAGATATGTTTGCCGATATCCATGATGCATTACTGGCACTCTTGCCGGAAACATTGGGTAAATGGCTGGACAGTCAGACTTATAGCTATGAAGATACCGGTATGATGAATCAGTTCTACAAGGCTGAGTTGGAGGCGATTACTCCACAAGAGCCGGTAGTATTATTGCGTACCTTTGATAAACCGGAACTGAAAGCAGGGCTCGGGGCGCTCACCAGTACCAAGGCAGAGGCACCTTCTATGGTGCTGGATGGTTGGGGTGATGAGGCAGATACAAAAGCCAAAGGTGTCATCAACCGTGTTATGGGCTATGGACATACCAGTATTGCGGAGCAGTGTCGTACCACATTTGGCATGATGTTTAGTTTGGTAACTTATCATCAGCAAGAGCGTCACAGATTGCCAAATACTTATCGTGAACCTTGGCTTAACATTTTACTTGAACCGGAACGTCCTCCTGTGATTCCGCAGACTGTTATTGATGGCGGATTTGAAGGGCGATATCGTAGATTGGTGCAAGATATGCAGCGATTTCAGCAGCGTATTGCGGGGCATTATAAGGGTGGCTTGTGGCGGTATTTCCTGCTCAACTGTCAGCAGGTAAAAATCATTACCAGTACCAATGCTCGTATGGATTGTGGGATGCTAGCGGAGCGTATCTGCAACAATGCCCAGTGGGAAATTAACCGCATTGCTGTAGCTAAGTTAGAGAAATTGCGTAAGCTGTCGGATATCTTGTACAAGACCGCTGTACCATCCTGCGTATATGGTGCATGTAAAGAGGGTAAAATGACTTGTGGGCGAGCAGCAGAAATGCGCGCCAAATACAGAATAGAAGAATAACTGGAAAGATTATTATATAGCTTTTTGTATAGAAAGGGTGTACACTATGGGAGACATTTTCGGTCGTAATCCTGTAATGGAAGCGTTAAAAACAAATCGTACCATCAATAAAATCTGGGTGGTAAAAGGAGAACAAAAAGGTTCTATCCGAGAAATCGTGGCATTGGCCAAAGAAAAACGCATTATGGTGCAGCAGGTAGATCGCAGTAAATTAGATGCCATGTTCCCAAAACAGAATCATCAGGGCGTCGCTGCATCTGTAGCATCCGCTGATTATGTAGACTGGCAGGATATTGTAGATATTGCACGTAAAAAAGGTGAAGATCCGCTGATTGTTATTTTGGATGAATTGGAAGATCCACACAATCTGGGCGCAATTTTACGTAGTGTAGATGCCGTGGGTGCTCATGGTGTAATTATTCCAAAGCGTCGTGCTGTGCCGCTGACTGACGGGGTAGCAAAAGCATCTGCAGGTGCCATTGAGCATGTGCCTGTAGCACGCGTTAGCAATATTGTTCAAGTCATTGAAGAACTGAAAAAACAGGGTATCTGGATTGCCGGTGCCAATATGCATGGCCAGTATATGCACAAACAGGACTTGACCGGTCCGTTGGCGATTGTAATCGGCAGCGAAGGTAAGGGTCTGGGCAAATTGGTTAGCGAAAGCTGTGACTATATAGTGTCTATCCCAATGCAGGGTAAAATCAACTCTCTCAATGCATCCGTGGCAGCAGGTGTATTGTTGTATGAGGCATATCGTCAGAGAAACGCAGGCAAATAATCATGAAAGAGTATTTGATTGTAGATGGTTACAATATTATAGGTGCGTGGCCGGAGCTGCAGGAATTGAAAGAAAATAATCTGGAGCATGCCCGTGCACGTCTGATTGAAATTCTGGCAGTGCATGCAGCTTTAAGCAAACGCAAAGTAATTGTAGTCTTTGACGCATATCAGGTAAAGAAAAACAATGGGTCACAGGAAGTGATTCAAGGCATCGAGGTTATCTATACCAAAGAAAATGTAACCGCAGATATGGCCATTGAACGATTGACTGCACAGATTCCAAAGCACGAAAAAGTATATGTAGCCACTTCTGACCGTCTGCAGCAGGAAACCATATGGGGAAAAGGCGCATTTCGTATTTCGGCTATGGAACTGAAAAGGGAAATCGATATGACTACCCAAGAGCACAAGCCGCATTACGAGCCAAAAGTATATGTGTCCAACCGTTTGGAAGATAGAATAGATCCGGAAGTGCGTAGAAAACTGGAAATGATTTCTCGCAAGTCCTAGTGTTCATTGTTGTATAGGACAAGCTATAGTATGATAATGGGAGACAATGGAAAGGTGGAAGATAGATGGAAATGACAGCACTACAAATCGGCGCAACAGATCTGGAACATCTGACAGATGAAGAAATTGTATCCCTGGCCAAAAACGGTGACACAATAGCGTTAGAGTTTTTAATCAGTAAATACAAAAACTTCGTGCGCTCTAAAGCCCGTACGTATTTTTTGATTGGGGCAGATCGCGAAGATATTATACAGGAGGGAATGATCGGCTTATATAAAGCCATTCGAGACTATCGGTATGATAGACAGACCTCGTTTCATTCCTTTGCAGAAATTTGTGTTACACGGCAGATTATCACTGCTATCAAAACAGCAACCAGACAGAAGCATATGCCGCTGAATTCGTACGTATCACTGAATAAGCCTGTATATGAAGAAGAATCGGAGCGTACACTATCTGATGTGATTACCCAAGGCAAAGCAGGGAATCCGGAGGATTTGTTTATCGATCAGGAAGATTTTCTGGATATTGAAAGCACTATGCAGCGCATTTTGAGTCCGTTAGAGCAGGATGTAGTAAATTTATATCTGGAAGGCAAGTCTTATGTAGAGATTGCCCAGCAGTTGGATCGTCACGTTAAATCGGTAGACAATGCTTTGCAGCGTGTCAAACGCAAACTGGAACAGTATTTAGAAAGCCGCAGTTTGCATGTAAAATAAACTGATAGCAGTAGAATGATAAGTTGAAAAAATTATTAAAAAATAAGAAAAAAGTTGTTGACAAGCACAACGCTTTTGAGTATAATAATTTTTGTTGGTGACAAGTTTGGAGGGGTTCCCGAGCGGCCAAAGGGGACGGACTGTAAATCCGTTGGCTCTGCCTTCGAAGGTTCGAATCCTTCTCCCTCCACTTTTACTGTCGCGGGATGGAGCAGTTGGTAGCTCGTCGGGCTCATAACCCGAAGGCCGGAGGTTCGAGTCCTTCTCCCGCAACCATTGTGCTTGTATAGCTCAGTCGGTAGAGCGTTACCTTGGTAAGGTAAAGGTCACCAGTTCGATTCTGGTTACAAGCTTTTTTAAAAAAAGTTTATATATGGCGGCATAGCTCAGCTGGCTAGAGCATACGGTTCATACCCGTAGTGTCCGGGGTTCAAGTCCCTGTGCCGCCACCACAAAGACCTAAGCAATTAGGTCTTTTTCTTTTCCTTGTACAGCCATGAACGGAACGAAGCATAAAATGTTTGTTATGATTTCTGAGAGAAATTCAATATTTCCTGTTGCTTAAACGATTGAATTGTGATATACTACTATTCGTTCCGATGAGGTACACGAATACCATATATGGCGGCATAGCTCAGTTGGCTAGAGCATACGGTTCATACCCGTAGTGTCCGGGGTTCAAATCCCTGTGCCGCCACCACTAAGACCTAAGCAATTAGGTCTTTTTTCTTTTCTCAGGAAACTATCTCGCAGCATCAATCGAAAAGATGGGTACTCTTTTTTAGCAATTCTTTTCCTCGCCATTTAATGATAATTTTTTGCTCCGGCATATTATCGGTGTATTTGCCTGATGGTGTACCGGAGTTTTCTGTTTCGTTGTATTGTACGTTGCTGTCGGTAAAGCAGAGGGGCGGGAACAGCACACACCACCAGTTCCTGCCTTGTGCTTCGCCGATTAAGATACGCAGTGCTTCGTAATTTCCGGCCGGCAGGCTGAAACTGCCGTAGTATTTCACCGGAAAGTCAAATCGGCCGTATTGTAATGTGACGGTATCCGTGCTATTGTTTTGGGCTAAAGTTGCGTTGGCGATTTGCGTAATTTGACTTAGATTGTTTTGAATGATTGCACGACTTTCATCTAAGGATTGTGAAGATTCCAACTGCGGAGATAAGTATGCCACTACGGCATCTTTCACTTTTAGTTTTATAGCTTGGTCATCTTCACTATTGCTGCTTCCAAGTACATGAATACGAATGAGGGAATCGGTATCAATTTGTCTTACAATATCGATTTGCATAGCCACTAATGCCAAAGCTACGACGATGACTAGAAGCATAAACTTTTTCTGCAACGGATGCTCTATGAGCTTATGGCATTCATTTTTGGCACGTTGTATGCTTTGTGCGAAAATAGCACGTAATAGCTGGGGAAATGTGATATACATAGTTTTTTTCATGACGCAACACCTCTTTCTGTTGTCAGTATTGCCTGAATGGTATGGTTTTAGACAACGAAAGATGGTATAATATTCTCAACATCATATAAATGAGGGATGAAGATGGCGGCTAAGAACGATAAAAATGATATGAAGACCAATGTGATGCGGGTGCTGGACCAAAAAAAGATTGCCTATGAGCATCATTGCTATGCCGATACCGGTGCGGTAAGCGGTGCCGAAGTGGCCCAAGCATTGCATCAGGATCCAAACAGAGCGTTTAAGACATTGGTGACTACCGGGAAAAGCAAGACCAACTACGTATTTATGATACCGGTATTAGAAGAATTGGATTTAAAGAAAGCAGCCAGTGCTGTAGGGGAAAAGTCTATAGAAATGCTGAAAGCCAAAGAATTGCTTCCGCTTACAGGCTATGTGCATGGGGGCTGTTCGCCAATCGGTATGAAAAAGCTGTTTAAAACCACTATTCACACCGCAGCCGAGCAATACGACACCATTATGTTCAGTGCCGGGAAAATCGGCTATCAGGTAGAGCTGCCATTGGCTTCGTTGCAAAAAGTGATTCCTGTACAAGTGGCAGATTTGATTGTAGAAAAATAAGAATGTAAAGCTAAAATAAAAACCTGGATAGAAAATAAAAATCAGCAATTACTGAGAAACTTTTCAGTGATTGCTGATTTTTTTGACTCAACCTTTGCCTACCACGCATGGAATACGTAATACTTGACCGATTTGCAGCATATATGGTGCATACAGATTATTAAACTGTGCAATGTGCTGCCAGGTGATGCCCGGCACTTGCTGCTGATAAGATGCAGCGATATTGGCCAAAGTGTCTCCGGCTTTGACAATATAGGTATAACCGCCTTTTGGACATACTTCTGCTTCCGGATCCTCTTTTTCAGGTTCCGGAACCGGTACAGTTGGTTTTGGCATCTGTACCGTGGTGCCGTTGGACAGTACGTTGGTTACGACGTTGAAGTCTCTGGTCTGGAATGCGCATACGCAAATCTCCAGAATGGCCACAGCACGGATTTTGGACGTTTCACATGGAGCTCCTTCCAGTTTGGCGTCGGTATATTCCACCCGCTCTCTGCAGCGAATCATCGTATCATCTGTGATAGCATCAAAGTTCACCACGGTGGTGAATGGAATATCGGCGCTGGTTTCGCGCAGTTCCTGTTCGCAGTTGCAAGCCACATAATATACCTGTACATGAATGGAACCTTTGATGATGACCTTGTTGCAGATTTTTTCATAGCTTACGTTACGTACACAGGCCGTCATATTTTTAGCACTCTTAACGAGCATATGATTGACATCCAGTGGCAGATTTACATCGATGGTCTGGTTCACATTTT
>RHMF01004640.1_pt1 | contig 11885 bp, 10 predicted proteins | sample 5365151 | NCBI WGS metagenome assembly RHMF01 (sample SAMN10266501, study PRJNA497801) | feces metagenome | isolation source: feces | host: Bos taurus | place: China: Prairie of Fairy Mountain | collected 2017-08-14 | reverse complement strand
TTCGAAGACTCGTTAAAAGCTGTTTTGAGCGCCAAAACAGCGGGTTTTGATACTATCGCTATCTACGAAGAAAGCAACCTTTCTGAACAGGCTGCACTGGAGGCTGAATCCACTCTGCATATTCACGACTTTGTAAATCTGACTGCACTCTATGGTGAATTATTTGAATAAGCTGAACGCATATTACTGTCCGCCGCACAATAAAAGGGCTGTCGCATAAGCGACAGCCCTTGATTCTTTATATTCTGTTTTCTGCAGAAATTACAGAGAAGTTTCAAATTCGGATGCTTCTTCGATGCATTCTACGCATTCCATGTCTTCCGCCTGATAAATGATCTCGCCTTCTTTGATAGTGGCAATTACCTGAATATCACGGATTTTATCTTTTGGCACAGTCAGAATATCCTGGTCCAGAACAACCATATCACCGCGTTTGCCAACTTCCAGAGACCCTTTTACATCGTCATCAAAGCACTGGTAAGCAGCATCGATGGTAACAGCTTTTAAAGCAGTCATAATATCTACTGCAAACTCTTCACCCAGTACATTGCCGTTTCTGGTACGACGGTTTACTGCAGTATCTAACAGCAGCATCATATTTGGAGGCCCGATTGGGCAGTCCTGATGCAGAGTAAAGCGCATACCGCGTTTTGCAGCCCATGCCAGAGGGCTGATACGGCTTGCACGTTCCGGCCCTAATACAACGGTACGATACCAGTCACCCCAGTAATATACATGGTCATGGAAGAAGCTTGGGATAATGCCCAGTGCCTGAATACGATCCATCTGATCTTCACGAATTGTCTGCGCATGAATCAGAACAGGACGTAAATCTTCTGTTAAACCGGTTTCCTGTAATGCTTTTTCATAGATATCCAGACAGTTATCGATAGCAGCATCGCCGTTGCACTGCATCTGCAGCTGCCAGCGATTATTCATACATTCTTTAAACAGCTCCAGAATGTGTTCTTCGCTTTCATAAGTCGGATAACCACAATAGTCTGGTTTTTCACCAGCCGGAGCCTGATAATACGGTTTACTCATCCATGCAGTGCGAATCTGTGGAGAACCGTCCAGAATTACTTTCGCACCGGAAATTTTGAAATGGGTACGATATTTAGACTCAGGAGAAGTAATCCCTTCCAGAGCTACTTTTGCTGCACTTGCTACACGTACATAACCCAGCACATCGGCCGAAATCAGACCTGCACCGGTACAGAACTGCAGCAGCGGACGCATATCCGCTTCAAAGTTGCCGTCCATTACGGTTGTGTAACCATGTTTAATATACATCTGTTCTGCACGGCAGATAGATTCAATCATGGTTTCCGCACTTGGCATCGGCATTTTGCTTAATACAGTATCACGAATCGCCAGGTCCTGGAACAGACCGGTCAGTTCACCGGTTTCCGGATCACGATAAATATGACCGCCTTCCGGATTTGGTGTGTCTTTGGTAATATTCAGCACTTCCAGTACTTTGCTGTTTACAACACCTAAGAGACCGCTGGTGTTAATCATAACAATCGGAACTTCGGTAGAAATCTGATCCAGGTCTTCTTTTGTTGGATGCAGCTGACCATCAAACAGCGCATGGTCATAGCCCATACCGATAAACCATTCGCCTTCCGCTACCGGATGTTCTTCCAGATATTCTTTTGCCTGTTCCACTAAATCTTTTACGCTATTGGTTTTACCTACTGGAGATGGGTCAAAACGAGGGAAAATATAGCTGGAACCGAAATGGCTGTGGGAATCAATGAAACCCGGCAGCACGGTTGCCCCGTCTAAATCCACAACTTCCGCGTCTTCACGTTCCGCCAGCAGTTCTTCATTGCTGCCGATTGCAACGATAACGCCGCCCTTCATCAGAATCGCTTCTGCCTTTGGCTGGGCTTCATTCATGGTGATGATATTACCGTTGTAATATAACTGTTTCATAAACTTCGCTCCTTAAATATTTGGATATGTATCAATACATGAACGTATTATTTTACAAATCGTCATCTTATCACAGTATGACAGTTTATTATACCATATTACATATATAAACGTATATATAAAAACCGTCAACCAAAGCCCAAAGCCATTTGTGCTGTTTTCCTTTTGCACACTATTGCCGCGCCGGGTAAAGCAAGAGAGCTGCCGCATAAGCGACAGCTCTCTTAAAATCGATTTTATTTGAGTAAGAAAGAAAAACCTTGTTATTACTCTTCGCACAGACCAGCAGCTTTTTCTGCGTCACGAGCAGCCTGCCAGCATTTGTTGTAGGTCAGACCAGCAAAGATTAACAGAATAGCAGAAATTGCGAAGAATGTCATGCCTAATGGGATAGCAGTTGCAATGCCCAGAGCGTCAATCATGATACCGCCCAGGATTGGACCTGCAGCACCTAACAGCTGGATGAACAGTACGTATACACCGTAGGATACGGATTTATACCATACTGGTACCAGGTCATGACAGGAAGTATGGAAGGATGTGTTACCCATGTTGTACAGAACTGTACCAGCCAGAATCAGAGGAATGCTGCCTGCTTTGTAACCCATGAACAGTAACACAGAAGTACCAGCGATACAGATCATTGGCATCCACATACGAGCGCGACGGTCTTTTTTGTACCATTTATCCAGTACAACACCGCCCAGAGGGCAGGCAATTAAGCTGAATGGTGTGGACAGTGCAGCGATACCTGCAGCAGCTGTCAGGGACATACCTTTAACCTGTACAAAGTAAGTAGACTGGAAAGTGGAGCTGATGTTCAGAGTCATAACAGCGAAACCGGCAGCCAGACACATGATTAACAGGGATTTGTTACCCAGTAACATTTTGAATGTGTCAGCCATGTTCAGTTTAACCTGTTTAACTTCATTTGCAGAACCTTCAGCAGCTGCTGCAGCCTGTTCAGCCATCAGTTTTTTGTTATCTGGTAACAGTAAGGATAACAGAGAGATAACTAAGCTGATACCGCCGACAATGTAGAAGGACATTCTCCAGCCCATTGTATCTGCGATAGCAGCAAACAGAATCATACCAATGATACCGCCCAGAGTCATAGCTGTGTTATACAGACCTAATGTTGTACCCCAGGAGGATTTTTTGTACCAGCTTGTCAGCATAGCGGTGGACAGAGCAGCGTAAGCAGAGTTACCAGCACCAACCCCGAAACGGCACAGTGTTAATGTCAGGGCATTGGTAGCAAAACCGCAGATAACAGTTACGCCAGACCACAGAATACCACATAAGCTAATGGTATATTTCTGGGATTTCTGTTCACCCAGATAAGAGAATGGCATTACGAAGAAAGCCATACCTAAGAATACCGCACTACTGAAAACCCCTACTTCAGTAGCACTGATGCCCAGATCAGACTGGATCGCAGGCAGAATTGCGTTAACACCGTAACGGATTGCCAGGTCAAAACAGAACATCAGGTACAGAATCGCCATGTAGAATAAGCGTTTACCTTTTGGCAGTTTTACCACTGGCTCGTCTTTTTCTTTTACTTCATTGCAATCAGCAGTTGCATTTACAGAAGCCATGAAAAAACATCTCCTTTTCCAAAATAGAATAGTATAAAATATATTGCCAAGGCCACTATAGCCTCTATGCACAAATATTATGAAAAACAGCTATTGAAAAAAATAACACTGTCATTATAATAAACTATATCGACACAGTCTGTCGTTTCCGTTAATTGAAGCATTACAGCCCGTGGAAATCTCTGATATTAGTTTTCCTTATCATGCAAATGATAACAAAAAACACACCGCATTTCTAATACTTTGTGTTTTATGCAATAATTATCTTTTAATTATTATTTTTTTAATATCTATGTATTATTTTGTATAAATAACTTATCAATTCCCCCGTCATATGATACAATCAAGTTGTATCTGACTTCATTATTCTAACAAGAGGTGTTTTTATGGAATTATTACAGCTGCAGTATTTCAAGACCATTGCTGAATGTCAGCACATTACCAAGGCCGCTAATAAACTGATGATTTCCCAGCCATCGCTCAGCAATACCTTATCCCGTATTGAGGCGGAACTGGGCGTTCAGTTGTTTGACCGTCAGGGACGTAATATTGTATTAAACCAGTATGGAAAGATTGTACTGGAACACGCTCATAACATTCTGCGCGAGCTGGATAATATCCGTACAGAAATCGACGCTATGCAGCAGCGGCAGGAAAAAGTTATCACGATCGCTTCTACCGACTCCATGTATTTACGGGAATGGCTGCCGTCTTTCATCAGAGCAAATCCGGATTTAACCATTCGTCATACCGTTTCTACGATTGATAAAATTGAAACCGACCTCTTAAACGGTGTTATTGATTTCGGTATTTCTTCCGTGGTTTCCGATAATCCATCTTTTGAACACTATACCTTATGGGAAGATGAATATGTCGTTATAACACCACACCCAAACGATTTACCAGCCGAGCCGGTACGTAATTTTGCCGATTTTGCAAAAATGCCGTTTGTTGCGCTGCCAGCTCTGGATTATCAGTCCCGTTCTATTGATATTATGAGCAATGCAGTGGATATCACTCCAAACATCATTTTTGAAGGCGAACGGGAACTGTTAGAGCGTGTTATGCTGCCATTACATGCATCCATTGTCGCTCTGCGCTCCACTATCAAAGAAGACAGTGATATGGCTCTGGCCTCTAAATACTGTGATGTGACACAGCTCAGCAATCCGGAAGCTCACATTACAGTCACATTATCCTGGGATTCCCGCCGCACACAGACAGCAGCCGCACAGCGACTTCTGGATTATGTCTATACAAACGATGTTAATGCATGGCGTCTTACCACACCGGACGAAGTATGGGAAGGGCGTCGTCAGTATCAGGACAGCGACGCCGAATAATTTATTTTCTTATAATAAAACACAAAACCGTCTGCATCAGAAATTTCTTTCTGTCACAGACGGTTTTATATTGCTGTTACAACGTTATTGGCAAACGAACTGTAATTGCTGTCCCTTTATCAGGTTGACTTTCCAGAGAGATTTCACCCTGATGTAATTGGACACCGTGTTTTACAATCGAAAGCCCCAGGCCGGTACCGCCAATAATTCGTGAATGACTTTTATCCACGCGGTAGAATCGCTCAAATACACGAGGCTGTTCTTCTGCCGGAATCCCAATCCCGGTATCCACCACTTTTACAACTGCCTGATTTCCTACCTGAATAACTGACGCTTTTACCGTGCCACCTGGTTTATTATACTTGATGGCATTCTCACATAGATTATAAAAAATCTCCTGCAATACCTGACGCACACCCGTTACACTAGACGGTTCCACATAAACACTTAGTGTTACCTCCTTCTGCTCTGCAAGGGGCTGAAGACGCTGTACAACCTCTTCCAGCAGCATTCCCACATCGACGGTTTCGCGCACAAACTGTGTTTTTCCCTCATCAAGCTGTGAAAGCTGAATAATATCGGCAATCAGTGTAATCATGCGGTTAGCCTCTTTATAGATTTTTTCCGCAAAAGGCTTCATATTATCCGCCGGTACCAGACCCTGAGCCATAATTTCCGCATACCCGGAAATTGCGGTCAAAGGCGTACGCAATTCATGGGACACATTTGCTGTAAATTCCCGTCGCATCTGTTCCTGCTGCTGCTTTTCTGTTACATCTAACAAAAGTAATACCAGCCCCTGTACATCACCAGCCGGTACATAAATCGGATTAGACATAATCTGATAGGTACGGCCTTCCAGTTCCAGCATCATTTCGCGCTGATACCCTTCCAGTCCTTCTGCAATCATGTTCTGAAGCTCCAGATTTCGATTTACCGCCAGTATATGCCGATCTACATAATCCGCATCATCCAGCCCGAAAATCTCTACTGCACGCTTATTAATCGATAAAATATAACCTTCTCCATTTACGATTACCAGACCTTCATCCATATTCTGCGTCAGGGTGGCAAATTCTTTCTGCCGTTCTTCCAGTTCTTTCAGCTGGTTCTGAATCTGCGTATTCTGCCGGGAAATCCGGTAAAGCAGCGGAGAAAGTTCATCATACATTTCATTATCCAGTGGATTTTCCAGATTCAGCGTATGAAACGGTATTACAATCTTCTTGGCCATCCATCTTGCCAGTAAAAGAGCTAAAATCAAAAGCAGAACTGTAACGCCGCACAACTGCGGCAACATTTCTAAAACACTACTCCATATATCCCTGCCTAAATTAACATTGCACAGCACTCTGCTGAAAAACACACCCTGTATCAGAGTTGTAAGCAGAATAAGCACTACTGCAAGAATACTCATACTTCGAAATAATCGTTTTCTCATCGCCCATCACCAATCCGATAGCCTACCCCGCGCACGGTTTCAATCAAATCGCCACTTGCTCCCAGCTTCTGTCGAAGACTGCGAATATGCACATCCAGTGTACGGGTTTCTACCTCAGCTGCAATCCCCCAGATACGATCCAGAATTTTATCTCTTGTAAGAACAATCCCCCGGTTTTCGAGCAGATATTCCAGCAATTCAAACTCTTTGTATGTCAGTACCACTTCCTGATCTTCCACCAGAACCCGATGTTTTTCACGATTCAGCACCAGATTTCCGCAGGTATAAATGTGGGCAGATGTTTTCTGCGTGCGGCGCAAAAGTGCTTTCACACGGCTTACCAGTTCCATCATTCCAAATGGCTTGGCAATATAATCATCGGCACCATTATCAAGGCCAATCACTTTATCAAATTCGGTTCCCTTTGCAGTTACCATAATCACCGGCAAATCCCCGCTGTACGGGAACTGCTGCGAAGCTTTTTCAGAATCTGAAGCCCATCTTCTCCCGGCAGCATAATATCCAGTAACACCAGCTCCGGCAGTTCCTGTTCCAGGGCAGCCCAAAAGGCCTTGCCATCGGCAAAGCCCGTTGCTTCATATCCCGTTGCATGTAATGTATATACCACCAGTTCCCGAATGCTGGCATCGTCTTCTACACAATAAATCATGGGTTGTTCACTCCTGCGTCTTTCTATACTCCAAGCAAAATTATAAGCATAGTATAGCGGTTCTGGTATAATCCCGCAAGAGACTTCTGTAAAAACAATCCTCCAGGTCGCAATTAAAAACAGCTCATTGTCTCTTCTCTTTACAAAAGTATATTTCAACACTATAATGAAAGAGATAATATCTATTCTAATGCAGAAACGGAGAGGGTCTTTATACGTCTTGAACAATTACGCTATCTGAGTGATATTCAGTACACCAATTCCATCTCAAAAACAGCAAGCCGTTTTTTCCTGTCTCAGCAGTCCCTTTCCAGTAATATACGGCAGCTTGAAAAAGAGCTTGGCATTACTTTACTGGAACGTTCACCATTCGGTGTTGTTCTTACAAAAGAGGCTCGTTCTCTTTTACAGGTAAGCGATCCTTTTTTACGGCAGTATGACGAACTGCAAAGTCAGTTCGCCTTACAACAGCAGACGGAAGCCGAAGACAGCCTGAAACATATTCGTATTCTAAATTCATCCACATTAACCAGCATTGTATTGCCAAAAGCAATTTCCATCTTTTCCAAACGGTATCCTAGAATCCGTATTTCCATTAAAGAACTGCCCTATCATGAGATTTTCTCTGCTATCTCAGAGCACTCCGGCAATGTTGCATTTCTAAGTATCAACGAAGAATATTTTCTGGAACAGTTCACTCGTCTGGAAAAGCCCAACAGCCTTCATCATAATATTATGTTAACCGACCGTCTGGTAGCTTGCGTACCAGCACACTCCCCTTTAGCAGATAAAGAAATGGTGGAGCAGTCTGATATTATGACCAGACCATTCACCTATCTGAATATTGTTCCGCTTGTAAAACACAAGACCCAGTATTCCAATCTGGCACTGTACACATCCAGTAATATCGAATTCCACCGCAGAATTCTTCAGGAAATGGATGCTGTTTCTCTGATGCCACGCTATGTCTACCAAAATCTGTTTGACAGCAAACATGTAGTAGCCAAACCGCTGGAAGGCGCACAGCAGATTATTTATCATGCAGCACTCTATCCGGATGCAACACCAAACCCATTTGTTAAGGAACTCACCAATATTGTTGCTTCGCTTCTTTAAATAGAATTCTCTCAACAAGGTTCATACAAAAGCCCTCTGCTATTGTTTTATAGCAGAGGGCTTCTACATTCAGATTGTCATTTCAATTTGATCTTGTTCTGGAATCTTGCGCAATACAACAGGAAGTTTTATCCCGCATGCTCCGCGATCTTCACGAGTAAGATTATCAAACAGACTATTCTTATAGGTATGTTTCATAACATACATCTTCTGACTCTTCACACCAAATTCCCTTTGTGTTATGTCATCCAATTCTTTTTTTATTGCAGCATAGTCCACCTGTTGTTTGCTTTCCAATACATAATGGAATTCATTCTCCAGCACGACCACCTGCATGATATCAAATTCTATGCCGTGTTTTTTCTCTTCCTGATAAAAGAGATCTGCAAACTGATATCCATAGATTTTTCTATCACCATTTTGCAGATATTCTCCGCTTTTTCCACAGAATATCAAGTTCGGTGTTTTACCGATAAATCCCTCTACACGAACAATGTCCTGCATATTGTAACGATATAAGCCAGAGTAGGTGGTAATCAGCAGTTCATAGTATTTTCCAGCTTCCACTTCCCACATGCAAAGAGGATCTCCCCCATCCAGAGGAAGAAACTCATAAAAACAGGAGAACACAGCTGCAACACCGGACGCACAGGCAAGTTTCGTTGGGATATTTAATTTACTCTCTGTAGCTCCGTAGCCCATATCAAAACATTTAATATACGCCGGCAACCGTCTCAGTACTTCCCGTGCATCTCTTCCAACCGCAGCAGATAGCCAGCAGCTTATCATACTAAACTCAGGCCAGATTGCTGCAATGTCATCCGGGCCGGTAATCAGGCATCCATTTTTGTCATACTGTTTTTGCAGAAAATCAGCACGTTCCGAATTCGGCATAAATATCGGTTGCAGTTTTTTACGCACTTCCGGCATTAACTCTACCGAAAACTGACCATTACGAATATCCTGAATCATCTGCGCACCTTCCGACACGATACGGTCCAGAATGCGGCCAAAATGAATTACATTGTTGCAGAACACTTTACTAAAGCGCACCTCTGCCAGTGTATACACTGCCATCATATAATCACGATCACGAGCAGAAATCCCCGAAGATTCCCAGAATTCCACAGGCAGCAGATTCATTGTCCCTGTTTTTTTACGCATATTGCGTGCAGTCTGTCCGGATGCCCGTACCACAAGCTTTCCATCATCCCGTTCCGCAACCGGAGCATAATTGGAAATCGTCAGGTTTTTCGCATTCATATCCAGCGTCACAGGTAATAGTTCGCTCATATAAAGCCCTCGGATTGTCATGATATTCTGTTTAGCAGCATTCCCTGCCTCGCTTTCCAGAAAATACTTCATGTGTCCGGTACTTCCTGTTGTAGCAATATACAACGCTGTTTTTCCCGTATATAGCTGATTTTCTGCGCCATTCATCTCAGCTTCAATATAATCTTTGTAATCCTCATACGTTGAAATCCGCGCGACTTTTCTCCACTGTTCCAGATTGCGCACACCATCCAGCTGATAATCTCTTGCATAAGCACTGCCTTGCGCCAGAAACAGGATCTCTTCAAGCAGGCTTTCCTGAATATAACGACTATTTTCCAGCATATCAGGCATCTCATCAAATAATATTTTCGGATGCACCGTCTGTAATATCTCTGGAATCGTTTTATCATATTCTTCTGTTTTCTGCTTCCTAACGCGTTCCATTACCTTCTGATATTCTTTCATGCAAAAATCCCCTTTTATTGCAGCTGTACGGTGTCAGCTTCCCCTCTATAAATCTGCTGAATCAGATTTTCATCCGGAACCTCCTGCACACGAAGTGGAAGTTTTATTGTCAGAATCGTTCGGCCAAACTGCATTAACGAATGATACAGAGCAAGACAATAATTCTGTTTCATCACATATAGCTGTCCCAGCTTAATATGTTTACCAGCCACTCGATTCTGCAGCACCTTATAAAAAGCTGTCGCATCAAAGGCTTCCTGGAATGGTTGAAGAACAATAGATAATGTTCCGTCTTCCTCCAGCCCCTGATAATAGGTTGCAAACTGCCCAGTTTGCCGTTCTGTTTCTGCTATCATCTGTTCCAGTTCATATGCATATATACTGTTCTGCTCCAGTTCCCATCGATCAGCACTTCGACAGCAGAATTCAATGTTCGCTGTTGTTCCTGTAAATCCATGCACACGTACAATATCATGCAGATTATAGCGATACAGCCCGGAATAGGTAGTAATCAGCAGCTCATAATACTGACCTTCTTTCAGGCCGGCCATATCAACGACTTCACCGCCTTCAAGCGGCAGAAATTCATAATAACAGGAATACGGTGCCAGCGGAGCATAAACACTGTTATCTTCCATCGGAAGGTTAAACATGCCTTCACTTGCACCATAACTTTCAGAAATATATCGAACATTTTCCGGCAGACGACGCATAACATCTCTGGCTAAACGTCCAACGCTCCCAGCCAGCCACGCACCGATAAATTCAAACTTCGGCCAGATTTTTTCAAATAACAATGCACCTTCTGTATCCAGTATCGCCTGCAGTTCATCAGCTCTCTCCGCATCCGGCAGAAACGATTTCGCCAGAATTTCTCTATCCTCATCATATAATTCGGCTGTCATATATCCATTGCGAATATCATCGATCATCTGCTGCGGCCGTTTTTCAATCCAGTCCAGTAATACCCCGAAATAGGCAAGATTGTTGCAAAACAGCATACTAAAATTTTTTTCTTTCAATGTATATAACGCTGTTAAATAATCACGATCATCTTCGGACATCACAGCTTCCAAGAATTCATAGGGATACACATATACCTGTGGATGCTGTTCCCATAATCCTTTTGCCGCCTGTGAAGATGCACGCCGTATTGGTTTCCCGTTTGCTGCTTGTTCTAACGGCGCACTCTTATTTACTGCAGCTGTTACAGCCAGCATTTTCACATCTGGCGACGTCATTACAGGCACCAGTTGGGTCAGCATCATATTCCAGATGTTAATAGTCAACTGCCGCGCCTGTGCACCCAGACGATTTTCGGCATAGATTTTACCGCTGTTGCTCATACCAGTGGAAAGCAGATAATATTCAGTCTCCAGTGATGTTAACTGTCCATTATCGTTGCCCATGTTATCTTTAATATGTTTATGATAATCACTATACTCAGAAACAGGAACCTGAGCCCGAAATTCTTCTTTTGTCTGAATGCCCGAAAAGCCCCGCTCTTTTGCATATGCACTATTACTGCCTAATGCAATAATATCCTGCAATACTGCATCCTGCATCTGCATACCTTCCTCGAACAAAGACTGCCATCCATTCTGATAGTAATATCTCAGTTTTTCCGCTATCTGCTCCGGAACATAACGCTTGCTCATGTATATTCCCCCATCCTACTTACCTTTTATAAAAATTATAAAGGATACAAGTTAGCCATGATAACAAAACCTGTTCTTGAGAATACTCATCGTTACAAAGTTTTTTTGTTAAATCATATAGAAAAGAACCCCGGACGAAATTTCGTCCGGGGTTCTTCTATGGAAGTCTCACTCTGATGAGTGAACCTTAATTATTCGATGATGCTGGATACTACGCCAGAACCTACTGTACGGCCACCTTCACGGATAGCGAAACGTAAGCCTTCTTCCATAGCGATTGTGGTGATCAGGTCGATTTCCATTTTTACGTTATCGCCTGGCATTACCATTTCTACGCCTTCTGGTAATTTGATTACGCCTGTTACGTCTGTTGTT
>RHMF01001179.1_pt1 | contig 11885 bp, 8 predicted proteins | sample 5365151 | NCBI WGS metagenome assembly RHMF01 (sample SAMN10266501, study PRJNA497801) | feces metagenome | isolation source: feces | host: Bos taurus | place: China: Prairie of Fairy Mountain | collected 2017-08-14 | reverse complement strand
CGATGCACGACCAAATGCCCATGCCTGTAATTACTACTCTTCTTTCCATTTCTTTTATATACCTTTCTATATCTGTTTAATATAACATCTCCGGCGTTTTACGAACTCTGGTTTCAGCGGTTTCCACTGCGACAGTTCGCGCACGTTGTCCTCCAGTTGCGGCCCAGTCTCGGCCCACTTGAATCCCAATTGATTATAGATAGGTATCAGGTCGTCGAAGAATAGGGCATTCACTCCCATTCCCTGATAGTCAGGCCGAACAGCGATGAGTAGCATTTCTGCACAGTCTTCGCGACACCACTTCAACGCTTTCAGCAGATGCCACCATCCTGTAGGCAACAATCGTCCATGGGCTCTCTGCATGGCATGCGACAGACGCCCCATTGTGATGGCAACCCCAATAATCTCCTGCTCTTCGTTCACCACCACGGGAATTAGTCGCTTGTCTATCAGTCTTAGGTATTTATTGATGAAGTCATCTACCTGCCTCTCCGACAGTGGCGAAAAACCGAAAATCGGCTTATAAGCCTCGTTCAGCAGATTGAAAATCTTCTTTCCATAATTTCTCTTCTTGATGTCTTCATCCGTTACCTTGATGACCCTCAACCCCATCTGCTGGCGCACATATTGTGCTGTTCTCACATAGCGGGCAGGCGTCTTGTCGGGTATATTGATACGTATCTGTACCCAGTCCACCTCCTTCTGAAATCCCAGCGCCTCCATGTGACGTGGATAGTAGTCGAGGTTATAGATGGTGTTCATTGTTCCTGTAAGGTGGAAGTCTTCAATGAGCATCCCCTCTTTGTCGAAATCTGTGATACCCATAGGTCCTTCTATGGCATCCATGCCGAATGACTGCCCCCAGCGGGCTACTGCATCTATCAAGGCAGCAGATACTTTTGTGTCATCTATCATCTCTATGAGTGAAAATCTGACATTTCTCGTCTGCCAACGCTCGTTTGCCTTGCGGTTGATAATTCCCACTATCCGTCCGATAGGCACTTCATTTCGGTAGGCCACAAACGGTTGTATATATGAAAAATCAAAAGCAGGATTCTTTTGAGGATTGATTAAATTGCGAATGTCACTCTCCAATTCGGGTACATATTGAGGGCAGGCCTCATATATATAGTATGGTAGTCGGATGAAATCATCCAACTCCTTGCGCCATCTGACTTTTACAACTTCTATTCTCGCCATACAATCCACTTTACTTTATTTATTCTCTCCTGTTGATTGTTTGTATTCAAGAATCTTGTTCTGCAGGTCGGCATAGGCATCGGTGCGCTTGTCGCATGCCTGCTGGTAGAGAAGCTGCGCTTCGAGTAGGTCGGACATCTTGCAGGTGCCGGCACGGTAGTAGTCACGATGGAGCCGGAGGTTCTCTTCTGCCTGTTCGATGCTGCGCCTTGCGATTTCAAGTTGCTGGCGGGCTTCCACAACGCTGTTCCAGGCGTTCTGCATTCGGATGGTAAGCAGTTGAGCCTTGTCATGTTGTTCGTCGATGGCTTGCTGATAGGCTATCTTCTTGCGCTTGATGACATGGGAGCCGCCCCACCAGTCGGAAATAGGGATACTGACGGTAGCGAAGAGCATGGCGAAGGAGCGGTCGTTATCCAACAGGTTATGATAGTTGTAACCGGCTCCGATGGCAATGGTGGGTAGATTCTGTCCTACGGCGATGTTCTTTTGCAGTTTGGATGCCTCTACTTGCTTGCCGAGTAACTGGTACTCTGGTGTTGATGCCAAAACTTGCTCGTGGGCTTGCCTCGCTATTACAGGAATATCTGCATCTACTTGGCAATTGAGAGCAAAAGTTGTGTCGTGCAATCCGCAGTACTGGGCGAGTAACAGTCGGACGATGCTGATGCCGTTGTGGAGCTTCAGCCGCTGACTCTCCACTTCGTTTTGCCGCAACTGAACTTGGAGCAGGTCGTTGCGGAGGGCGACACCTGCACGGACGGCCATATCTACATCCTTATAGATGTCTGCCAGGAGCGTGTCAACGGCTGCGACGGTGCCAATCTTCTGCTGTAGCGAGACGAGTTGCCAGTAGTATTGTTCGACAGTGCGCTCCACTTCGTTCTCCGAAAGTTGCAGCTGCAAACGGCTGACATCCTCACCGACACGGGCCAGTCGGTTGCCATTGACGATCTGTCCTCCTGCAAAGATAGGTTGCAGAGCGGTGATCCCCGCTATCGTACCGTTCTTCATCATGGAGATGCTGATAGGATTGGCCAAAGCAGAGAGTGCTTCTGCCGGTAAAGAGGAGGACAGCGTCGAGGCGATTGACGCGGGGATTGCCTCCGAGGGATTGAGCGAGGTCTGAGCCATTCCTTTGTTGGCATTGAACCACAGACCTGTAGCGCTGACATTAGGGAAATACTTCGTGAAGGCCTCCTTGCGCTGCTGAGTGGCGGCCTCGATACTGAGGCGGGCATTATTAACAGCTACGTTGTTCTGAAGGGCAGAGTCCTTCAGCTGCTGGAGGGTGTATGTTTGGGCTGTTACGTTCATTCCGCAGCAGACGCAACAGACGATGATGGCAAATATCTTTCTCATTGGTTTTCTAACATTTGGTGTGCGAGACGTTTGTTGGTGCTGCCACTCATAGTGAGCCAGTAGGCAATGGGCAGCACGGTGAGGATGAAGAGCATGGTGATGAGTGTGCCGTAGAAGATGACGTTGCCCATCGGTGCCCATAGTGTGGAGCCACTGATAATCATGGGGATGACACCCATCGAGGCGGCAGCAGAGGTGAGGAAGATGGGACGCATGCGGCGCTTGGCAGAGAGGTAGATGGCTTCGTGGGCCGTAACCTTTTCAGCTACGCGCAATTCTTCCGCATAGTCGTACATGATGATGGCGTTGCGCACCAGGATGCCCATCAGCGAGATGAAGCCGAGGAAGCAGGTGAAGGTGAGCTCGCCATGAATCATGATGCCCACGGCAGTGCCGAAGAAACAGAGCATGAGGCTGAACAGCAACAGCGAGGCTGTGGAGATGCGTTTGAAGTGATAGACCAGCAAGAAGAAGATGATGACCACGGCTATGACCAGTGCTGACAACAATGTGGGCAGGTTACTGTCGTTCTCGGCAATCTCGCCGCCCCATGACAGGGTGATGCCCTCGGGCAACTGAACTCGTGCTAGTTCTTTCTGTAGCTCCATGGTGACAGACGTGACGTTCAGTCCCTCGCGCACCTCGGCCATCACCGTTGTGGTGCGCAGTCCGTTACGATGGGCTATCTGTCCGTCCTGCCACTGAGGGGTGATGGTCGCCACTTGGCGCAGCGGCACCTGACGAAGCCCGCCCTCGGCACTGATCATCTCGTCGCCCAACAGTTGGCGGCTGCTTTTGCTTGCGTGAGTGCCTTTCAGGCAGATATTCACAGGATAGTCGCCCTGCCAGATGGTGCCCATCGGCAGTCCGTCGGCATTGTAACGCATGAGCATCGACAGTTCGGTATCAGCATTTGCAATACCCAACCGGCTGGCTTTGATGGGGTCGAGACATATCTCTGTTGCCAGAAGCGGCTCCTGCATGTCGTTTCGCACCAGTTTCAGTTTCGGATGCTGGCGCAACAGCAGGGTGAGCGAGTCGGTGGCGGCCTTCAGCGTGGACCAGTCGTTGCAGGTCAGTCGCACCTCAATGGGGTTGGCCTCCGAGCCATAGTCAAGTTGCTTGAAGCGCACATAGGCTCCCGGGAAGGCCTCCTCGTACTTCGGTTTATATTCAGCAAGGATTTCCTCAGTGGCAGTAGGCGACGAGGTGTTGACAATGAACTGGGCGTAGTTGGTGCCGCCGAATTGGGGGGCATAGACCGTATGGAAACGGGGCGAGGCCGTACCTTTGAACGAAGCGATGGACACGATGCGGTCGTCTTGTTGCAGTATGCTTTCCAGCGAGTCGGCCAAGGCCGCGGTCTTGTCTAAGGATGTGCCGGTAGGCAGGTATATCTCTACGGCAAACTGGTTGCGCTCGGCACGTGGCATCAGGCGCTGGGGCAGATTGACAAGAATGACTGCCGACAGGACAATGGTGACTAATGCCGTGCCGCAAACGATGTAGGGATGGCGGAAACAGCGGTCGATGAGCCAGTTATAGGACTTCTGCATGAAGTCGAGGACGTTGAAGTGTTTCGTCTTGTCTTTCCCCGCCTCCATCGGCTTGCGGATGAAGTAGAACTGCAAGAACGGCACCACCAGCTCGGCCACAGCGAGCGAGACGAGCAGGATGATCAGGATGGCCCATGGAAAGTAGTGAACGGTATCGTTCATCGACCCTTTCGTGGTGAGCAGGAAGGGGAAGAACGTGATTGAGATGGCCATCGTGGCCGTGAGGATGCTCTTGAAGAAATGGGTGGCACTCTCGATGGAGGCATGCCAACGCGACTTGCCTTCGCTGAGTTTCTCCATATAGGAGTCGATGATGACAATGGAATTATCGACCACCATACCAAGCGACGTGATGAGAGCGGCCAGCGTCACCGTATTCAGCTCAATGTTAGAAGCGTAGAACAGTCCTAAGGATATGAATATGGTAATAGGAATGGTAGAGGCGGCCACCAGCGCCACGCGCACCGGCATGAGCAGCAACACCACGATGATGACTGCCACAACGGCAATGAGCAGTTCGCGCAGGAAACTGACCACCGAGTCTTTTACTACCTTCGGCTGGTCGGTGATGCGGAATAGGCGGACACTCGGCGGCAGCGTCGGCTCAAACTCGTCGAGCACCTTGTAAACCTCCTCGCCCATGTCGGTGATGCTGCGGCCCGACTTCATCTCGACGCTCAGCACCAGGCACTTCACACCATTATTCGTGATATACGATGAAGGCTGTGGATACTCGCGCCTGACCGTCGCCACATCCTTCAGTCGCACTACCTTGCCTCGCGGGTCGCTGTACACCACCGTCTGCTCCACGTCGCTCACCATGTTCAGCGAGTGGCTGACGTAGATGGGCGAGTCGTAGCGACCGTTCTTCAGCGTGCCCGCCATCGTCGAGAAGTCCTTGGCCTTCAGCGTCAGTGCAATGGTCTTGTCGCTGATGCCGTAGTGCGACAGACGGTCGTAGTCCAGACAGACGCTTATCTGCTCTTGCTGTTGTCCGACCACGGTGATGCGCCCCACGCTCTCTACCGCGCGCAGACGGCTCTTCAGCTGGTCCATGTAGTCGCGCAGTTCGCGGTAGGTCTTGTCCTCCGACTCCATTGTGACCAACATGGCCGACGAGTCGCCGAAGTCGTCGTTCACCTGAACGGCCAGCACGCCCTGCGGCAACTGACCCTTGAACGACTCCATGCCGTGCTTGAACTTCGACCAGAACTCATCTTTGTCCTTGATGTCGTCGTTCAGTTCTATCTGAATGATGGCCACCGAGTTGCGGCTGTACGACTTGGTCTTCACCTTGTTCACATCCTTGTAGGTGAAGATGTATTCCTCCAGGGGCTTCGTCACCTGTTGCTCCACCTCCAATGCCGAGGCACCCGGATAGACGGCCACTACCACGCCCTGACGGATGGTGATATCGGGGAACTCATTCTTTCTGATGCCGTAGAGGCCATAGAAACCAAAGGCAATGAGTATGCAGGTGATCATAATGACTATCTGCCGGTAGTGCATCGCCCACTCCACAAGGTTCATTTTATTGTTCTGTGCCATTGTTTACCGTCATTCCATTGCTTACCTTCTGTTGTCCTTCGCAGATGACCTTGTCGCCAGCCTTCAGTCCTTTGGTGATCTGTACGTTGTCGCCTATGTTCTGCCCCAGTGTGACATACGTCCTCAGCGCTTTTTCGTTAACGACCATCCACACGAAGGGGCGGTTGTCTGCATCTATTTGAATAATCTCTGCGGGGAGTGTGATGGTTTGTTCCATGTGCTGAGATGTTCCCATTGTCCCCAAGTGAACCTCTGCAATCATTCCCGGCAACAGTTCGTGCTGTGGATTCTGAATGACTGCCTTCACTTCATACGACCGTGACAACGCATCGGCAGTCACACCCTTTTCCGCAACCTTCGCCTCAAACGTCTTGCCGCCCAAGGCCGGCACCTTCACCTGTAGCGACTGCCCTGTATGTATCTGTGCGATCTCCTCCTCCGGCACGCTGATGCTAACCTTCACATGGTCAATGCGCACCAGTTTTACAATGGGCACACCAGGTGCCACGCTCTGACCCGCCTCGGCCTGCTTCTCTGCGACATAGCCGCTGAACGGTGCATAGACTCGTGTGTCCGTCAGTGCCTTCTTGGCCATCTTCTCAGCCGAGAGAGCCTGACGCACCTGCGTCTGAACCTCTATCCATTTTATCTCAGGCAGCGAACCTGCATCGTGCAACAACTTCATACGCTGTTCGGCATCCAAAGCTTGTTCCTTGGCAGCAAGTGCTGCCTCGTGGGCACTTTTCAGTGAAGTCTCGTCAATGGTGGCTATCAGCTGTCCCTGCCGAACCATCTGTCCCTCGCTGACATTTACGCTACGTAATGTCCCCACCGAGGCAAAACTCAGCGACGAGCCGCTCATCTCCTCTATCGTGCCACTGTAGCCTTGCTGGCCGTCGGCAGTCTCCTGCTGCACCATCATCGTCTTAACATTGACAGGTTCCACCGCCCTTTCCTTTCCGTTCTTCTCGCCGCAACTGCCGAGCATAAGTGTCCCAGCCAGCAGCATCACACATGTCTTGTTTGTCATTTTTTTCTATTGATAGAATTGAAATTTGCGTGCAAAATTCGCCATATTCTCGTAATAATTGGGCTATTGTACGGCTTCAAGAATGTTCTATATTCAAGTAATGAGTTATTTAGCATATTATTAGCGAAGAATAAAACATATCAGGTTGTGAGTTTTCTCATATAAAACAGCTACCTTTGCTGCCATAAATCCCGTAAATGCACTAACATGGATAGTCAAAAAATGGAACAAGTGATACAGCACGTGAATCTATTGGATGTCACGGCGATGTCTGTAAACGAGGAACTGGTTAAATATAATGATGATGAACTGGTCATCGTGGACAACCTACGGGAGATTCCACAATTCGGAAGTGGGAAGATTGACTTCAATGTGGTGGCGGCATGCATCACCGGTTGCATGCAGTTGGAAGTATCGGGGCAGCCCACCAAGGTCAATGCACAACAGATATTCGTCTGTCATCCGCATGTAGTACTCTCAAACCTGATGATCAGTCCCGACTTTGAGTGCAAGGTGATGTGCCTCAGCGACCGGCTGCTACGCAGTATTCTACAGTCGCAGATGCTGATATGGAACAATATGCTCTATAAGCAACATCATTATATCATCGACATTCCTGCAGACCGTTTCGGGCTCTACAACGAACTGCGCTATCAATGGCTCAACGAGGACAATCCCTTCAAACGTGAAATCTTGGTCAGCCTGCTGCGCGTGGCGCTGCTCGAACTGTGTCATCAGCTGATGAGTAATGACAAAGACCGACAGGCGGAAGAGCTGTCGCCACAGAAAGAAAACTCGCGCATGGAAACGCTCTTCCATCAGTTTCTCAAGGACATAGCCCGCCGACGCATCAAGAAACTTAGCGTCAGCGAGTATGCTGAGGAACTCTGCATCTCGCCCAAATACCTCTCAACGGTGTGCCGAACGGTCAGTGGGAAGTCGCCAACTGAATGGATCTCGGAATATGTCATCGAGGACATCACCCATTATCTGAAAAACACCGAACTGACAGCCTCACAAATAGGCATCGAACTGGGATTCCCAAATGCCTCGTTCTTCGGCAAATACGTGCGTGAACACTTGGGCATGTCGCCCAATGAATATAGGAAGAAACTCGCTAACCCTGCATCGGTATGAAGAAGACAAGAATTATACTGCTGCTATTCTCGGCGATGCAGTTAGCCGGTATCAACAACATCTCGGCTAATACGGAAAGCGGCCTTCATCTGACGACATCGAACCTGAAGGTGAAAGCCGATGGGAAAGAACTCTGTACAGCAGAGCTGCAACAGGCCATCGACCGCATTGCGGCTCAAGGTGGCGGACAACTCACCTTCACACCGGGACGCTATCTCACCGGTGGGCTGATGCTACGCTCTGGCGTGCAACTGTATTTGGAAGAGGGAGCCACGCTGCTGGGCAGTACCGATCCACGACACTATCGACTACCTAATGGACTCTCCGCCCCTGACAATCCCGACAAAGTGACCACTTACGCCTTGATAGCTGCCTGTGGCGTCGAACATGTGACTCTCGCGGGGCATGGCACTATCGACGGGCAAGGACTCCAGTTGGCACTCACCATTGACAGCCTGCACCATACGGGCGAACTTATTGACCCTATCTATAACGTACGACGGCACAGACCTAATACACGCCCCAGTCTGTTCTTCTTCCATCAGTGTCGGGATATACAGGTGGACGGTCTCTGCCTGAAGAGCAGTGCGGGGTGGGGACTCTCCTTTGAACAATGCGAATGGCTTACACTGAGCCATCTCGACATTGAGAACCGTGCCTACTGGAACAACGATGGCATCGACGTGACCGACTGTCGCTACGTGCGCATCAGCGACTGCCGGGTGAACGCTGCCGACGACGGTATCTGTCTGAAGAGCGACTTTGCCGACTTGTGCAACTACGACGTGGAGATAGCCCGCTGCGACATACGCAGCAGTGCGTCGGCAGTGAAGTTCGGTACGGCCTCGTGGGGCGGTTTTCGGAAGATTCACGTACACGACATCAATGTTCGTGACACGTTCCGGTCGTGTATAGCTATCGAGAGTGTTGATGGTGGCATTATTGACAGTGTGCTGGTAGAGCGCATAGAGGCCGAAAATACCGGCAATGCCATCTTTCTGCGTTTGGGTCAGCGCAATGGCGAACGGCAGGGCGTTCTACGTCATGTCACCATCCGCGACCTGAAGTGCCAGGTGCCTTTCGGACGGCCAGACGAGGCATACGACTTGCGCGGCCCGGAGGTGGACTTCTTTCACAACCCTTTCCCCTGTAGCATTTGTGGCATCCCAGGAAACGAAATCGAAGACGTACTTATAGAGAATGTAGACATCAGTTATCCTGGTCGTGCCACGAAGGGCATGGCCTATATGCCCCTGTGGCGATTAGATGACGTGCCAGAGGAAGTCGGGAAATATCCAGAGTTCTCCATGTTTGGCGAGTTGCCCGCTTGGGGTTTCTATGTACGTCACGTCAACCGCATCACGTTTCATTGCGTACATCTTTCACTTCGCGATAGCGATTTCCGTCCCGCCTTCGTCTTCGACGATGTACGTCAGCTCACGATGGAACAAGTCACTCCTGATGAATCCGTATTCAATTAGCTTGTTTTGCAGCCGATATGAAGAAGATGTTACTTTCATGCACATTGTTGCTGCTGTCGTGTGAGGATGTGTTCCAGACCCATCCCTACGATGTAGATTTCAAGGGCGAGACTCGCATAAATGTCAGGCAGACGGCAGAAATTGAGCGCCGATTTGCCGACAGTGACACGCTGCGCGTGGCTTTCATCAGCGACACCCACCTGTGGCACTCTGATGCAAGAGATGAGGTGGCGGACATCAATCGCAGAGAGAACATCGCCTTCGTTATCCACTGTGGCGACCTGACCGACACGGGAACCACCAAGGAGTATGAGTGGAGCCGCGACATCCTCGGCGGTTTGCGCTATCCGTTTGTGGCACTCGTCGGCAATCACGACTTCCTAGGCACCGGCGACCAGACCTACAGCATGATGTATGGAGCGATGGACTTCAGTTTCATAGCGGCACGGGTGAAGTTCGTCTGCCTGAACACCAACGCTACGGAGTATGACTATATGGCTGCCGTGCCCAACTTCGACTATATGGAAGAAGAGTTTACCAAAGACTCTGCCCGTTTTGACCGCACTGTCATCGTGATGCATGCCCCGCCCTACAGCGACCAGTTTAATAATAATGTATGCAAGGCGTTCCGCCGTTACCTAGACTTCTTTCCTGGCCTGATGAGTTGCGTATACGGGCATAACCACAGCGACAAAGTGGATGAAATCTATGGCGACGGACTTCTCTTCTACGGCATTGACTGTGCCGAGCATCGCAACTATCGTATCATGACAATAACCCCTGACGGCTATGAGATGGAGCAGATTCGTTATTAGTATCGTGCTGTTCCTCCATATAGCAGCAGCCGTTTTGGCGCAGGACGGCACTGGCGTGAAGCGTGAGGCAGAGCATCAGGACAGCGAGGCGTATCGCCATCGCGTCGAACGGCTTCAAAACCGTTGGGCCTCGCTCATTCCTAATCAGTTTGTCATTCAGAATGCCGGTAACATGGGGGTTTTGTCAGTGGGTACCGGTTGGGGCTATGGTCACGGGCACTGGGAGACGCATCTGCTCTTCGGCTACATTCCTAAGCATCAGAGCACGCGCGGCAAACTGACGATGACCTTGAAAGAGAACTACATCCCCTGGAATGTACGTCTGTCAGCCTCGCAAGATGCATCAGATGATTTCCTTAGGCATGGCTGGTCGCTGAACCCGCTCGCTGCCAGCATATATGTGAACACCGTTTATGGCCACGAGTTCTGGAAGTCGCAGCCTAGTCGTTACCCCGACAAATACTATGAGTTCATGTCCACCAAGTTCCGCCTGAACATAGCCCTCGGCCAGCGCATCACATGGGACATCCCTCGCAACCGTCGCAAATATGCCAAGAGCATCAGCCTGTTCTACGAAGTCAGTACATGCGATCTCTATATCCGCTCCAAGTTCCAAAACAACAGCATTCCGCTAAAAGACATCATCGGCCTGTCAATAGGAGTAAAACTACAGGCAATGTAATAACAAATACAGCTACGTCGTCATCCAAGCCAACTCCTAGCTGCACCATCACCTTCTGATGACTATCAAGGAGAAAGCCAACCGCCTCGGAAGATTCCTACCAAAATGATTTGCTGTAATGCATGTAGTTTGTTTGTCTAACTCGCCAAAGTATAGCCTTACATCGCCTCTGATAGCGCGGTTTGTTTGGATAAAAATAGTTAAATATGGCGCAAGCTCTTGATAATCAGTGTAAAACAGCGTGAAATAAAGTTTTCAACGAGGACGAGTACTAAGAGCTTCATACTGCTCCAAGTTGTTTGAAAACCGTGATGTGTGCAAATATCTTAGATTTGCACACATCATTTTTCTATGCGTCTTGGCCCATTGCAGCGCCAGACAACCAGTACACCACTCCCGCATTCAGGCTTAATCAGTGGAGGGAAAAGAGTCTCCTACTCAACAATCGCTCCCCTTGCTCTGCCGCTCGGCTGTGGGCTTTGGCTTCGCCGAAGATACAGTCATCTCGGCATAACATTGAAAAGAAAAGAATTCCTTTTCTTTGCTCTGCGCTCGATTTTGTGTATTTTTGTAGTCAACTCTTATAATTACCCTGTCTCTCTTGGATATGCGATTTGGAATTCTGTTCATAGTGTGGCTGTCGTTGTCTGTGGTGAATCCGTGCCAGGCACAAGAATCTGAGTCCACCAATGTAGTGGGGAAAGGGTCTCAGAAGCCGAAGGAAAAGGTCGGAATCGGTGCCAAGCTGGCGAAGCCGTTCAGGTGGATTGTCAGGAACTGGTCTGCATACGACCCGAAATACTCGCTTCCCTCGTTCTACAACTGGGCCGGCCACTTCCAGAACAGCACCACCTTCGAATGGCTGCGGATGGATGCTCCCGAGGGCATTGACATCAGGATGCGCTCGCACCTCAGCAACAAGATAGGGCCGTACTTCGGTTATCAATCCCTTTTCTATGGATTCACAATTGACCTGAACGGCATCGGCAAGCCGAAGAAGCGCAAGAACGAGTTTACCCTGTCGGTGAACTCCAGCCTGATGAACATCGACTTCATCCGCCGGCGGACAGGCGG
>RHMF01001178.1_pt1 | contig 11885 bp, 10 predicted proteins | sample 5365151 | NCBI WGS metagenome assembly RHMF01 (sample SAMN10266501, study PRJNA497801) | feces metagenome | isolation source: feces | host: Bos taurus | place: China: Prairie of Fairy Mountain | collected 2017-08-14 | reverse complement strand
GCTGGGCTTCGTGTTCGACACCATGGCCGGCTGTCTGTTTGCCAAGTTCCTGAACCTGTTCACCAAGAACAAGGTCAACCCCATGGTCGGTGCTGCCGGCATCTCCGCATTCCCCATGTCCGCCCGTGTGATCCAGAAGATGGGTCTGGAGGCCGATCCTCAGAACCACCTGCTAATGCACGCTGTTGGTGCTAACGTCTCCGGCCAGATTGCTTCTGTAGTCGCCGGCGGTGTGATCCTGGCCCTTGCTCCGGGCCTGCTTGGTTGAGGTGAACGACTATGAATAATATTGTGAATTCTCTGCTGATCATGGGCCTTGGCATGCTGGCCATCTTCGTGGTTCTGATCGTTATTTATCTGGCCGTTCTCGTCCTGCTCAAAATCGGCAACGGCAAAAAGAAAAACAACAACTAAATTCATACCAAAAACACACCGGCGGAACTGGGATCAGTTCCGCCGGTGTTCTTTTCTGTTTTCTTTTCAATGAATTCGGTCAGATTCTCTTCCATGTACGCTTGCTGAACAGAATAAGCACAGGAAGGATCTCCAGTCTTCCGAACAGCATGGTAAAGGTCAGAATGATTTTGGACAGCCAGCTGTACCCCGCATAGCACGAGTACGGCCCCACCGCCTCAAAGGCCGGGCCCACATTGGAAATACAGGCCAGCACGGCGGAAAAGTTGCTGAAAAATCCGTGCTTCACATCGTACGTTCCGGCGTCCGATGCGATGGTCACCGTCTGCCCGTTAACCGGGTCGAAGCTCAGCAGGAACAGCGCACCCAGGAACAGGAAGAAATACAGTGTGATAAACGCAAACACGTCGTTGACCGTTCTGCTCTCCAGCGTCTTCCCCTCATACTTTTCCTTGGGCACATAACGGGGGTTAATCAGTTTGCGGATGTTGATATAGGCGCCTTTCAAAGCGATCACAATACGGGATACTTTGATGCCTCCGGCCGTGGAACCCGCCATGGCGCCAATAAACATTACCAGAATCAAACTGGTGGTAGCCAGCATGGGCCACACGTGATAGTCGGTGGTGGTATAGCCTGCCGTTGTCATCAGAGAAGCCACCTGGAACAGCGAATGCCGGAATGCTTCTTCGGTGGTATAGATTTGCGGGAAGACTTCAAACCGCCCCACCAGACTGACAAACACCAGTCCTACCGCCGCCACGACGATCAGGAAATAACACTTGACCTCTTCGCTGCGGAACACGTCCCGGATCTTCCCAATCAGCAGCAGATAGTACAGGCTGAAATTGCAGCCGAACAGGATCAGGAAAATCGCAATGACGTACTGGGAAAAGGGATGGAACAATTCCAAGCTACCGGGAACAAAGCCAAATCCGCCCGTGCCGGCACACCCAAAGGTGGCAAGCAGGCTGAAGAAAAACTGCTCGTTTTCGTATCCCGGAATGGGTTTGTCCAGCATGAGGATGAGCACCAGCAAGACCGACATACCCAGATAGATCAGGTACAGAATCCGCGCCGTCACCTTCATTTTGGACACCAGTTTGCCCACCTGCGGGCCGGGGCTTTCCGCACGCAGCAGGTGCATGGACGAGCCATCATCACTCTCCGGAATGAAAATCAGCACGAAGACCAACACTCCCATACCGCCGATCCAGTGAGAAAAGCTGCGCCAAAACAGCGTGGAGTGCGCAACCACCGTAATGTCCGAAATAATGCTGGACCCGGTGGTCGTAAAGCCGGACATCATCTCAAAACACGCATCAACGTAATTCGGAATGTCCCCGCTGATTACAAACGGAAGGGCACCAAACAGCGTCATGGCGATCCAGACCAACGCCGTCAGGGCAAACCCCTCCTTCTGATAGAGGGTATTCCGCTCCGCTTTAGGGACCTGCATCAGCAGCCCCAGAGCAACCAGAATAATGATTGGGATCAAAAATGCAAGAATATGTGCGAAGGACTCTCTGTAGATCAGACTCACCGCAAGGGGCGCAAGCATCAAAAGACCCTCCAGAACCATAATCTTACCCAAGATCGCCCCAAGTTTCTTATAGTTCATAGCTCCACCTTATTCAAACACGTCGGTCAGATCGTCAAAGTTTTTATGGGTCGTTACCACCACAACATGATCTCCCTGTTGAATGGTCGTGTCACCATTGGGAATCATCACTTCATTGTTTCGAAGAACACAGGCAATCAGACAGTTCTTCTTGATGGGCAATTCCTTCAGCGGCTTGTCACAGAACCACTCCCGCTTCTTTGCCGCAAACTCCAGCGCCTCCACCTGATTGTTGACAAGGCGATACAAAGTCAGCACATTACTGCCCCTTGTATTGGCCAGAGCACGGACATAACTGAGAATCCTCCCTGCCACCACGTTCTTGGCAGACACGTTGTTATCAATTCCCAGCTCATCCAGCATGCCGAAGAGATCATCGCTGTGGATTTGTGTAATGGTTTTCTTGACACTCTTTTTGTTTGCAAACATGGACACGATGATATTTTCTTCATCGTTGTCGGTGAGCGTCACGAAAGCATCCATGACTTCGATGCCTTCCTCCATAAGCAGATCGTGCTGTGTTCCGTTTCCGCAGACCACCGTCACGCGGGGCAAGGATTCCGCCAGATTTTCCGCTCGGTCGGGATTCTTTTCAATCAGCTTGACCTTATACTTCTTCTTCGACAGCGTATCGGCCAGATAATAGCCGATCCTGCTGCCACCGACAATCATAATGTTCTTAAAGGGAGATTTTACAAGGTTGACCTCGGCCAGGAAATCACCAAGATTCTTCGCATCGGCGGTGAAGTAAATTTTGTCCCCTTCCTCAATGGTAAAATTACCGGAGGGAATGGTCACAGTATCGCATCGCTGCACGGCACAGATCAGAACTCTTGAGGTCAGTTTCTTGCCCAGAGAGATCAAGCTCTCGCCAATCAACGAACACCCTTTTGCGGCAATCACTTCAACAAGCAGCACCTTACCTTCCGCAAAATGCTCGATTCGGGCAATTGACGGAAGATTGATCATATTGAAAATTTCGTCTGCCGTTTCCCGCTCCGGGTTGACTACCATGGAGATGCCCAGATCATCCTTCATCTCGGCAATCTGTTTTCTGTATGCAGGGTTCCTCACACGGGCAACCGTGTTTTTTGCCCCAAGTCGGTTCGCAACCAAACTGGCAAACACATTCAGCTCGTCATTTCGCGTCAGAGCAATCACCAGATCCGCGTTCTCAACATTAGCCTCACTCTGGATTTCCATGCACGCCCCGTTACCAACCACGCCGAAAACGTCATACTGTTCAATCAGCGTCTCCACCACATCTTTGCTCTCGTCTATGATTGTGATGGTATGCGCCTCACCCGACAGACTTTTCAACATCGTTCGTCCAATCGTGCCAAGACCGATAATTACAATTTTCATAACAGTTTCATCTCCTGCTTCCACAAAGAGTTGAATAACCGGTAAATCGGTTTCCCATGTCGGATGCAGATCTTATCCACACACCGGAGGATCAAATTTTTCGTCATTGCAAATTTCCCCGCCGGGCATCGGTCGATGCCCGGCAGGGAAATGATGAATTTAGGTATTCTTGATGATAACCTGCTCAATAACGTCGGTGGCATGTTCGCACAAATCGCAGCACTGCTCAAGGCTCTCAAAGACAGCCTTGATGCCCAACAGGTGCTTCACTTCGAGTTCCTTCTCAAACAGGCCGTGGATCGCTTCGGTGTAAACAACGTCGGCTTCGGTCTCGATATCGTTAACCTTGACAACCAGAGCGCGCAGTGTATCCGGCTTCTTAAAGTTCTTCAGCTCACCTGCTGCATCGTGCAGAGCACACACGCAGCGATTGACGATCTTGGAAAGGTTGGCTGCCTTCTCGGGAACATGATCAATATGATACATATAGAATTCCAGCACAACTTCGTCCAGGGCGTCGGTAATATCATCAATGATCTGGACCAGAAGAAGGATATCCTCCTGGTCAATCGGGGTGATAAACTCGGTGGAGAGCTTGTTCAGAATCTCATGATGGATCTTGTCGGCAGCGTGCTCGATCTCGTGCATCTGGGTGTGGTATTCGTTGATGTGATTCGCGTCAAACTTGCAGAAAATCTCTTCCAGCAGGTTGGATGCCTCCACACAATAGGCAGTCTGCTGCTCAATCATCTTGAAGTAATCGTTATTCTTCTTAGCCATTGTCGTTTCTCCTTATGCAAAAATCATTAAAAACAGTTTTGCCATACCAAAACCCAGCAATCCGCAGCCGGGGAACGTACAAACCCAGGTAAGGACCAACTCCTTGACCACACTCCAATTCACGTTGCTCACTCTGCGCGCCGCACCGACACCCATAATGGCAGTCGTCTTGGTGTGTGTTGTGCTGACCGGAATGCCGGTCAGAGAAGACAGCAGCAGGCAGAGGGTAGCAGAAAAATCTGCCGCAAAACCCTGATAGGGCTTGAGCTTGACCATATCCATGCCGACCGACTTGATGATTCGGTATCCACCAATGGAAGTACCCAGACCCATGACCAGGGAGCAAACAATCATCAGCCAGATGGGCACTGCAAAGTTGGATGCTCCCGCCTGACCGTCAGCAAAGGCGGCACCCAACAGGAAAATCGCCATGAATTTCTGACCGTCCTGCGCGCCGTGCATGAATGCCATCGCAGCACCGCCGGCCACCTGCGCACCGGAGAAAAAGCGTTCGGTCTTCAGACGATTACTGTTACGGAACAAAAGCACCGTCAACTTGGATGACAGGAAACCAAGGCCAAAACCCAGAAGTGTGGACAGGACAATTCCGTAAAGCACCTTGACCCACTCGGCGCCGTTGATGCCGGAAAAACTGTTCTGAATCGCAACAGCTGCACCGGAAATACCGGCGATCAGCGCATGGCTTTCACTGGTAGGAATACCGAAATACCACGCGGCGGTTGCCCAAATCACGATGGCTGCCATGGCCGCGCAAAGCGCAATCAAAGCCAGATGAGAGTCGCCGCCAAAGTCCACCATCTTATAAATCGTGAACGCAACCGATGCGTTGACGGTGGTCATAACGAAAACACCCAGGAAATTAAAAATCGCCGCCATAACAATGGCTTTACGAACCCCGATCGCTTTGGTGGAAACGCAGGTCGCGATGGCGTTGGGCGCATCCGTCCAACCGTTCACCAGGATAACACCAAGTGTCAACAAGGTGGAAATCATCAACATGGGGTTGCCCCACATCTGGTGGATAAAATCAATCATACTCATAACAGAACCTCAGATATTTTTATATTGATCTATGAACATTTTTGCACAGCCTTGAAAATCCATACGACAGGGCACATCCCGAAACAATCGCCAGCAGATTGGTGATCAGCATTTGTATCGATCCGTCCCATCTGGGCAGAATCATCAGTGCCGTTGCGGCGACGATGCCCAGAATCCCGTGGGACACAATGGAGAAATGCTTTTGATAGGTCCGCTCAATGATCCGCGACAGCAAAAGCACGCACACTGCCATGCCAATGCCCAGCGGCACAAGCACCGCCAGATCGAACCCTGCAATTCCGGCCAGCATGGGCTGATACAGCTCAAAAAACAACAACAGCGACGAGGAACTAAGGCCGGGAACAATAAAACTCAGTCCCCACAGTACCCCGCAAAGAAGAAATCCGGCCATTCCGGGCTGCACCGTGATGGATGCGGTGGTCCTCAGTACGCCTAAAAGAGCTGCCATAACTACAAAACCAAGCACCATGGCAGAAATTCCGCGTCCGGTTCGCCCCTGCTTACCGGCATCCTGCCACAGTTCTGGAAAGGTTCCGAAAATAAAACCAATAAATACGCAGGTGACCAGAGCCGTATCCCGCTCCAGCATCCATGCTGCAAAACCGGACAGTACCACGAATCCTACAAACACGCCCACGAAAAACGTCAGCAGCATCAAACCGTATTTGCGGATCCCACTACGAACATGGGCCAGCGTGTCAATAATAGGACGGTACATACCAAAGATCACACACAGCGTTCCCCCGCTGACTCCCGGCAGAATGGCCCCAAACCCGACGACAATCCCTTCCAGAAACCAAAGCAGGAACATCAGTTGTTTTTTTCGTACGTCCCGCAACACTCGTTCAGATCCTTCCCTGCGCTTTCTATAGGATTGTACCTACTAAGCCCATTTTATCACATTATACTTTAAATGCAGCAAAAGCGCAAGAATGGTTTTCCATCTCCACCCCTCCCTGCATCTCGCCATACGCAACATCTTGACGCAGGCAGCGCGGCGCGTTAAAATATTGAAAGTAATTACTTCATTCTCAGTCAACGTATACTCCTTTTCTCGATCCACCGGGTACAACGTAATCCGCGCTGTTTTATATTCTGCTTGCAGAAACGAATAAAATACACCGGCTGGCGCAGCACACTTTGAAACCGAAGAATTGACTGCACAAACTGTATCGCCGAACAAAAAATGTATCACCGCAAACGTGGGAGGAATACTAATGGAGAAAAAAGCAAATCATTCTTTCAAGCTGGTCGCATTCGGCATCATTTTATATGCCGCATTGATGAATCTGGGTGCAGTCATCGGCTTTGTGAAAGATATCGGCGATCTGTTTTTGCCTGCCCTTTTGGGCTTCATTCTGGCTTTCATTATTAATGTTCCCATGCGCGGATATGAGAAGCTGCTCCTGCGGGCAACAAAGAAAGCAAAACGCCCCTGGAACCCCAAGCTAATTTCTGTCATCAGCCTGATCCTGACAGCAATTTCTGTACTGCTGGTAATCGCACTGGTCTGCATCATGCTGATCCCCGAACTGGTTTCCTCTGTCGTCAGCCTGTACAATCTGATTATAGAGTCCTGGCCGAAATGGGTCGCCTTCTTTGAGGAGTACAATATTGATATCACTTGGATCACCGGTTGGGTCGAATCGTTGAACATCAGCAAATTGATCGAGCAGGTGCTTTCCGGTGCCGGTTCTCTGATCTCCTCCGCCGTTGGTGTCGTTTCCTCCACCGTTTCGATTGTCGGCAATGCCGCCATCGCCGTGATCATTGCCATGTATACCCTATTGACCAAAAAGGAGTTGAACCGACAGGGCAAAAAGCTGATTCAGGCCCATTGCAGCAACCGGGTGGGCGGTTTCCTCTTCCACTTCGGAAAACTGCTGGATGCCACCTACACCAAGTTCCTGACCGGCCAGTGTCTGGAGGCCTGCATCCTTGGGGGATTGATTTTCGTTGTGTTCAGCATTCTGCGGATCCCCTACTCCGCACTGATTGGCGTACTGACGGCTGTACTGGCTTTTCTCCCCTATGTGGGCGCTTTCTTTTCCTGTGCCATAGGTGTGCTTCTGGTCCTTCTGGCCCAGCCCTCCAAGGCTCTGGTCTGCCTGATTGCCTATCTGGTCGTTCAGTTTGTGGAAAATCAGCTGATTTACCCCCACGTGGTCGGCACCTCTGTGGGTTTGAGCCCCCTGTGGACCCTGATCGCTGTGCTGGTAGGCGGCAAGTTGCTGGGCCTGTTCGGCATGATTTTCTTCATCCCTCTGACCGCAGTTTTTGTCACCCTTCTGAAGGAATACACCCACTATAAACTGGACAAAAAGCAATCTATTGTCCCCCCTCCATCGTCAGAAAGGACCGATGACTCATTTGACCAATAAAGCAAAGACCCTCCTCACAACAAGCAGCATCGCTGTTGCCGGACTTGCCGCCTGCGGTGTTGCTTCCACGGCTGTTACAAAAAAACTGGTCAGCACGGCCATGGACCGCTCCTCACCTCTGAATCTGGCCCAAACCCGCAGCCGTTTTACCGGCTCCGGTATCCGTGCGTCTGCGCTGAAAGAGGCCACGGAAGCAAAAGCTGCGTTGGAGCAGCACAATCCGCAAACCATCGAAATCGTCGCACAAGACGGAATTTCTTTGGTTGGACACTGGTTGGCATGTGAATCACCCAAGCGCGTCATTCTGGCCATGCACGGCTGGCGCTCCTCCTGGTCTTCCGACTTTGGCATTATCTCCGACTTCTGGTATCGACAGAACTGCAGTGTCCTTTATGCCGAACAGCGCGGGCAAGGCGCCAGCGGCGGGGAATATATGAGCTTCGGCCTGATCGAGCGCCACGATTGTCTGGACTGGCTCAACTGGATCAACCGGACAACCCAAGGTATGTTGCCCATCTATTTGGCCGGTGTATCCATGGGCGCTTCCACTGTATTAATGGCCTCCTCGCTGGACCTTCCCAAAAATGTCTGCGGCATTCTGGCCGATTGCGGCTACACCTCGGTCCATGCCATCTGGAAACATGTCATGGAAAACAACCTCCACCTCTCTTATGGGATACACGGTCCCATGGCAGAGCGGTTTTGCAAAAAGAAAATCCACGCCGGGACCAAAGCATATTCCACCACCGAAGCACTAAAATCCAACCGCACCCCGGTGCTGTTCGTCCACGGAACCGAAGACCGATTCGTCCCCGTGGAAATGACCTTTGAAAATTATCAAGCCTGCAGCGCCCCAAAGCAGCTTTTCGTCGTGCCGGGAGCCGGACACGGCATGAGTTATTTTTTGGATCGCCCCGGGTACGAAGCAGAAACCTTACGTTTTTGGGCAAACTGCGAAAACACAATCACACAGTGATCCACACCCGGCCCACACTATGCGGGTCGGGTTTCACCATACAAACGCTCCGTACAGGGCAGACATAACAGAAATTAAAAAACACATATCGAAACGGTGAATCCCTATGGAACACAAAGCAAAACAAAACCCTATTTTTCATATCGTTTACTCCATCGTCCGTCGGCTTGTCCGTCTCTTTTACCCCAAAATCACGTTGGTCGGCACGGAGAACATTCCCGACGAGCCTTGCCTGCTGGTCAGCAACCACGCCCAGATGAACGGGCCCATCATCGGCGACCTGTATATTCCCGAAAAGCGCTCCATCTGGTGCGCCGGCGAAATGATGCATCTGAAGGATGTCCCCGCTTATGCTTATCGGGATTTCTGGAGTTCCAAACCCAAAGGAATTCGTTGGTTCTATAAACTTCTTTCTTACGTCATCGCACCCATCGCCGTTGGAATCTTCAACCAGCCCCACATCATCGGCGTATACAGAGATTCTCACGTTTTAAATACATTCCGCCAGACGGTCAGCGCACTGGCAAACGGCGCTAAAGTTGTGGTCTTCCCTGAGCACGACCACCCCCACAACCACATCATCAACCAGTTCCAGGATGGGTTTGTGGATATTGCCCGGCTTTACAAGCGCCGTTCCGACAACCCCCTGCAGTTCGTTCCCATGTATGTGGCCCCCAGTCTGAAAAAAGTATACTTTGGTCCCCCCATCACGTTCTGTCCCGACAACCCCAAAGAACTGGAGCGTCGGCGCATCTGTGACTATTTGATGGCCGAGATCACCTGCATGGCCGAAGCTTTGCCCCACCACACCGTAGTGCCTTACAACAACATTTCAAAGAAGAAATACCCCACCAATATTCTCCGAAAAGAAGGCGAGCACACTTGAAACAACCTGTTGTTAACTATCGGGAATTTCGTCTTTCCAAGCTCAACGATCCCCGTTTTTCCCATCTGAAGTGGCTGCTTGGATGGGTAGGTTATTTTATTGCCTATTTCCTGACCGAAAATCTGATTCCTGCCGAGCGCTGCCACGTAATCCACAGCCCGCTGGATGATCTGATTCCTTTCTGCGAATACTTTCTGATCCCCTATGTATTCTGGTACGCACTGATCGTGGTCTCCCTTCTGTATTTCATGTTCTACAACCCGGAAAACTTTAAGAACCTGCAGAAATACATCATCATTACCCAAGTTGTCGCCATGATCGTCTATATCGTATATCCCAGCCGGCAGGACCTGCGCCCGGAGATCTTCGTCAATGAAAACGTATTCACACAGCTGCTCGGGTTTATCTACTCCGTGGATACCAACACCGGCGTGTGTCCCTCCCTCCACTGTGCCTACTCCATCGGCATTGCCTCGGTCTGGCTCAGCGAAAAAAATATACCGCGGTGGGTAAAACCATCCGTTGTCATCGCCGCAGTCCTGATCTGCGCATCCACAGTTTTCGTCAAGCAACACTCCATCGTGGACTTTTTTGCCGCCATCCCGGTATGCATCCTCGCTGAAATTCTTGTCTTTGGGAAATCACGGTATCGTACCATTTTTAAAAAGCAACCCAGCACTTAACACTTAAAACCCGCTTCCCGTTTTCCTTGTCGAAAGGGCATCGATCTTTTGTTGTAAGATCGGTGCCCTTTTTCTGAAACAGTTGATTTCCAACGGTTCAGGTCGTATAATATCTTTTAGATTTTTTGAAATTAAAACAAAATTGTCAGACAATTCACAACAACGATTGGAAAGGGAGATTTCAGATATGGACGCAAAGTATGAAGCCCTCTTTACCCCGTGGAAAATCGGCAATGTGGAGATCAAAAACCGCATTGTCATGTGTCCGATGGGCGGCACGTCCCTGTTCGGCTGGTTTGAACTGACCGGCTGCAAATTCGACAGGGAGGCTGCCAAACTGTTTCTGGAGCGCGCCAACAACAACGTCGGCCTGATCATTCCCGGTATCGCTCCCCTGCGTGACACCTTCTGGGGCAAGTGGCTGTGGCAGAACCCCAAAATGTTTGAGGATCTGAAAGAATTCATGGACGAGATCCACAAGACAGGAGCCAAACTGTTTGTCCAGCTGACCGCCGGTATGGGCCGCAGCTGGGCCATTACCGAATTGGTGGCTCCCCTGCACAAGAACAAGTTTACCCGTGCCATCGTCAAGCCCATCCTTGACACCAGCCACGAACTGGCCAGCCCCAGTCCCCAACCCTCCCGCTGGGCCGAGGACATTATTTGTCCCGAAATGACCGTGGAGCAGATTCACGAGATTATCGAGGCCTTTGCCAAAACCGCCAAACTGTGCAAGGACGCCGGCGTGGACGGCGTGGAAGTTCATGCGGTACACGAGGGCTATCTGCTGGACCAGTTTGCCATCGAATTCTTCAACAAGCGTACCGATGAGTACGGCGGTTCCTTTGAAAACCGATACCGCTTTGCCGCCGAGGTTGTCAAGGCCATTAAGGAAAGCTGCGGTCAGGACTTCCCCGTCTCTCTACGTTACAGCGTGGAATCCAAGTTGAAAGGCTTTGCCAAGGGCATTGTCCCCGGTGATAACGCTCCCGAACTGGGCCGCAACATGGAGGAATCCGAGCGTGCCGCCAAGTATCTGCAGGATGCCGGCTATGACATGCTCAATGCCGACAACGGTACTTACGATTCCTGGTACTGGGCCCATCCCCCCATGTACATGCCCCAGAACTGCAACCTGGATGACGTGGCTCACATCAAGCAGTTTGTGGACATCCCGGTGGTCTGTGCCGGCCGTATGGAGCCCGATGTGGGCGCCCAGGCGGTAGCCGAGGGCCGCATTGACGGCGTGGGTATTGCCCGTCAGTTCCTGACCGACCCCGAGTGGGTCACCAAGCTGATCGAGGACCGTCTGGAGGACATCAAACCCTGTATCTGCTGTCACGCAGGCTGCTTCAACTTCTCCAAGTCCAAGGGCCATGCCAACACCCAGGATCTGACCGACACCATGGGTCTGGCCCGCTGCGCTCTGAACCCCCTGACCATGCAGAGCAAGAAATACCATCTCGATCCCGCCAAGAAGGTCAAGCACGTTGCCGTTATCGGCGGCGGCATCGGCGGTATGGAGTCTGCGCTGGTGCTGGCCAAGCGCGGCCACAAGGTCACTCTGTACGAAAAGTCCGGCGAATTGGGCGGTGTGTTCATCGCTGCAGCAGCCCCCTCCTTCAAGGAAAAGGACCGCGATCTGATCGCATGGTACAAGCGCGAACTGACCAAGTACCCCATCGAGGTCAAACTG
>RHMF01001177.1_pt1 | contig 11886 bp, 5 predicted proteins | sample 5365151 | NCBI WGS metagenome assembly RHMF01 (sample SAMN10266501, study PRJNA497801) | feces metagenome | isolation source: feces | host: Bos taurus | place: China: Prairie of Fairy Mountain | collected 2017-08-14 | reverse complement strand
CGATAGCCACTTTTATTTGTTCGTTTTCTGCTTTCAAAGCTTCGTTTTCTGCTTTCAAAGCTTCAAGTTCTTGCACGTAGTTGTCGCAAGATGTTTGCAAATCTTTTATTTGTTGTCTCAATTTCGATGCTCTGGTAGGAGTACCGGTACCGTTACTCGACATTTCGGCCAACAATCCGTTTATGCGTGCTGCTTGTGCGGCAATCACGCTGTCTTTTTCCGAGAATTGTTCTGCATACAAACTGTTTTCCGATTTTACTTTTTCGTAGTTAAGCATAATCGAGTCGAAACGAGTTTGCAATTCCATTTTTTCTTTTTCTACTTTTTCTAATTGCTCTTTTGCTTGCTGTCCCGAACAAGAAAAGAAAACGTTTGCACTAACAAAAAGAGTGCACAATAGCATCACGATTTTTTTTGTACTTCTTGTATTCATGTTTTTTTATTTGTATATTTATAATATTATTTATACCTTTGTATTTTATTTTGCAAAGATACTTTTTTTTCTATATATGACAACAAAAATGTTTATCGATTTCCTCAACCTCTTTTTCCCTCGCACATGCAGATGTTGCGGAACTGCTTTGTTGTCTTCTGAAAATCAAATTTGTATAAAATGTATTTTGCATCTTCCCTTAACAAATTTTGTTGATTTAGTTGATAACCTTGTTGAAAAAATGTTTTGGGGAAGATGCAAAATAGAGGCTGCAACGGCTCTTTTTTATTTCCGAAAAAAGGGAAATATTCAGAAAATATTACACGAAATCAAGTATAAATCCAATATAAAACTGGCTCATAAGATGGGAAATTTATTGGGAATAGAATTAAAAAAATCTAATAGATTTGCCGATGTCGATATTATTATTCCGGTGCCTCTTCATCCCAAAAAGCAACGAAAAAGAGGCTATAACCAAAGCGAAGAAATAGCCAAAGGTATGGCCGTTCATTTCAAGAGGGAGATAAATACCTCCTGTTTGATACGCCAAACCTACAATAAAACCCAAACCAAGAAGGGTAGGGTAGAGCGTTGGACCAATGTGTCGGATATATTTTCGGTGGTGGACCCCGAGGCAATAAAGGGTAAACATATACTGCTTGTCGACGATGTGCTTACCACCGGTGCCACCCTCGAGGCATGTGCCCTAAAATTGTTGGAAGTACCCTCGGTGAGGGTAAGTATAGCGGCGTTGAGCGTGGTGTCCGATTAAAAACAGAAATAATTAACACTAAAACAATAAATAACATGAAAAAACTGACAACCGTTTTATTAAGTTCGCTACTGCTGTTCCTGGTGGGATGTGGTGGCAAAAACACAAAAACACAAGAAAGTATGAGTAATATTTCGCAACCTGCAATCGACAAGATTGTAAAAGAACTCTCGGAAATGTATCCCGAGCAAAGCAACCGTATTCAACGCTCTATACCACAGGCGGCAGCCCTTTGGCAGACTGCTGACGGCACCGAAGACGATTTTGCAGCATTTTGCCGCGAACAATTTGTAGCCGGCGAACAAGAATTGGCCGACCTTGCAAATACATTGCAACGCAACTTGGAAATCCTTTGGGGCAACTACAACAAGATGAGTGTGGATATGAAATTGCCTTTGCATGTGGTGGGTCCCGATATTACTCCGCTCGACGAAATATTCGGAAGTTTCGACCCTTATGCTCACCTTACCGACGACCTTTTTGCAAATAAGGTGGCATTCATCACTATCGTTAATTTCCCATTTTACAGCTTGGAAGAAAAGAATCAGATTGGTGCCGAATGGAGCCGCCAACAATGGGCTTATGCTCGTTTGGGTGATGTGTTTACTGCTCGTATACCGGCCGAGTATAACCAAAATATTTCAAATGCCGTTACTGCTGCCGACTCCTATATTTCGGCCTACAATATAATAATGGGCAACCTTTTGAACGATAATAATCAAACATTGTTCCCTGCCGATATGAAACTTATATCGCATTGGGGCTTGCGCGATGAACTTAAGAGCAACTATGCCAACAAGGAAAATGGATTGGAAAAACAACGTATGATATACACTGTAATGAAACATATCGTTAACCAAACCATTCCCGAATGTGTAATAAACAACGAACAATACCAATGGAATCCTGCTCAAAACAAGGTGTATAAAGATGGAGAAGAAGTATCGTATACTACCGAGCCTATGACTCGTTATCAATATTTCCTTGCAAACTTTAAGGCCGAACAAGCCATAGACAAATATACCCCTACATATCCTACTTGTATCGAACGTGCCTTTAACGAAAGCATGGAACTATCGTTCGAAGAAATAGAGAGCATGTTTACCGAGTTTATAGCATCGGAACAAGTTAAAGAAGTGGCTACCCTTATCAGCCAACGTCTTGGTCGCGACTTGGAGCCTTTCGATATATGGTATGATGGTTTCAAAAGCCGTGGCACTGTGTCGGAAGACGAACTAAGCGCCAAAACACGTGCTTTGTATCCTAACCGCGACGCCGTTAGCAAAGACCTTCCGCGTATACTTGTTAAACTTGGTTTCGACAAGGCAAAGGCCGACGATATATGTCGCTATATTACCGTTGACCCTTCGCGCGGTGCCGGACATGCTTGGGAAGCCGCAATGAAAACCGACAACGCCAGACTGCGTACACGTATTGCCGAAAACGGTATGGACTACAAAGGATACAACATTGCTGTACACGAATTCGGTCATAATGTAGAACAAACAGTTACATTGCACGATGTGGATAACTACATAATGAAAGGTGTGCCTTCCACTGCTTTTACCGAAGCATTGGCTTTCGTATTCCAAAAACGCGACCTCGAATTGCTTGGATACTCCAATAGCGACCCCGATAAGGAATACTTGAAAACATTAGACATCTTTTGGGGATGTTACGAAATAATGGGTGTATCGCTTGTGGATATGTATGTATGGAAATGGCTTTACGAAAACCCAAATGCCACTGCCGAACAACTTAAAGATCAAGTGGTGGCCACTGCCAAAGAAGTATGGAACAAATATTATGCTCCTATACTTGGCGAAACAGACTCGCCTATACTTGGAATATATTCGCACATGATAGACGCACCTTTGTATTTGCCAAACTATCCTTTCGGACATATAGTGGAGTTCCAATTGGAACAACTGTTTGCAGGCAAAAACATGGCACAAGAAATAATGCGTATATATCCTGCCGGACGTCTTACTCCGCAACAATGGATGATAAACGCCACCGGAGAAAAGGTATCTACAAAACCTTTACTTATAGCTACAAAAGAAGCCGTTGCAAAAATAAAATAACACAAACCCCGAAAAGAAGCGGAGCAAACAAAATGCTCCGCTTTTTTTATGCCGTTTTGGGTGTAAATAGTGTTTTTTCTCACTAAAAACCGTTGGATTATTCTGCCCGAAACCAATAAAACTACATATTTTTACCTGAAGTTATCAACAGATTGATACAGAGAATATTCTATGCAGAGTTTATTGTCTGTAATGCTAAGAGTTTATATTTTTATATATACGGTATATATAGGTATATGTACTGTATTAACGTTTTTAATATTGTAGGCAAGTCGGTGAAGGATGCAAAAGTCCCATAAAAGTTGATATTTTCATAAGTTGTTAACAAATAAAGATATACACATACTTGCATTTCCTCTATTTTTGTAGTATCTTTGCAAAAGAAACAGAGAAACTACTTTAAACCGAGAGTCAGTTGTACATCGGGGTTTCTCTATAACATTAAAATTTTATTTAAATGTTTAAATTAAAATCTATTCAAAGACCAATCACTAAGATTGGCACAAATGAAAAAGAACTGAAATATGTTCTACAGTTATTATCCTCGGGCCAAATAGGCGAGAAAGAGGTAGTGAATTTTTGTAGCAAACACACCAATGTTCCACAGGCAACAGTGAGAGCCGTATTGGATAGTTGCTGTCAAACCATCGAGTATCACCTCGCTTTGGGCTATAGTGTCAAACTCGGAGACGTAGGAATTTTTTATCCTACTATTTCTTACAAGGCTGTGGATGACAACACCAAGGCCGGTTTGGCACAGCTGGAAAAGGTAAACATCCGTTTTCGCCCCAATGTTTTGCTGACAGAGGCAGTGAACAAGGCCGAAAAAGAGTCTGTCGGTGTCTATAAAATAGTAGATTACGAAAAGGGATTCTACCAAGAAGTAGGCAGGAGAGAGTTGGGTGATGGTTCCGGCAACGGGGATAATACAAATGAAACACCTTCGGGTGGTACGGGCGGAGGAAATACAGATGCAGGAGGAGGTTTTGCAGGATAGACTTTGCCAACGTATGGGTTGTAAATAACCATTTTTGAGGCATCGATGATGTGTAGTCGATGCCTTTATTGTATATATAGGGTAAAAAATAGCAAAATAATTATCTTTGAGACAAAATATGAGTTAAGGCAAAAAAGTTTTTGACTTAACTCAAAAAATATTTTGAGTTAAGTCGGCCAAATACGATGACTTAACTCGGAGAAAATTTTGAGTTAACTCAAAATTCCTGCATAGTTAACTTAGGCATGTCATCAGACCTAACTCAGCCGAATCGAAAAGCCTATTCATTCACGCAATCCACCATATTTTGCATCCAAAAGTACCGTACTTTTGCCTTGAAAGTGCCATAGTTTTGACCCGTAACTATGGCAGTTTTTAGTGCTAAAGGGTATAGGTTTGTTCTGCAAGTAGTGGCGGAATTATTGTATTATTCCCATTAAATAGGGTATGTGTAATGCTTTGAAAAAATATATTTTCCCATAAGATATAAAAAATGTTTCAAGATATGCCACTATTCCAAAAAAATGTGTAAATTTGTTCTTTCAAACAAATGTTGAATAATAAAATAAACAATTATAAATAAATAAAATAAACGATGAAAAAAGTAATATTATCTTTAATTATTACAGTTTGCTCAATGCTATCGACTGTATGGGCATACGATTTTAGTGCAGTAGTATCTTCGGGACAAACTTTGTATTTTTATATCTCTTCAACTTCTACATATAAAGTAGAGGTTACATATCCCGGTTCCATTTCTTCTCCATATAGTGGCTCAGAACCTATAGGAAATTTAGTTATTCCGTCAACTGTTACCTACAATGGAACTACTTATTCTGTAGCTTCTATTGGAGAATATGCTTTTAGCGGTTGTACCGGTTTAACATCGGTAACGATATCTGATTCGGTTACTTCTATTGGAGAATATGCTTTTAGCGGTTGTACCGGTTTAACATCGGTAACAATATCTAATTCGGTTATTTCTATTGGTGCAAGTGCTTTTAGATATTGTGCCGGTTTAACATCTATAATTATCCCCAATTCGGTTACTTCTATTGGAAGTAGTGCATTTAAGAATTGTAGTAGTTTAACATCGGTAACAATCGGTAATTCGGTTACTTCTATTGGAGAGAGCGCTTTTACCAATTGTAGCAGTTTAATATCGATAACCATCCCTGATTCGGTTACTTTTATTGGAGAGAGTGCTTTTAGCGGTTGTAGCAGTTTAACATCAATGACAATCGGTAATTCGGTTACTTCTATTGGGAATAGTGTTTTTAATGGTTGTACCGCTTTAACTACGATTATTATTCCAAATTCGGTTGCTTCTATTGGAAGTTTTGCTTTTGGAGATTGTAGCAGTTTAACATCAGTTGTCATACCTAATTCTGTTACTTATATTGGAGATTATGCTTTTTATCATTGCACCGATTTAATATCGGTAACTATCCCCAATTCTGTTACTTATATTGACGATCATGCTTTTCAGAATTGTAGTAGTTTAATATCGATAACTATCACAAATTCGATTGCTTCTATTGGAGATGAAGTTTTTTTTGGATGTAACCACTTGTCATCTGTAATATTGCCTGATTCTCTCACTGCTATCAGTAGTGGACTATTTAGGGGGTGTTCAAGCTTAGATTCAATAGTTATTCCCAATACGGTTACTTCTATTGGCGAAAAGGCATTTTATTGTTGTTATGTTTTAAGGTCTGTGGTAAATTCCAATTCAGTTACAACTATTGGTGATGAAGCTTTTTATCATTGCTTTGATTTAGAGTCTATAATATTACCTAACACACTTACTTCCATTGGAAGTTATGCTTTTTATAAATGCGAGGAATTAGATTCGATAATATTACCCAACTCTGTTACAAGTATTCGTCATAATGCTTTTGAAGGATGCTCAAATGCAAGGTTTTTGAATATTTCTAATTCCTTAACGACTATACCTGAATATGTTTTTTTTAATTGCACAAAATTAACTACAGTAATTATCCCTAGTTCGGTTACTACGATAGGTACTACTGCCTTTATGGGTTGCAGTGGTATGACCTCTTTGACTATCCCAAATTCGGTTACTTCTATTGGAAATGGTGCTTTTTATGGTTGTACCGGTTTAACCTCAGTAACCATCCCAAATTCGGTTACTTCTATTGGAGCTACTGTTTTTAGAGGTTGTACCGGTTTAACATCGGTAACAATTCCCAATTTGGTTACTTCTATTGGAAATGGTGCTTTTTATGGTTGTACCGGTTTAACCTCAGTAACCATCCCAAATTCGGTTACTTCGATAGGTTCAAATGCTTTTAAAAATGTAAAACATATTGTTTATTATGGCACTGCTACCGGTAGACCTTGGGGAGCATTATATATGAACAGGTATATTGAAAATGGATTTATATATAGCGATAGTACAAAAACTAAAATAATGAGATACATTGGAATAGATTCTAATGTGGTAATTCCAAGTTCTGTTGCCATAATAGGTGATTCTGCCTTCTATAATTGTACATATCTAAAATCGATTATTATCCCAAATTCGGTTACTTCGATTGGAAATTATACTTTTACAAAATGTATTAACTTAGATTCTATCACAATTCCTAATTCCGTTAATTCTATTGGCAACTATGCTTTTGCTAATTGTGATAGCTTAAAATCCATTCTACTTTCTAATGCAATTGATACTGTAAGTCCTTATATGTTTCAAAATTGTAGAAGTTTAAATTCTGTAACACTGCCAAATGCCATTACTTCGATAGGTAACTATGCATTTCAAAATTGTACCGGTTTAACTTCCATAACTATTCCCAATTCGGTTACTTCGATAGGTAGCTCTGCGTTTGAACATTGTACCGGTTTAACTTCTGCAACTATCTCCAACTCGCTTGACTCTATAAATACTTCTTTGTTTAAATATTGTAATGCCTTAACCTCTATTACTATTCCCAATTCGGTTACTTTTATAGGCAACTCTGCGTTTCAAAATTGTACCAATTTAGAAACTATAATTAATTCCGATTCTCTTATCACTATAGGTCAGGCTGCGTTCCAGTATTGTAGTCGTTTGGCTTCTATAACCCTTCCTAATACACTTACTTCTATTGGTATACAAGCTTTTTATCGCTGCACAAGCTTAGCTACCGTTAGAATTCCCGATTCGGTTACTAACATAGGTAGGCAAGCTTTTCAAAACGTAAAACATATTATTTACTATGGCTCAGCCACCGGCAGGCCATGGGGTGCACAGAAAATGAATGGTTTTGTAGAGGAGGGATTTATATATAGCGATAGTACAAAAACTATACTTATCGGATATGAAGGACTCGATACCAATGTGGTTATTCCTAATGGTGTAACCGCTATTGTGGGAGCCTTTTCTCAAGATACCAATATAACTTCCGTAATTATTCCCAATTCGGTTAGAACTATAGGTGCTAGTACTTTTGAAAATTGCAGTAAATTAACATCAGTAATTATTCCCAATTCAGTTGATACTATTGGAGATAAAGCCTTTGAAGGTTGTAGTGGCTTAACATCTATAACCATACCTAATTCGGTTACTTCGATAGGAAGTTATGCGTTTAGGAGTTGTAGTGGATTAACTTCCATAACTATGCCCAATTCGGTTACTTCGATAGGAAGTTCTGCGTTTGAAAATTGTACCGGTTTAACGTCCATCACTTTATCGGATTCGCTTACTTCGATAGGAAGTTATGCGTTTGAAAATTGTACAGGTTTAACGTCCATCACTATTCCCAATTCGGTTACTTCGATAGGAAGTTATGCGTTTTATGGTTGTAGTGGATTAACTTCGATAACTATACCCGATTCCGTTACTTCGATAGGAAGTTCTGCTTTTAGTGGTTGTAGTGGATTAACTTCGATAACTATACCTAATTCGGTTACTTCGATAGGTAATTCTACGTTTATGGGTTGCAGTGGGTTAACTTCCATAACTATACCCGATTCGGTTACTTCGATAGGAAGTTCTGCTTTTAGTGGTTGTAGTGGATTAACTTCGATAACTATACCAAGTAAAGTCAGAGCAATAAGTGATTACACATTTAATGGATGTAACAATCTGACTACTATAAACATCCCCGATTCGGTTAGAACTATTGGTACTTCTGCCTTTCATTATTGTCAGAGTTTGACTTCTATTACTATCCCTGATAAAGTTACTACTTTGGGACAGTCTGCTTTTGAAAAGACAGGTTTAACTTCTATATATATACCCCAATCGGTTACTTCTATTGGTCAAAGAGCATTCTATGATTGTTCAAATTTGACATCTTTAACTTTTGAGGGATTACCTAATGAGAATTCAAGAATCGATGTTAATAGATATCTTTTTAAAAATTGCTCCAGTTTGAGAGAAGTAATAGTTTTAGCACATTTCATTATTTTGACCAATAGTTCTTCTTCTTTTAGTGATATACCCGACAGTGTAGTACTAAAAGTACCTTGTACCCGTTTAGATGCGTATGTAAATTCAAGTACTTGGGGGACATATTTTACTAATATCGTGGGCATATGTGATAGTGTGGATACTACCATATACGATAATATATGTGCCGGCGAAACATATAACGACTATGGATTTATAGCCACCGGAGCCGGTACTTATTTTGATACATTGCAAGCTGCCAATAATAGCGACAGCATTGTGATGCTAATACTTACCTTAAGCCAACCAAGCAGTGGAACAGATACTATCGAAGCTTGCGACAGCCTTATTTGGATAGATGGTATCACCTATTACGAATCAACCGATTCGGCTACATACACATTAACAAATGTTGCAGGTTGCGATAGTGTGGTTACACTTAATCTAACTATCAAGCATAGTACTCGAACAACAGATACTATTACTGCTTGCGACAGCATTACATGGATAGATGGTATTACCTATTACGAAAGTACTGATACTCCCACATATATACTGACGGCTGCCAATGGTTGCGATAGTGTAATTGTTTTGAACCTTACGATAAACGGAAGACGCACAACAAATACTATTGTTGCCTGCGACAGCATTACATGGATAGATGGTGTTACCTATTACGAAAGTACTGATACTCCTACTTTTGTCTATGCAATGGAAAATGGTTGCGACAGTGTGGTTACTCTTAACCTTACTATAAACAATCCGGTATACGATACCATAGTAGACACTGCCGTAAATGAATATGTTTGGAACGACACCACATACACCGAAAGCGGAATATATTACTACTATGGCGAAACATCCGACGGTTGCGACAGCATAGTAACACTTATTTTGACAATAGAAGAAATAGGAATAGAAACCGCCAACGAGTTAGACCAGCTTCGTTTATATCCTAACCCAACAAGCGGAACTATTACTTTCAACACTACAGATATCCGCAAAGTAGAAGTAATGGATGCCATGGGTAGAATAGTGGCAGTATACAACGACAGTTATATAATAGACCTTTCCAAACTAAACAAAGGACATTATACATTGCGTGTAACCACAGACAGAGGTGCGGCTGTTCGCAAAGTAATACGTAACTAATATTATATGTAAATATTACAGAAAAAGAGTTTACTCAACAAACAACTGAATATAAAATACTTTTATTGCAAAAGCGTTGCAACACCATTGCAACGCTTTTTTTATTCTGTCTCAGCTGATATTCCACAAAAGTCATTGCATATTTTATATAGTTTTGCGGTATTGAAACGTCTGCATTTTGAGGAAGAAAAAAAACTTTTGTCAAATCGATAAAAAGTTGTATCTTTGCAAAAAAAAATAACAACAAAAAAGAATAAAGATGAAGAAGATACCACACACATTCACAATAGTGTTTTTTCTTATACTTGTGGCCGCTGCAATAACATGGATAGTGCCCGGTGGCGAATTTGTAAGAGAAACGATAATGGTTAATGGCAGCCAACGCGAAGTGGTTGTAAACGACTCGTTTCATTATGTGGAAAGTTCGCCTCAAACATGGCAGGTGTTCACTTCATTTTTTAAGGGCTTTGTCGACAAGGCCGACATTATTATATTTATACTCATGGTGGGTGGTGCTTTTTGGATTCTCAATAGCAGCCACAGCATCGATGTGGGCGTTAAAGCCTTTTTGCGTAAGATACAAAAGATAAACAAATATAAGGTGTTTCAAAAAATCGGTGTCGACAATCTTATACTATCGCTTATAATGATAATGTTCTCGGTATTTGGGGCAGTCTTTGGCATGAGTGAGGAAACCATAGCATTTGTTATCATTTTTGTACCTTTGGCCATCAGTATGGGCTACGATAGCATAGTTGGGGTATGTATCTGCTATATGGCTGCTCATGTGGGTTTTGCCGGTGCGGTACTCAACCCGTTTACCATAGGCATAGCTCAAGGCATAGCTCAGATACCTATCTTTTCGGGTTTGGAATATCGTTTGGTGTGCTGGGTGGTGCTTACCACGGTGATGATAGTATTTGTGTTGCTATATGCCCGCCGCATAAAACGCGACCCAACCAAAAGTCCTGTATACAAACTTGACGAATATTGGCGTAAGAGAGTTGGCGACCAAGATGCCGAAGGTGTGAAATATCATACACCGAAAGCCGCTTGGGTGGTATGGCTGTTGTTGTCGGGGGCTATGGTGTATTACTCTTTTGTATATACCTATACCACTATTACCATAGGTGCCGCCACTGCTTCGTTGCCCATTATACCTATAGCTACGGCACTGTTTATAATATTGGGATTCTTTACCCTTCGCAAATCGGTACACTTCTTTATACTAAACCTGTTGCTTTTCACTATCATTTACTTGGTGGTAGGTGTGTTGGGCTATGGATGGTATGTGATGGAAATATCGGCATTGTTTCTGGCCATGGGTGTGTTTAGCGGCATAGCCAATAGCGAAACTGCCGACGGCATAGTTAAACTATTCCTCGAAGGTGCCAAGGATATAATGACTGCCGCTTTGGTTGTGGGCTTGGCAAGCGGTATAATATTTATACTTGCCGATGGTAAGGTTATAGACACATTGTTATATGGTCTCACCAAGTCGTTGGCCTCGCTGGGCGAAACGGCAAGTGTGGCGGTGATGTATGTGTTCCAAACGGGGCTCAACCTCATAATGCCGTCGGGCAGTGCCAAGGCAGCCCTCACCATGCCTATAATGACACAGTTTGCCGACCTTATAGAGATAAGCCGACAAACCACGGTGCTGGCCTTTCAATTCGGCGACGGGTTTACCAATATGATAACACCCACCAGCGGGGTGCTGATAGGTTGCTTGGGTGTGGCAAAGATACCATACGGAGTGTGGGTGAAATGGGTGTGGAAGTTTTTGCTGATGATGATAGTGATAGGCTTCTTGCTGATAGTGCCTACATTGTATTTCAGCTTACCCGGGTTTTAATGGGGATAGGCATAAGTGTGCCACACTTGTTTAGATATAAAAAAAGCTTATATGGATAATATAGCATGGTTGTACATATAAAAGATATTAATATGAAACGATATCGATACGTAATAAGCATGATGGCAGTGGCTTTATTTACACTGTCGACAGCCTTTGCCCACAAGCATCGCGATACATTGGGTATAGGCCAAACC
>RHMF01001176.1_pt1 | contig 11887 bp, 11 predicted proteins | sample 5365151 | NCBI WGS metagenome assembly RHMF01 (sample SAMN10266501, study PRJNA497801) | feces metagenome | isolation source: feces | host: Bos taurus | place: China: Prairie of Fairy Mountain | collected 2017-08-14 | reverse complement strand
CAGGTCTATAGAAACCGTATTTTCTATCATAAGGAACAACTCTTGGTTTAAATAAATGAGTTTATCTACCGGGGATAAATTGGGGTCCATTATCTCCATAAGTTCCTCGTACTTTTCGTCAAATAAGTAGGAAAGGGAGCTTAATAGAGCATCCTTGCCTTCGAAATAGTGGTAGAAGGATCCTTTTGATGTGCCGGAAACCTCTACAATCTCCTCGATTGTTGTGTCGTCGTAGCCTTGTTCGTAGAAAAGTTGCCATGCCGCAGAAACGATTTTACCTTTAGTGTTTCTTGAATTCTTCTTTTTCATAGCATACCTTCATATAATTGTATAAAAAATTTTATTTGTCAAAATTGAATACTTAATTTAGTCTATAAATAGTATAGCATATAAATGTTGAAATATCAACAATTATATTAAAATATATATAAAAAAGTATAGCAAAAAGTACAAACTAAATTCTGTGTTTCGTTCTAGTTTTAAATGTGTTACAATGGCAAAGTTAAAAGAGATAGAAAGGGTATAAAGAATGAGTTTTGAATTAACAAAATATATTGCACCAGATTTTACACAGGAAAAATTTATTAATGCACCGGATGCTACATTAGTAAAAGCGCCTTGCGCGAAGGCAGCACCTAAGGGCTTCCATGCAACTTCAATTTTCCCTGAGTATTTTAAAATAGATGGCAAGTGGCACCTAGCAGAGGATACAAGAATGGACGCGGTTCCTGTATGGGATGGCCAAAAGATTAGTGTAGTAGAATTTAGAAATATTAAAGAAGATGATATGGTAGTTGTAGGCAGAACAGAGGATGCTAGCGAAGGTATCTATGTACATGCAAATTGCTGGGAAAAGGAAACTGAAGCCGAAAAAGATGTATTTGCTTTCCGCCAGAGTAGAAATAGAGAAACGTCTTTCTCCTATGACTACGAAAACCTTATCAACTTATTAAAACACGAAAAAGAGAATGGTGGTTATGTTACTTGGGTTTTAGGTCCTGCTTGTAGCTTTGACGTTGAGGCGAGAAGAATAATGGCGAAGCTGATTGAAGAAGGCTACTGTCAGGCAGTTCTTGCAGGCAATGCTCTTGCGACACATGACTTAGAGGGTGCTTATCTTGGTACGGCACTAGGCTGTGATATTAGAAATCAGAAGCCTCATGTAGGTGGGCACTATAACCATCTTGATACAATTAACGCAATCAACACATACGGTTCAATTCCAGCATTCATCGAAGGTGAAGGCATTGACAACGGTGTTATTTACAGCTGTGTTAAGAATAACGTACCGTTTGTATTAAACGGTTCTATTAGAGATGATGGTCCTCTTCCTGAAGTATACGAGCACACATACGAAGGACAGGATACAATCCGTTCCCACATTAGAAGATCTACTACTGTTATCGGAATGGCAACGGTGCTCCATACTATTTCCGCAGGAAATATGACGCCAACATATAGAGTTTTAGAAGACGGTACAATTAGACCGGTATACTTCTATATGGTAGACACATCCGATTTCGCGGCAAGCAAACTTGGTGATAGAGGAAGCTTATCCGCAAAGGGTATTGTAACTAATGTTCAAGACTTTATGAGAAACTTAAGTACAGGATTAGGTTTATAAAATAAACTTTGAAGGAGACGAAATTATGATTAATGGAGAAGTTGTTGCGTTCATAATGTATTTTGGGTTGCTGGTAGGCATTGGCTTCTTTTTCTTCCTAAAGGATAGAAATTCCAATGGCGAAAAGGAATTCTTTATCGGTGGCAGAGCTATGGGGCCTTGGGTAACGGCAATGTCAGCTCAAGCATCTGACATGTCAGCATGGCTTCTAATGGGTCTTCCTGGAAGTATAATGGCATTTGGCTTTGGTCAGATGTGGATTGGTATCGGGCTAGCTCTTGGTACTGCTGCTAACTGGATTTTTGTAGCCAAGAGACTTAGAAGATTTTCAAAGGCTGCTGGAGATGCGATTACTGTGCCGCAGTATTTAAGCAATAGATTCTTAACAGAAAGTCACAGCTTGCAGATTATCTGTGCGATAATTTTCTTTGCGTGCTTTACGGTTTATGTAGCGTCTGGTTTCGTTGCGGGAGCATCAGTGTTTACAACTGTATTCCCATCACTAAGCAATCAGACTGCGATGATTGTATTTGCGCTTGCAATGCTTGCATGTACTTTCTTTGGTGGATTCAAGGCTGTATGTTGGACAGACTTCTTCCAAGCAATCTTAATGCTTGCAGCGGTATTAGCGGTTCCAATCGTTATAGTAGCGACTGGAGAAATGGATTTTGCTGCACTGGATGCAGTGTATACATATGTGGATGGTGCTTCTGGTCAGGAAACTGTTTGTAACTTCGGTAGCGGACTTTTTGATGCAGGATGGAAGGAGATCGTTAGTGGTCTTGCATGGGGTCTTGGATACTTTGGTATGCCACACATCCTTATAAGATTTATGTCCATCGAAAAGCCTTCCATGATGAAGAAGAGTGCAACTGTTGCTATCGTTTGGGTAGTATTATCCCTAGGTGCAACTTGCCTAATCGCATATTTTGGTAGAATGTTCCTTGCAGAAGAACTTCTAACAATAGGAGCTCAGAAGACGGTGTTTATCGTATTTGCTAGAAGATTATTCCCAAGCTTTGTTGCGGGTGTATTAATGGCGGCTATTATTGCGGCATCTATGTCAACTGCTGATTCACAGTTATTAGTGGCTTCTAGCTCATTCACGTCAGATATCTATAAGCCAATCTTCAGAAAGAATGCTAGTGAAAAAGAAATCCTGTGGGTAGGAAGAATTATCGTACTTATCGTTTCTGTTATCGGATTTATGATAGCATCTAGCAAAGCTGAAGGAGCGCAGGCCATCATGAATCTAGTAGAAAACGCTTGGGCGGGATTTGGCTCAGCATTTGGACCAACAATCATCCTGTCATTATTCTGGAGAAGATTTACATACAAGGGTGCAGTTGCAGGGGTTGTAACTGGAGCTCTTGTGGATGTGTTATGGCTTGTTTTCATGGCGCACACTGGAATTTATGAAATGATTCCTGGTTTCTTATGCAACCTTGTTGTAGCTGTAGTAGTTACGCTAATGGACAAAGAACCATCACCAGAAGTGCAGGCTATCTTTGATAAGGCAACAGCAGAGGATTATGACGAATAGTCATTCACATAGTTAAGAAAGGATTGCGAAATTGAAACAATCAATAAGAGAGTTTTTAATGAGTCACGGGGCCGCAGGTCCCGTGTCCTTTCATATGCCGGGACATAAAGGCAAGGCCTTCTACGTAGAAAACGGATATGGAGAATTTTTAGACGCGATCATGGATTGCGATATAACAGAAATACCAGGTGCAGATAACCTTTTTCAGGCGGAAGAGATTATCAAAGTTACTATGGAAAAATACAAGTCACTATATGAAACGGAGGCTTCATATCTTCTTATAAACGGTAGTTCTGGAGGAATTCTGGCAGCGATTCTGTCATCTGTTACAAAGGGTGGCAAATTAGTTATGGCAAGAAATTGTCACAAGTCTGCTTTTAATGCATTGACTTTAGGCGATATTACGCCGGTATATGCTTTTCCTGAAACGGTAGAGGAATATGGTGTTTTGGGAGCGATTTCTGCCTTGGAAATTGCAAACTGCCTAGACGAAAATCCTGAAGCAGAAGCTGTAATCTTGCCGAGCCCAAACTACTATGGAATTTGCAGTGATATTAAAGCTATCGCTGAAGAAGTGCACAAGCGAGGAAAGATTTTAATTGTGGACCAAGCTCATGGTGCGCATTTAAAGTTTTTTGAAAAAGAGTATGGCTTTCCAAGACCTGCTGAAGAACAGGGGGCGGACATTGTAATTAACAGCATCCACAAGACGCTAGGATCTTTTGGACAAACTGCTTTGTTAAATGTATGCAGCGATAGGGTTGATGTTATAACTTTGGAAGATAAACTTCAGGTTGTAGAAAGTTCCAGTCCGTCATACCCGATGATGGCGACTTTAGATGTTAATGCTGACATTCTAGCCGAAAAAGGCGAACTTTTAATGGGTAATTGGGCAGATAATATTAAATGGTTCTATGATGCAGCAAAGGGTGTACCTGGATTAAAGGTTATGAGTGGACACAATTTGGATAGAACAAAATTGAACTTAGATATGTCTGCTTATGGAATGAATGGTAATGAGTTAGAAGACTTCTTGATGACGAAGAATATATTCATAGAACTTGTTGCGGGTAATGTCGTAATGTGTATGACAGGTATTGGCAATAAACGATGCGATTTTGAAAAGCTGTTTGATGCACTGAAAGAAATTGCAGAAACGAGAGAACTTCTGCAAGAGGGCCCAAAAGTTCAGCCTAAAGCTTTGACGAAAAAACTAGAGTGGCAGGGGGTTCCTATAAAGAAAGAGACGGTTCATGTTGATGAGGCCGTCGGCAGGGTTTGTGCCATGTCAATAATCCCATATCCGCCGGGAATTCCTATTGCTTGCCCGGGAGAAGTTTTAGACAAGGAACTTTTAGAGTACATAAAGGAAAGAAGAATGGCTGGAGAGAAGGTAATTGGATTATCTGAAGCCATGACGATACAGGTTGGCAAACAGTAGCATTTTGCAGTTTGTGAGGCATATAATTGAATATGAGAAGAAGTGAAAACGGTCTTAGAGTCAAAAAAGACCGTTTTTTTGTTAAAATTCCAACAATTTCACAATTTTTCTAGTGATTTTTGTAGAGTTGTGTTGTATAATGTAATGCGTATGATTATGTATAAAATTTAGAAAGGAAGGTCTCACCAAATGAGTCAAAAACATTTACAGAGCATCCACGTGAGCCATTACAAGCACACTGCCGGTTGTGCAACAGAAGTAATGCCTATTCCGGATGTTGTAAAAATTTCCATGTCTCAGCATATTGGAGCACCTTGTAAGCCTTTAGTAGCTAAGGGCGACTACGTAAAAGTAGGACAGCTTATCGGTGACACAGATGCATTCGTTAGTGCACCTATCCACTCCAGTGTATCTGGTACAGTAACTGGTCTTGAAGAACAGAGAAACGCTATGGGCGGACTTGACACTTTAGTAGTTATTGAAACAGATAAGAAACAGGAAATTTGCGAAGGAATTGAAGCACCTAAAGTAGAAGATCTTGCTGGATTCGTTAAGGCAATCAGAGCAAGTGGGTTAGTAGGTTTAGGCGGCGCATCCTTCCCTACACACATTAAGTTTAACCCTAGAAACATCGATGACGTACATACTCTAATCGTTAACGCGGCTGAGTGTGAACCATTCATCACTTCTGACCATAGACTTATGTTAGAAGACGCTGAAGACCTAATTGCTGGCTGTCAGTTAGTAATGCAGTACATCGGCCTTGATGAAGGTTATATCGGTATCGAAGAAAACAAGATGGATGCTATTGAACACTTAGACAAGTTATTAGCTGCTAAGGGTATCACTAACATCAAGACTTTCAAGCTTCAGGCTAGATATCCAAAGGGCGCAGAAAGAGTTCTTGTTTACGAAATCACAGGAAAGACTATGAACGCAGGTGTATTACCAGCTGACTTAGGTATCATTCTTTCCAACGTAACAACAATTGCATTCGTAGGTCAGTACTTCAGAACAGGTATGCCTCTAGTATCCAAGAGAATGACAATCGATGGTGATGCAGTAGCAACTCCAAAGAACGTTGTAGCTCCATTAGGAACAATGATCAACGATGTTATCGCATTCTGTGATGGTTACAAGCAGGAACCTAGAAAGATCCTTATGGGTGGACCTATGATGGGTAGAGCAATCTTCTCAGATGAAATGCCAATCGTTAAGAACAACAATGCTATCTTAGCATTCTCCAAGGAACAGGCTCTAGTTAAGGAAGAAACTGCATGTATCAACTGCGGTAGATGCCACGGCGCTTGTCCATTCAAGTTAATTCCAACTGCTCTTGCAGACGCTTACGAAAGAAGAGATGCAGAAGCTCTTTCCAGACTAAAAGTTATGCAGTGTATGGAATGCGGAAGCTGTTCATTCATTTGTCCAGCAAGAAGACCTCTAGGCTTCATTAATAAGCTTGGAAAAGCTGTTGTAAAGGAGGCTGGATTATAAAATGGAAAAGAAGACTTATAGCAATTTAGTAGTATCCTCAGCACCACACATCGTGTCTCCTGTTGATACTTCCAAGATCATGGCTATGGTTATCATGGCTTTAATCCCATCCCTATTAGTTTCTGTATACGTATTCGGTTTCAGAGTAATTACTCTAACTGCTGTTTGCGTACTTTCTGCAGTAGGCTTCGAATGGGGTTGGAACAAGTTAAACCACAAGACTCAGACTGTTTGTGATGGTTCTGCAGCTCTTACTGGTCTATTAATCGCAATGAACTGCCCATCTGGACTTCCTTACTGGATTGGTGCATTCGGTTCTTTCGTAGCTATCATTTTAGTTAAGCAGCTATATGGTGGTATCGGTAGAAATATTGTAAACCCTGCTATCACAGCAAGAATCGTTATGTTCATTTCTTTCGCAACAGAAATGACTACATGGCCTCTTCCTAGAATGGCAGCAGATACAGCTTCCACAGCTACTCCACTTGGAATCTTAGCTGAAGGTGGCGCAGAACTTCCATCAAACATGAACTTATTCTTAGGTTTTGTTGGCGGTTCCATGGGTGAAGTTTCTGCAATCGCATTACTTCTTGGTGGCTTATTCCTAATCTGGAAGAAAGTTATCAGCCCAATCATTCCATTTACATTCATCGGTACTGTATTTGTAATTGCATTCGTATATTACACAGTAGCTGGTACAGGTGATGCATTTGAAATGGCTGTATTCCACATCCTTGCTGGTGGTGTAATGCTTGGTGCATTCTTCATGGCAACTGACTATGTAACTTCTCCATTATTACCAATGGGTAAGATTATCTTCGGTGTAGGTTGTGGTGTAATCACAATGGTAATTAGACTATGGGGTCAGTATCCAGAAGGCGTATCTTTCTCCATCATCATCATGAACTGTCTAACACCATTAATTAACAACTTCTGTGAAAAGAGAATGTATGGAGGTGCAAAGTAATGAATAACAATACTTTTAAAGAATATATCGCACCTACATTAGTATTAGTAGTAATTTGTCTAGTAATCACATTCGCATTAGCATTCGTAAACTCCATTACTGCTCCAATCATTGAAGCTAACGGAATCAGAAATGCTAACGCAGCTAGAGCTGAATTATTACCAGCTGCTGAATCCTTCGAAGAATTCGATGGCGAATTAGCAGTTATTTCCCCAGACAACGTATATGTAACTGAATGTTATGTTGCTGAAGGCGTTGGTATGGTAGTAACAGTTGAAACTAAATCTTTCGGTGGTATCCTAACTGAAATGATCGGTTTAGATGCTAACGGTGCTATCACTGGTGTTAAGGTTACAGCTCACGGTGATACTCAGGGTCTAGGTACAAAGGCATTTGATGCTAACTACTTAGGTCAGAACTACACAGGCAAGACTGAATTAGCTGGCGCAGCTAACATCAAGGGAGATTCTTCCGTAACATTCATTTCTGGTGCTACAATTTCTTCCAACGGTGTATACCAGGGCGTTAACGCAGCTCTTGCACAGTACGAATTAGTAGGAGGTGCTAAATAATGAAAGATAAAGTAAATAAGTTAGCAATCCTAACTAAAGGTATTATCAAAGAAAACCCTAACTTAATCCTATTATTAGGTACTTGTCCTACATTAGCGACAACAAGTTCCGCTTTCAATGGTATGGGTATGGGTATCGCTGCAACAGCAGTACTTATTTGTTCAAACATCGTAATTTCCTTATTAGCGAAGATTATTCCTGATAAGGTAAGAATCCCATGCTACATCGTAGTAATCGCTGGATTCGTAACATTAGTACAGTTTATCGTTCAGGCATTCGCTGAACCACTGTACAACTCACTAGGTGTATTCTTACCACTAATCGTAGTAAACTGTATCATTCTTGGTAGAGCAGAAATGTTCGCTAACAAGAACAATGCAATCGATTCCGCATTAGACGGTATCGGTATGGGTATTGGTTTCACATTATCCTTAACTGCAATCGGTGCTGTAAGAGAAATCTTAGGTAACGGTACAATCTTCTCTGGATTCTTCTTAGGCGATCCAGATATGTTTACAATTGCATTACCATTCTTAGCTGATCACCCTATCATGATCGTTGCGTTAGCTCCAGGTGGTTTCTTCATGTACGCATGTGCAATCGCTGTTGTTAACACAATCCTTAACAAGCAGGGCAAGAAGCCTCGTGAATTCGGATGTCACGGTTGTGCTATGGCTTCTGTATGTCAGCAGGAAAAATGCATTGCAGAATTAGAGAAAGGAGTTGAAGCATAATGAGTTTAGCAACAATTCTTTTAGGGATTATCCTAGTAAATAACTATGTTTTAGCTCAGTTCTTAGGTATCTGTCCATTCCTAGGTGTATCTAAGAAATTAGACTCCGCTGTAGGTATGGGTGTTGCGGTTATCTTCGTTATGGTACTTGCAACTGCTGCTACATGGCCAATCATGCAGGTTTTAAACATGTTCAACATTGGCTATTTACAGACTATCGTATTTATCCTAATCATCGCTGCATTAGTACAGTTCGTAGAAATGGCATTAAAGAAATTCATCCCATCTCTACACAAGTCCTTAGGGGTATACTTACCACTAATCACTACTAACTGTGCGGTTCTTGGGGTTTGTATCTCCAACATCGATTCAGGATATAACTACATCGAATCATTAGTTAACTCCGCTGGTGCTGGTATTGGTTTCTTACTAGCTATGATTATCTTCTCCGGTATGAGACAGAAGGTTGATGATAATCCAGCAGTTCCAAAGTCATTCCAGGGAGTACCTATTATTATGGTAACAGCTGCATTCTTATCCCTTGCATTCATGGGATTCGGCGGCTTAGTATAGGATAAAGGAGGCAATTCAAATGGAAGCAATTTTAACTCCAGTATTACTGGTTGTAGCGATGGGATTTGTACTTGCTGTTATCCTAACAATCGCGTCAAAGATTTTCTTTGTACCAGTAGATGAAACTGTTGCTAACTTAAGAGCAGAACTTCCAGGCGCTAACTGTGGTGCTTGTGGTTTCGCAGGTTGTGATGACTATGCTGCAGCTTTAGGCGAAGATCCATCCGTTGGAACTTCCAAGTGTCCAGTAGGTGGTGCTGCTGTAGCTGCTAAGTTAGCTGAAATTTTAGGCGTTGAAGCTGGATCCGCAGAAGCACAGGTTGCTGTGGTTATGTGTAACGGTAATAAGGACGCTGCTAAGACAATCATGGAATACCAGGGATTAAGCACTTGTAAGGCTGCAAAGCAGATGTTCGGTGGTCTTAATGCTTGTTCTCACGGTTGTCTAGGTCTTGGCGACTGCCAGGCTGCTTGTCCTTACGGCGCAATTCAGGTTTGCAATGGCGTAGCTGTTGTAGACAGAGAAATCTGTGTAGGCTGTGGTATCTGTGCTAAGCAGTGTCCAAACAGCGTAATCAGAATCGCTCCTGCTAAGAACAAGGTAGTTGTACAGTGCAACTCCAAGGATGCAGGTGCTAAGACAAGAAAAGCTTGCTCAAACGGTTGTATCGCTTGTAAGAAGTGCGAAAAGGCTTGTAAGTTTGAAGCTATCAAGGTTGAAGATAATCATGCAATGATCGACCCTGAAAAGTGTAAGAACTGCGGACTTTGTGCTAAGGAATGTCCAACAGGCGCTATCATCAATATGAGAGCAAAGAGAAAACCGGCTGCTCCTGCTGCTGCAGAAGCATAAAGACTAGTTCTTTCTAAAAAACATAAGGGCTCCCTTGATAGGGAGCCTTTTTTATTTATTAAAGCATGCTATTTGACTTTGAAATAATGTTGTGCCATAATATTGATATTGTATTATTTTGGAGGATATTATGACAGACACTAACAGAGAAGTATTACATTTACAGGATTCTAATCTTGCGAAATTAAATGTTTCAAGAGGGGAAAACTTAGTCGAAATATTGGTTCAGAACAATAACATTACTGAACTTGACCTTACAGAAAACCTTAAATTAGAAGTATTAGATTGTACAAGCAATCCTATTAAGAAATTCAAGGCTTGCGTACCAGGTAGCAACGGTAGATTCTTGATTGAACTTGGCGCTGCAAAGGGCGGCACAATTGGAGTTAAGTATGCTCCTGGATATCAGACATACATCGCAACTCCAGACGAAGGATATGAGTTCGCTTATTGGGTAAACGAACTTGGAGATATGGCATCAAACAAACCTGTATTTGAAGATACTTATGGTGCAGCAAGATTACTTATTGCCTGGTTTAGACCGGCAAGATAGTTAATATACGAAATTTAATAAACTCCCGGCAATGAGTACCAAGCATAGTGTGTCCTCATACACCGGGAGTTTTGTATTTGCCATACTAGATATTGACAGCGCAAACAGATGGGAATATACTGACTAAAAGCGACTAACTCTATGGACAAGGGGGAGAGAGAATGAACGTTAAAAAAGTATTATCGATTTTAGTGATATGTGCAATGATACTTTCTGGAATGACTTCAATGGCGTTTGCAGAAGACTCTATTACTGCTGAACCATATCCAAATTTTCTAGGAGATGTTTGGACAAGTAATTATGATTGTGAGAAAAAAGCGGATTTAGAAGTTTCTATTAAAATATCTAAGGAAGGCATGAATGACATTGTTGTTCCTCTTCCGTACGATGCCGACCTTGAGGAATATTACCTAGAAACGGTAGTTGAAGGTATTGATGACATAGTTAGAGAAGTAGGTCCTGTTTACGCAAGTGCACTTATGGACGAAGATGAAACTAATGACGATGCACTGCCTATAATGGAAAGTTTAGGCTATAGCGTAGAAGTAATAGCAGAAGACAATGATCCCGACCATGAGGTATTCTTGGATCTTGCAACAGTGGAAGTTGAGTTTGTAACATATGAAACTACAAAGATGATTTTAGATCTAATCACTGAAATGATCGAAGAAGCAATCTTAGAATATGACCCTACATATGTTCCTACTGGATCATTTGATGCATTGTTAGAAGTATATAAAGAAATGCTTTTAGACCCTGAAGGCGCGGATATGACAGAAGAGGAAGTTCAGGAAGCATTAGCAGAGATCGAAGCTTATGAGACAATGATGAATGCGCTAGAATCTGGTGAATATGCGGGTGAAATGTTAGTATATGCTGACGTACCATGCAATTGTCCTGAACTTGTTGAATATACACTATATCACGAATATTATGATGAAAATGGTGAATATGTGGCTCAGGAAACAGAGTTTCCTGTAACTGTAAACGGAACAGTTGTAGATGTTGATGATTTACAGTACGTTACAGATTATGAAGGCGTTAAGTATGAAGTAGAAGGCGTATATCTTGTTGATAATGAAACAGGAGATGTCGATTGGGAAAGTCCTGTGGATGAATTTACAGTGATTGACCTATATGACGAAGAAACAGATACATATTACTGGACTGAAGTCGTTATAAAATATACTCCTGTTAGCGATGACGCAGGGGGAGACGAAGGTGACATAGAGGGTGACCAAGGCGATAACAAGCCTACTGACAAGGGCGAATCTACAGTTCCTCCAACAGGCGACGATACTAGCCTAGGATTCTTTGCATTGCTAATGGCAGCTGCCTTAGTTGGATTAAAGAAGATTAAAGCATAAGAGAAATAAAGAAAAGACTCCTTTTTTATAAAAGGAGTCTTTTTGTTACTTAAAATTACGTATTTAGGAGACAAAACGCTATTGCTCCGAAGAAAAGTATAGAAACGCCAGCTATAAGTACAATAAATCCGGTCTTCTCTTTTTTTGCGTACTTGGCTTTTTCT
>RHMF01005280.1_pt1 | contig 11888 bp, 15 predicted proteins | sample 5365151 | NCBI WGS metagenome assembly RHMF01 (sample SAMN10266501, study PRJNA497801) | feces metagenome | isolation source: feces | host: Bos taurus | place: China: Prairie of Fairy Mountain | collected 2017-08-14 | reverse complement strand
TTTTAAAATTTGTAGAATGTCTTGTATTCGTCAGAAAAAGTCTCTTACGAGTCAGGAAATGCCCCTTCCTGCGTACTTTATTGTTGCGGTGGATAAATTGTCCATCCAATGAGAGAAATTGTCTGGAATAGTCTTACCATACATCAAATTTTGGATTTTAAATGTCTTCTACGCTTTATATCTCTTAATGCATAGTCAAGTGAGGTACAACACCAAGCCCAAAAACCAAATGCATTATCCCAAGGATATTGTTCAAATTCACCCTTCCAAGGATTTTGTCTAAAACGCTGTTGGAAATATTCATAATGTACTGAGTATTTTGATGGTTCATCTGACATAGGTATCAGAACTTTGTATATATACCAACCTTTACCACTTGCAACTCTTTTGATTTTGTTACCGTGTTTGGTAAACTCTTTTTCCAAATATTTTATCATAATCAAATCAATTTATATTACAAACATATAAAGTATTTGTCAAAAACAAAAATACAGTAAGCGTTTTTAGACACTTTTATCTATGTAGTGGTATATTTGTACTCTTGTCAATAGAAAGTGGCTAATTTGCTATACTGTATTTAAAATTTATTTGTTCTCTGTTGAATTTTCTACACTTAGGTGGTATATTTGTACTCTTGAATGATTATAGTTGTTTGTAACACATTTTTTTAACTACAACTGTTATGTTTATTTTTACAAATACATTTTGCGATTCCTGCGTACTTTATTGTTGCAGTGGATAAATTGTCCATCCAATAAGAGAAAGTCGATAAAATGGGTTTACCATACATCAAATTTTGGATTTCTTGAAGTAGTGGAGAGGGGGGGGCGCCCGCAATAGGGGGGGGTGAGGCATCTGCCTCTAAATAACCTTGGACTATCTGAGGTTGTTCATTGTTCAAACCTTCTTGTCAAGATTAAACCCCTTGTATTCGTCAGAATAAGCCACTACGTGTCAGGAAATGCCCCTTCCTGCGTACTTTATGCCTTCGGTGGTATATTTGTCCATCCGAAGGAAAAAGTTCTAAAAAAAACACTACTGCTACTCAATTTAGTTGGTATGGTTCAACCTCAGTCATTGCTTCCTTGTATTGTTGTTCCATTGCAACGTCATACTCCTTTCTGAACTTTGGATTGATGACATACTGTACTGCGGTTTCCAAATCCATACCGTCCTTGACCAAATCATTGAACCAATACAAGAGTTCATTGTATAGTTGGTGTTCGTGTTGACCGTGGCGATGTGTTCTTAACCTATAGTTGATAACATCAACAATGGTCTCCATCACTTCTATCTTGTTGGTTTGGTTCATTGTTGATAAGAGAGTGTGGATACAGTTCAACGTACAGTCGTGTGAAGTGTAGAATGGAGAGTTGAACTTCATCGTCTCTTCAAACTTGTAGAGTTTCTTGTTGAACTGTGTCTTGTACTTTTGAAACAACTTCTCCTTGGCTGTCTTTTTGTTTTTGGAATCAGTATTGGATTGTTCAACACTGTCGTGTATCTCCTTTGCTACATCCTTCACTGTTGAGTCATAGGCTTGAATCAGTTCATCAAGTGTTGTGGTTTGGTCTATCTTGTCAATGTACCCTTGGAGTGATGTATCTAATTCCAAGGTTTCTATTTGGAATGGGTTTTGGTCTGTTGCTGTTGAACAGTACTTGTTCGTCAAGTTGTGTTTTTTGTTATAACGGTAGGTATACAACTCTACTAGATACAACATATCCAGTTCGGTATAAGGGTCGTACTTTCCAATGAATGAGTCGAGTTGGAAGTTAGGTTCTTGGTCTTGTTGTTCAAGTTGATTCAATGATTCCTTGAAAGGTTTTACCAACTGCCAATCTGCTTGGATGTAGTCCTTGAAAGGGTATTTCTTTGGATTACTGTTCAACAGTTTCAAGTAGTGTTTGTAAACGTCTACCAATAGTTGAACATACTCCTTGTCTGTAACCTCTGTCTTGTGTTTGGTTAGATAGTTGCAACATTTGAAGAAGTCATCCTTGATTGTTGAGTTACTACTGCTCTTGTAGCGAGCGACAATGTTACTGAGTGTGTTTGTTTCCATAGTTCATTAAGAAATTAAAAAAATTATTTTTAAAACTCTACTCTACTCTACTCGGTAGTTTCTTGTAGTAGTAGATATTGTTTACAGTTTAGTTTTTATTTTTATTTTAGTTTTTATTTTTATTTTAGTTTTTATTTTAGTTTTTAGTTTTTATTTTAGTTTTTATTTTTATTTTAGTTTTTATTTTTATATAGACGCTATATATATATAGCAAGCAACTTGTATTGATTATCAATATTTTAAGCCACTTTTTGTGGAATTTTTTTAACACTTTTTTAATCAATTTTTTGTAATTTTTTGTAAAAAATGTGTTAAATTTGATTCAATTTTTTGTAATTTTTTGTAAAAAAATAGTTTTAAAATGGCAATTTTGAATCATCATCAAGGTAGTCTTCGATAACAATTTCGTCATTTTTTTGTTGTTTTTTAGAAAAAAATGGTTTAGAAACTGTATTGTTTTTTTGATATTTTTTAACAATTTTATCAACTTCTTCAACTAGAGAATCCCATTTTGATTCTAGAGTTTCCTCAGATTTTTTGAAAGTGGGTGTTTCATCAAGAAGTAAATACCGAACTAAAGCACCACTAAGAGCATCGATTTGTTTTTCGGTACACTCTCTCAAAATGGACTTGAAACTACTTTTTGGAAAAGTCAAAAACTTGTAACCATCATTGTTGGCCAATACCGACCATTTGTCTTTTATGTTTTTCATACGCTTAAAAAAAAATATTGCCCAAATGGGGATAGTAGGAGTTATCACCCAAATGGACAATTTAATTTGTTATTTTTCAACCTTGTTTTTGGACTCCTACCTCTCAAAAACGGTTTGTATTCAAGTTTCTTTTTACACTACAAATATATATTATGTTTTTTTTCAAAAAAGATAAATGTAATATTAAAAAATGTTAATTTTTTTTTCTTACACCTATAAATATAACAAAAATAAAAAAAGTAAAAAAAAAATAAAAAAAATATTTTTTTTTTCATTTAACTAATTTCTAAAACAAATTTGAAACTAGTTTGTTTCCAGAAAAATAGTTTTATAAGTTTGTGTTTGTAACACCTCACCTTAACCAAGTGTGCTTTTTGGTTTTCTGCATTTGGTTTTGGTGTTGTGTTTTTAATCTATTTTTTTTAACAAAACCTAACTTTTTAACGATTGTGACTTGTGAACTTCAACACAAGTCACAATTTTTTATATTTTTTATTTATAAATATTTAACATTTTTTAAAATATTCTACTATTTATATATAAAAAAGAAAACCATATGGAAACTATCGAGCAAAAATCCATTATTTCAAACCTTGTGTTTCTAGAAGTCTGTGAAAACCTATATTCAAGTTTTCGCTACGTCTGCACTAGTGGAAATCCATCCGCAGCATATGACTTCGACATTACTGCTACTACACGTGATGGACGAACTGTGGTATACTCAGCAGAGGTGAAAGCAAGAAATATTCCAATAGACAAATACGATAGTCTCTTGATAGAAGAAACGAAGTTGATAGGAGTTGAACGTGAAGCACCTAATACCAAGAAATACTACGTGAGCATATATCCTCTCAACCGTATGGCAGTGTTTCACGATTTTGCAACGACAAGGAACTATCCAAAAACAACTAAAAAGTGTAGACGCAATAACGTGACTTTTGACTACATTGAAAAGGTTGTTTATGAACCAGCAATAACCGATTGTCTAAAAACCAAATACTAATGAACATTTATGAAACCATTTATCGTGAGGGAATTTTGAAAAACTTGATTCAAAACATAGGGAAACTTGAAGATGATGAAAACTTGAACGACCTTGAACAAGATATTTACTTACATCTAATGGAAAAGGGAAAAGAACAACAACTTCAAAAAATGTACGACAATGGACAGATAGTATACTATTTAGCACGAATCGTATCAAACCAAATACACAGTCACAACTCTCCCTACTACTACAAGTACAAGAAAAACAACAATGATGACAACATAAGCGTAGACGAAATAATAAAACTAGAAGATGAACGAAACAACAAACTTTGAGAATGAATATGCACCAGACTTTAGCATTTGGTCAGAAGATTCAACAAACATTACACGGTTAAAAAAAATCATATGGGACTTACCACTACCTGAACGAAGACTAATCATCTGTTATGCTGAGTGTGCAAGTCTAAGAAAACTTGCTAAACAACTTGGAATAGGCCAAACAAGTTGTTCCAAAAAAATCAAACAAATAAAAGAAAAAATAATCGCATTATACAATGGTACTTTTGAACTTGCTGATGCTGACAACAATTGCAGTCATCATAATTGACATATCGGGAATATCCGATACGATAGAAAACTTATTGGGTAGATTGTTAGGAATTCCAAGACTGAGACTCAAACTACTTGAATGTTCCTTTTGTGTATCCTTTTGGACAAACATCATATATTTGTTATGCAGTGGCAGTTTTGAAATATTTTATCTGTTTTCAACATTGATTTTATGTTGTCTAACCCCGCAAATATATAACATTATATACCTTATCAAGGATAATTTTGATAAAATTTTGGAAAAAATTAGATTTTGAAACATAATATAGATTATGAAACATTATAAAATACTACTAACTTGTTTGAATTATAGGTCTTTGACAGGGTGTGAATTATACAACTATGAGTTGTCACGTACCTTAAAGGAAATGGGACACGATGTAACAATAGCAGCACAAAATGTAACACCACAAGAAGGAGTGATAACACTCGATGAAGTCAATGAAAATGACTATGATTTCAGAATAGCGAGTCAAGAATGGTGTTTTCCTGAAAAATTCAATAATATTCCTTCTATAAGTGTTATTCACAGTGAACACCAATGGTTTGAAAAAATAATCAAGAAACCAAATATACTATACTATGTTGCAGTACGTCCTTCCATAAAACAATGGTTGGCAGAGGAAGGAATCGACAACTGCAAACTCATATGGAATCCATTTGATTTTGACAAATTCCAACCACAACCACAACCTGATTCAAAACAAATACGTATTCTATTTGCTGGAAAGTTGAATAGAACAAGAATGAAACCTATTGTTCACTTCACGGAGATATGCAAAAGAAATGGATGGAAAATGGTTTTGTGTGGTGAAGACCCATTCCATTTCTTAAAACAACATATGTCACAATATCCCAATGTCATTGAATATCATAAACCAACACCCGATATTGATAAACTATTAGCCACTTGTCATTATACCGCTGGAATCTATATTGGTAGAACGACAATCGAAGGTTGGCTTCAAGGTAAAGATGGATGGGTATATGATTTGGGACGTGATGGTAAATTGACTCCACCTGTTTTGATGAGAGTTCCAAATGACTTGACAAAGTTCGAACGACATAACGTAGCACAACAAATAGTAGACATATATGAAAGTAGCCTTGGTCGCGATGTGCAAATGTGAAAACTTATACATAAAGGAGTGGGTCGAACACTATCTTCATCTTGGTTTTGATACGATTATTATTTGTGACAACAACGACAATGATGGCGAACAGCCATCTGATGTTATTCAAAACTATATAGATTCTGACTCTGACAATGTAGTAATAGAAAACAAGAGAGGTATAACAAAACAACAATATCAACTTGAACTATACACCGAAATGTATGGAAAATACAAAAACCAGTTTGATTGGTTGGCATTCTTTGACATTGATGAATTTCTGATACTACACAAACATAAGACAGTTCAAGAATGGTTATCTCAACCTAAGTTTGATAAAACGGATATTGTTATTGTAAATTGGAAACTGTTTGATGACAATGGCCAATTATATTACAGTGATAAACCTGTAATGGAACGATTCACACGTGCTATTACGGATTATAGAATAACTGACCCAAGAGCCAAATGGCCAGGAAATGATGTTTTCAAATCTTTTGTAAGAGGTGGTTTGGATGATATATTGTATGGTCGTACAGCCCATTCTCCAGTGAATGACCTCACAACGAGTGATAACACTGGAAGAATAATAAAACGCGAAAATACCTACCATTATTCTTGCAACCACGAGGAAGCACAATTGAACCATTATATGTTCAAGACAATCGAGGAATACGTGAACAAGAAAAAAAGAGGTTATCCGAATCAAACATTGGAAACAGCACAAAAAAGACTTTGTTTGGATAGATTTTTTTTATTGAATGCCCCCACTGAAGAAAAAAAACAACTGTATTACAAACTCAGTGGAGACATAAAACCAAAAATAAAATATTTTAGACATACTTTAAAAAAATGAAAAATTATTTTAATGAAGAACAAATAGAAAAACTCAAAGTAGCAGAAACTTATTTCTGGTCGGTTAAAAACCTACAATGCAAGAGAGGAACAAGCCAACAACTAAACCAACTTGTATTTGATACGTATGTTGAAACGACAAACAACAGACCAAATATAAACTGGTGTTGCAGCAAGTGTGTATACGACTTCTTTTTGACAGTGGCGAATCTTTATTATGAATCGATAGAAAATATTAAACAAGCGGAAGAAAAAAATATTCAAGAACAAAATAATAACGAAACCAAATTGACTACAGTCAAACCCAAAGGAAGACCAAAAAAGAAAGACAACTGAGAAACGGTCATAGACATCAGGAAATGCCCCTTCCTGACACTTTCTTTAATCAAGGGTATAAATATATCACTGTAAAAAGAAAACCTCACAGAAAACAAATCTTGTGAGACTTTTTCAGTAACAGACTTTCAATTCAGTTTTGTGAAATTTTATATTTTTAATAAAAAGATATTTATGGTTAAACGAAATATAAAAACAAAACCGAAGGGTAGAAAACCAAAAGGTTTAATTCTAAAGTTAATGTGTACTGGTTATTCCAATGACCAGATAGTTGAATATTTGGTACAAGAATACAAGTATACCAAACATTACGCCGAATGTCTCGTCAGTGACTGTAAACTTCTAGTTGACAAAAAGATAGATGAACTTGCTGAGGAAGTGGCTTTGAACAACCTCAACAGACTAGAGGCAATAATCACCGACAACCTTGAAAATGGGAATGACAAAACCGCTTTACAAGCCATTGACCTTGAAAACAAGTTAACAAAAGTATACGAGACAAAAGTACAACTCAAGACAGACCCGAATGAACCATTTGTAATCAAACTACAACAATGAGAGAGATAATTTTACCACGTTTAGAATCTTGGCAGAAGGACGTATATGATGCTATGGAGAACAGTAGAGGAAGTAGGAAAAGGTTTGTGGTTAAGGCAAAACGACAAGTAGGAAAATCGATACTTGCCATTGTTCAACTTATCAAGTTTGCTCTCGAAGGAAAATGCACTTCAGTTTTGATTGAACCTACACGAGCACAGAGTCTCAGAGTAATGAAACAACTTTGTGATATGCTCGATGGTTCTGGAGTGTTGACAAGTATCAATCAAAGTACCTTGATTATCACCTTTTGCAATGGGTCAGAAATATTGTTCAAATCGGCTGAACAGAGAGAAGCATTACGTGGTTTCACTTGTAGCGGCTTAATGGTGATAGATGAGGCAGCATTCATAACAGATGATATTTTCTATGTGCTTTATCCAGTTGTAGATGCTTGTGGTGCTCCCATTCTTGTCATCTCAACACCATTGTTTGCTGATGGTGAATACTATAGACTGTTTACATCAAAAACCCCATTAATTGAATCATTTGATTGGAGTCAGTATGATACAAGCAAGTTTCTACCCCAAGAAACACTTGAAATGTATAGACAACAGTTGAGTGAAACAAAGTTCCAAAGTGAATACTTAGGACAGTTTATACTTGATGGTGGTTATGTTTTTCAAAACTATACTCAATGTATCGGAAAAAGCAATAAAGAACCAGTGGTTGGTGGTATAGACTGGGGAAGTGGACAAAATGGCGACTTTACCGTATTGACCCTAATGGACGAGGATAAGAAGGTTACAGATATTGTAGCATTCAACAACCTAAGTCCAAATGAACAGATTAACAAATTGGTACAAGTCATTAACTCACATAGACTTAAATCAGTTTTGGTTGAAACAAACAGTATTGGACAAGTATATTACGACTTATTGAGGAGACAAGTGACAACACCTATTGAAGGTTTTACCACAACCAATGACAGCAAGAGACAGATAATTGAGCAACTTGTTACAGCATTCAACAACAAGACTATAACCATTATAGATGATGCAGAGTTATTGAAACAGATTAGTCACTATGCGATGGAAAAGACAAGTAAGGGATATACCTACAACGGTATAAGTGGCTACCACGATGACTATGTTATTTCTCTGGCTTTAGCCTTTAACAAAGCAAATAACACAAATCAATATTGTTTAACGTTTTTATGATGTTTATTAAAAAAAATTGGAATGAAATCACTATTGCGGATTATGAAAAAATAAAGGAAATAGGAGAAAGTGATTTTACTGAACTTGATAAGGAAATCCAAATTTTATCTCTTTTAACAGGAGAAGATGAGGATAAGATACTTAATCTTAGCATTGAGGAATATGCTCATCTGAAGTCAGAATTACAATTTTTGTCTGAGTTCAACTTTGAAAAGGATAAAACACCAACACAAGTAATTATTCAAGGAAAAAAATTTAACGTAAACTATAATCTAAAAAACTATAGTATTGCACAATACGTGGATTTTGAACAGTTCAACAAAGCAAAAAACACTGCTGGAGTACTAAGTACCATTCTTATACCTGAAGGAGAAAAATATGGTGTTTCAGATAACGTTGAACTAATTCAAAACAATTTGCCTTTTCCAGTTGCACAGAGTATCTATTTTTTTTGGTACAGGAAGTCTCTAGATTCAATTCACAATTTGCTTCAGTCTTGTTTTCAGACGAGACTTCCGATGATGACGAGGATAAGACTGAGACTAAAAAAGTGGATGAAATGTATATTTGGTTAAAATTGGTGGATAGTGTTTCTGATATAACAAAATTGAACTGGAATGAGGTATGGCAATTAGATGTTTACTCATTCTTTACCTATTATCAATTTTCAATTATAAAAGCAAAGGAACAACAAAAACTGTTTAATCAACAATTAGGAAAAAAAGTATATTAAAAATATGAATGAATTTCAAAATTTATCCAAACTAATATCTGAATATGCTCAAAAAGTACAAGTAGTTTTACAAGAAAATCTGAAAAATGATGGTAGTGTTGCTACAGGAAAACTCATAAACAGTGTTAAAACGAACGTAAAATACAGCAATTTGGAATTTGAAGTGGTTCTAAGTGCTGAGGATTACCTCAAATGGGTAAACAGTGGAAGAAACCCAGGTAAACAACCTCCTACTGATGCAATATTGAACTGGATAAAAGCAAAAAATATTGTACCGAGGGAACGTAATGGTAAACTACCAACAGAAAAACAACTATCTTATCTGATAGCAAGAAAAATAGGAAGAGAGGGTTATGCTGGAACTTATGTTTTTGATAAAACGATTGAACAACTTAATGCACAATATATACCATTACTTCAACGAGCACTAGAAGAAGATTTTAAAATATATCAATTTGAAATAATAAATAAAATAAAATAAACAATGGCAATAACTATTAATCCTTCATCGATGACCATCCCTTACTACGTGGATGAGTTTGAATTCAACTATTCTATAGACAACACCATCGGTGGTACACTTTATCCTTATCGAATCAGTCCTCAACTTGTGTTGAACGGATACACCACAAATGAGGAAAACACTTCGGGTGTTTGTAAATTTCAAGCAGCAAGCAATAACCTAACTCAATCGGATAACTCTAATTTGAGAATAGGTGTACAACATAAACCTGATTTTGATGTTGAAGCAATATTTCAAGGTACTGGAGATTATGTCAATCACGCACTTGTTATGAGAACGGCACAAACAAGCAATATTGAATATATTTGTGTTGATGGTGTCTATACAAGTGAAATCGGTAATGGTGTAATCTACTGGCAGACAATAAAAGACCATCATAAGGTTTGTTTCAAGTTTAAAGAAGGTTATGATGGATACAAGATGTTCAAAGGGATTGCATCCATTGAATCGGCACGTGTATTTACCTCTGTCGGTTTTGAAATGTTCAACGACACAAGCATATATGAATGTGCAATTTGTGACGGGATTACCACAATTGGCGAAGGTGCATTCCAATATACAAATCTTGCAAAACTTTGGGTAGGAGCGGATGTAAATGCTATAGGTGCTAACGCGTTCTATGACTCTAACTTGACCGATATTTATTTTTATATTGGGGTTGAGACAGTAACTTTTGGTTCAGATGCATTCCTTGACATTGACCCAAGTTTCACCATACACTATATCGCTTGGATGGATGAAAAACCTGATTATATAGAGGAATTGGAAATAGAACTTGAGAGTGATGATATTCCTTATGCAGAAGATGCTCTGAGTGAAGAATATGATTATTCAATGGAAATGTTACTCTATACTGGAGTTATTGGTCAAATGAGTAGATATGCTGACTACAATCAAAACAAGATTGCTACAACCACTGACTTTTTCTACGTAACACAGAAACACGTAATATTTCAAGAGGAATATCCTATTTCAACGTTCGTAGGCTTGACAGTACCTACAAGAGGTAATGAATATATTTCATACAAGGTAAGGAGTCTTGAAAATATAATTTTTGAAGGCAGAGTCTATTGCAAAGGACAAACCTCAGTTCAAATCAGACTTGATGAAATTTGTGAAAACTATTTGGGAAATGAGGTTCCAGACCTATCTCAAACAATTGGAACTTATAGAAACTATGGTGTATTTGAATTGTTCTATTCATATGATGAGTGGGAAACCAAAAGTGTCTATGGCACATTTAGAGTTTTTGCCGATTGGACTTATGATGGGAACATCAAGAATGATATTAACACCATCGTAGATACATCTTTGACAAGATACGAAAGAGGCATTGTATGTTTCCAGTTGAAAAAGAATGAAACAGCAAACGTGAAGGTAATTACAACAAACCTAACCAATTATGATTATACCATTGCTGAAGGAGACTTTTCAGGAGAAACATTTTATGCAACAGTCTATCCAATCTATAACACAGCAATAAAGTATTACACGGTACGTATAACCAAAGGTGTGGAAACATTTGATTATGTCTTCAATGTTGATGTTGTTGATGGTACAAGTGAACACGCTACCTATGAACGTATCTTCTATAGAAACAAACTTGGTGGTTGGGCTTTCTTGAACTATAATAGGACATCAACGGTACAAGATAACTTCACTATCAGTACTTATAGTACATTGGATTCGACAAGTGATGCTCTGAAACAAAACCAATACAAGAAAACAATAGCACAATCCATAACTTGCAAAACCAATTGGATTCCTGATTCCAAGACTGAAATTGTTGCAGATGCGTTCGCTTCAACACAAGTTTATCTACAGCCATATACAACCTATACAACGGTTAACAGCACACAACTTGTCAAAGCAAACATTGTGAATACATCCAACAACAGACAGAATTTCTTCCGTAATGGCAGACAGTTCAACAAGTATACATTCCAAATACAAGTTGATACAACCAAGAAATTTATCTAAATATCGTACTTTTTTCATCAGAGGTAGAAATATACCACCACAAGTGAGAAAGTGTCAGGAAGGGCTGTTTCCTGTTGAATACAGAGACACAGTACAAGAAAACACCAACTAAATTGAATAGAAGTGTTGTTTTTTAGAACAGTGAACCCCCACAAGAATTGAATCCTGTGGGGGTTTGTTGTGTATATAAATAATAAAACTAAAAAAATAAGATT
>RHMF01002760.1_pt1 | contig 11888 bp, 11 predicted proteins | sample 5365151 | NCBI WGS metagenome assembly RHMF01 (sample SAMN10266501, study PRJNA497801) | feces metagenome | isolation source: feces | host: Bos taurus | place: China: Prairie of Fairy Mountain | collected 2017-08-14 | reverse complement strand
CGTAGGCAGATGTATATGGCCAAGAACACGGAGTGTATCCACGACAATACGGAGAATAATCTCGATATCTGCAAGCGGCTCATAAATCTGCGCCGTGAGATGGCGCAGCTGCTGGGCTACAAGACCTATGCCGACTATGTATTGAAGCACAGGATGGCTGGTAACGTGCGTCATGTGTATAAATTGCTCAACGACTTGATTGATGCTTATAAGCCAACGGCCGTTAAGGAGGTTGCAGAAATCGAGAAGATGGCCAGAAAAAAGGAGGGTAAGGATTTCAAGCTGGAACCCTGGGACTTCAGTTTCTATTCTCATAAGTTGCAGTTGGAGAAGTACAACATCGACGCCGAGATGCTACGGCCTTACTTTGAGCTGTCGAAGGTCATCGATGGTGTCTTTGGCCTGGCCAACCGACTTTACGGTATTACTTTCAAAGAAAACAAGACTATTCCTGTCTATCATCCGGATGTTAAGGCGTATGAGGTGTTTGATAAAGATGGCTCTTATCTGTCCGTATTCTATGCAGACTTCCATCCTCGCAAAGGCAAGCAGGGTGGTGCCTGGATGACGGAATATCAGGGACAATGGATTGACCGCAAGGGGGAGAACATCCGTCCGCATGTCAGCGTGGTGATGAACCTGACGAAGCCTACCGATGAGAAACCGGCCCTTCTGACGCTGGGTGAGGTGGAAACCTTCCTCCATGAGTTCGGTCACTCTCTTCACGGCATGTTTGCCAATACACGTTTCGAGAGTCTCAGCGGTACCAATGTGTGGTGGGATTTCGTGGAACTCCCGTCACAGTTCATGGAGAACTTCTCTGTCGAGAAAGACTTTCTGCGCACCTTTGCTTTCCATTACCAGACGGGCGAGCCCTTGCCTGACGAACTGATCGACCGTATCGTCAGGAGCCGTAACTTCAATGTGGCCTATGCCTGCATGCGTCAAGTCAGTTTCGGCCTGCTTGATATGGCTTACTATACCCGCAAGGAGTCGTTTGACGAGGATATCATCGCCTTCGAGAAAAAGGCCTGGCAGAAGGCGATGGTCACCAAGCAGTTGCCCGACACCTGCATGACGGTACAGTTCTCGCATATCATGGCGGGGGGCTATGCAGCAGGTTACTATAGTTACAAATGGGCTGAGGTGCTCGAGGCCGATGCGTTCAGCGTCTTCAAGAAGCATGGTATCTTTGACCAGACAACGGCGCAGAGCTTCCGCGACAACATCCTTTCGAAAGGTGGCACGGAGAACCCGATGACGCTCTATAAGCGCTTCCGTGGCGGAGAACCCACCATCGACGCGCTACTCAAGCGTAATGGTATCAAGAAAAAGAGAAAATGACTAAGGATATGAACGAGAAACAGGAGAAACTGGATCAGCGCTACTTGCGTATGGCGCGCATTTGGGCAGAGAATTCCTACTGCCAGCGCCGTCAGGTCGGTGCCTTGGTGGTGAAGGACAAGATGATTATCAGCGACGGCTATAACGGTACGCCGAGTGGTTTTGAGAATGTGTGCGAGGACGACAATAATGTCACCAAGCCCTATGTGCTCCATGCAGAGGCCAATGCCATCACGAAGCTGGCACGTAGCAACAACAACAGCGACGGCGCGACGATTTACATCACGGCCTCTCCTTGTATCGAGTGTGCCAAGCTGATTATACAAGCTGGGATCCGCCGTGTGGTGTATGGTGAGCAGTATCGTCTCACCGACGGTATCGACTTGCTGAAGCGTGCTGGTATCGAGGTCATATTTATGGATGTTAATACTGATAAATAAAGGACGATGAAAAGTAAGAACTATCGTTTTATGCCACTTTGGCTGGCTGTCTCGGTGGTCATAGGTATCTTGATTGGTACCTTCTACGCCAATCATTTCTCTGGTAACCGCCTGAACATTATCAATTCGAGTGGCAACAAGCTCAACAACCTGCTCCACATTATCGATGACCAGTATGTCGATACGGTCAATATAAACGACTTGGTGGAGAAAGCCATGCCACAGATTCTGGGCGAACTCGACCCTCACTCCGTCTATATCACGGCTCGTGAAGGGCAGATTGCCAACGACGACCTGCGTGGCTCTTTCTCCGGTATCGGTATTGAGTTTACGATTCGTCAGGATACGATTCGTGTTCAAAACGTCATTGGCAACGGCCCGGCAGAGCGGGCTGGTGTGCTGGCTGGCGACAAGATTGTCGAGGTGGACGACTCCGTGTTTGTCGGAAAGAAAGTGACGAACGAAGAAGCCATGCACCGTCTGAAGGGACCTAAGGACACAAAGGTAAAGCTCGGCGTCATCCGCTATGGCGAGAAGACCGTGCGACATATCACTGTTACGCGTGGTGAGATACCGACCAAGAGTGTGACGGCCTGCTATATGCTCGACGATGAGAGTGGCTATATCCGCATGAAGAACTTCGGCGAGAATACCTATCCCGAGCTGCTCATTGCTTTGGCCAAACTGGCGCAGAAAGGTTTCTCGAATCTGGTCATCGACCTGCGTGGCAATACAGGCGGCTATCTCGAGTCGGCTGTTCAGATTGCCAATGAGTTCCTTGCCAAGGGCCAGCTGATTGTCTATACGGAGGGTCGTCGCTATCCGAGACAGGAGTACAGGGCCGATGGTCGAGGCAGCTACCAGCGTATTCCGCTCGTCGTACTCGTCGACGAGAGTTCGGCGTCAGCCTCTGAGATTCTTGCTGGTGCCATTCAGGATAACGATCGTGGTACTATTGTTGGTCGTCGCTCCTTTGGTAAGGGCCTGGTGCAGAAGCCGATGGAGTTCTCTGACCATTCGATGATTCGGCTGACAATCGCTCGCTACTACACCCCCTCAGGCCGCTGTATCCAGAAACCTTATGCCGACGGAGAGGATTACGAGGGCGACTGGATGCATCGCTATCAGCACGGAGAGTTCTTCTCTCAGGACAGCATCAAACATACCGGTCCGGAATACCATACAGCCAATGGCCGTGTTGTCTATGGTGGTGGTGGCATTACGCCCGACACCTTCATTCCTGAGGACACACTGGGCATGACTTCCTACTATAAGGAAGCCTCGATGTCGGGACTCATCCTGCAGTTCGCCTACAACTATACCGATGAGAACCGCACTAAACTGAGTTCAATGGAGGATGTGTGGGAGATGGAACGCTACCTGAAGAGTCAGAACACGGTCGAAAAGTTTGTGGCCTTTGCGGAGAAGAACGGACTGAAGCGTCGTAACCTGATGATTCAGAAATCGCATAAGTTGTTGGAGCGTTTCGTCAACAGCCGCATTATCTACAATATTCTCAACGAAGAGGCTTGGACGGAGTATCTCAATCACGATGATCCTGTCATCATTGAGACGTTGCGTATCTTCCGTAATGGCGAGGCTTTCCCCAGTAAAGCACAAGTCAAAGGGACGAATGACGGCAAGGTGGCCATGATGTTCGACCATGCGAGCCAAAAGGCTCCAAAGCTATATTTCGCACATGCTTAAGGCAGACCTGCGGAAGCAGATGCGCGACAGGAAGCGACAGTTCACCCGGCAACAGCTGGAGGAGCTGTCGCTGCCTGTCATAGCCCGTATTCGTCCGTTGTTGCGTGAGGCCACTGTCGTTCTTTGCCCGATGAGGTGTGTACCCATGTCTTGCTCGACGAATTGGTGGCCGATGGCAAGACGGTCTTGCTGCCCAGAGTAGTTGACGACACAGTGATGGAACTATGCCGATATAGCGGTGAGGCAGACTTATGTGAGGGTGCCTTTCATATCCAGGAGCCTGTCGGTCAGCGGTTTACAGATATGAGCCTTATCGACACGGCATTGGTACCTGGTATGGCCTATGATGCCCAAGGCCACAGGCTCGGTCGTGGCAAGGGCTATTACGACCGTCTGCTGGCTGGTCTTGACTGCAGGAAAATAGGCGTTTGCTTCGATTTCCAGAAAGTGTCGGAAGTCCCTGTTGATGTGCATGATATCCCTGTGGATATCGTCGTTTAGCAGAAGCGGATGTCGACAATGACCTGACTGTCGACGGCTGCATTCAGTTTTTTCACGATATCTTGTTTCATCATCGAGAGGTCGGCTCTGAGGGCCGGACTTGTCAGGTGCACCCATAGCGTCTGGTTGCGGATGTAGACTTCTTGGGTGTAGCCCGCTACCATGTCGCCCATCACGGTTGGCCAGGCATCCACGAGGCGTTTCTGCAGCAGCGGTGTCTCCAGCCCCTGTGACCGCAGATTCCTCAGAATCAGTTCTCTGATATTCTTGACGTCTTTTCTGAACATACACTATTTGGTTACTTCGCCATCCTTGACGTGGAAGATCTGGTAGTCGTGGGATGAACGGCTGAGAATCTGGTCCAGATGGTCGCGGTTGGTGTCTGTGATGAATATCTGTCCGAACTCGTCGCCAGCAACCAGTTTCACGATTTGCTCCACGCGATCGGCATCGAGCTTGTCGAAGATATCGTCAAGCAAGAGTAGGGGAGTGGTGCGGTTGTTGGTGCGGCGCAGGAAGTCGAACTGTGCCAGCTTCAGGGATATCACGAAGGTCTTCAGCTGTCCCTGACTGCCCTCACGTTTCAGCGGATGTCCGCCCAAGGTGAACGTCAGGTCGTCGCGATGCGTGCCGTGCAGCGAGTAGCCCATGATGCGGTCTTTCGCCCGGTCGCGCTGAATGACCTCCAGCAACGGCCCGCGCTGGCAATGCGACACATACTCGATGGCCACCTGCTCTTTATTGCCTGATATCTGTTCGTAGTAACGCTGGAATACGGGTGTCAGCTCCCTGACAAAAGCGTCGCGTCGTTGGTAGATGCGCTCACCCTCTACGGCCATCTGCTCTTCCCAGAGGGCGATAACATCAGCGTCAGGTTCTTCCTCCATCTTCAGCATCGTGTTTCGCTGTAGCAAAGCCTTGTTATAGCGGTTCATCGATTCGATATAGCCATGATCATATTGCGAGATGACCACATCCATCAGTTTCCGTCGCTCTTCGCTTCCGCCTTCGATGAGCATCGTGTCAGAAGGCGACACCATCACCAGCGGTATCAGTCCGATATGCTCCGATAGCCGCTTGTATTCCTTCTTGTTACGTTTGAAATGCTTCTTCGTGCCGCGTTTCATGCCGCAGGAGATGTAGAGATCGTCCGAATAGGTGCCCTCCAGCATGAAGAACTCCTGGCCGTGGGTGATGACCTGCGAGTCGTTGGGGTTGACCGCAGAATGACAGAAGGAGAGGAAATAGATGGCGTCCAGCACGTTAGTCTTCCCCACGCCGTTCTGACCGATCAGACAGTTGATCTTCGGCGACAGTTCCAGCGTAGCGGTCTGGATATTCTTATAGTTGATGAGCGATAGTTTCTCGAGAATCATAGTGCAAAGGTACTACTTTTTGGGCACCGACGGCTCAGATTACACGGATTTTAACTATTTTACGAAAAAAAACTGCATAATCAGCGCAAAGCATGACAAATTTTTCGTAACTTTGCACCCGATTTTCGAAAATAAATACATAAAACATAATGGCAAATACATCAAATCAACAGCAGGCTGCACCCACAATGGAGCAGACCCTGAACCAGAGTGAGGCCTTCTTCCTGAAGTACAAGAAGGCAATCATCACCGTCGTTGTGGCACTGATTGTCATCATCGCCGGTGCAGTACTTTACAAGACTTATATCTCAGAGCCTAACGAGCAGAAGGCCAGCACGGCCATCGCCAAAGGTCAGGAGTATTTTGCTCAGGGCCTCTTCGAGCAGGCTCTCAATGGCGACAGCGCAAGCTTCAAGGGCTTCGCTAAGCTTGCCGATGAATATAGCAGCACTGCTGCTGGTAACCTGGCCAACCTCTATGCCGGCCTCTGCAACGCTCAGCTCGGCAAGTGGGATGCTGCCGTGAAATTCCTTGAGGAGTATGACGGTGCCGACGACCAGATGATTTCCCCTGCTGCCGAAGGTGCTCTTGGTAATGCCTATGCTCACCTGAACCAGCTCGACAAGGCTGTCTCTCATCTGAAGAAGGCTGCAGAGAAGGCTGACAACAACTCGCTTTCACCCACCTTCCTGATTCAGGCTGGTGAGATTCTGGAGAGCCAGGGTAAGAACGACGAGGCTCTCAAGCTGTATCAGACCGTGAAGGAAAAGTACTTCAACTCGATGCAGTATCAGACAATCGACGGTTATATTGAGCGCGTTTCTGCTAAGTAATCTATGGCAACAGCACTCCATAACCTCAGCGACTACGATTTCTCCAAGGTGCCCGACGCGTCGAATATGATCTTCGGCGTCGTCGTGGCAGAATGGAATCCTGAAATTACCGGTGCCCTGCTCGAGGGCTGTGTCAACACGCTCGAGAAGCACGGTGCCCTTCCTGAGAACATCCATGTGAAGACCGTCCCCGGCTCTTTCGAATTGATCTACGGTGCCCACCAGATGACGCTCAACGACGGCTACGACGCGGTGATTATCCTTGGTTGTGTCATCCGTGGAGAGACTCCTCATTTCGACTATATCTGTCAGGGTGTAACTGAGGGTATTGCCCGTCTGAATGCCACAAGCAACATTCCCGTAGTCTATGGACTGCTTACCACCAACGATCTCCAGCAGGCCAAGGATCGTGCAGGAGGACGTCTCGGTAACAAGGGCGACGAGTGTGCTGTAGTAGCCATCAAGATGGCTAAGTTCTGATTGTCGTTGGAAAGACTTTGGAATAGTAACTACTGTAAGGTGATGGCAGCGAATTTTACGCTGTTCTTCGCCTTTTATGTTTTAACCCCCTTGTTGCCGCTCTACCTGAGCGAGCATTTCGGTGCCCCGAAGGATGTGATAGGCCTCGTATTGTCAGGCTATACCATCACGGCATTGCTCTTCCGTCCCTTCAGCGGCTATTTTGTTGATTCCTTCCCCCGTCGTACGGTACTGATGGCGTGCTTCGGCGCCTTCGCCATTTTCTTTGCCGGCTATCTCGCGGCCTCCACCTTATTATTGTTTACGATTGTGCGTACGCTTCATGGCGGACCTTTTGGTGCGCTTACTGTTGCCAACTCTACGGCAGCTATCGACGTGTTGCCATCCAGTCGTCGTACCGAGGGCATCGGATACTATGGGCTGAGCAACAACCTCTCGATGGCCATCGCTCCCACCATTGGTATCTTCATCTACAAATATACCGATAGCTTCGAGCTGCTCTTCTGGCTGGCGCTTGTCGTGGCTTGTGCGGGCTGGCTCATCGATGCAACGGTCAAGTTCCCTGAGAAGGAAATCGTGCGCAACAAGTCGAAACTCTCGTGGGACCGCTTCTTCCTCGTTCGTGGCTGGCTGCTCGGACTCAATATGGTGGCCTTTGGCTTCAGCTTCGGTGTGCTGAGCAACTACCTGGCTATCTACGGCAAGGAGGTGATGGGCATCACGGGCGGCACAGGCACCTATTTCCTGCTCTGCTCCGTCGGTCTGATTGCCTCGCGCCTGCAGGGCGGCAAGGCGCTGCGCGAAGGGCGACTCACGCATAATGCAGGCTCAGGCATGGTTATCTCCCTTGTCGGCTACACTTTATTTATACTAATGCCTACCATCGCCCCGTCGTTCACGCTTGTCGGCTACTACGGTTCGGCCTTGCTCATCGGACTGGGCAATGGGCACATGTGGCCTGCCTTCCAGAACATGACCATCTGCGTGGCGCATAACAACCAGCGCGGCACGGCTAATTCCACCATCCTGATCTCGTGGGACATCGGCATGGGACTTGGCATCCTCGCCGGAGGCATCATTGCCGAATATCTGGGCTATGGCGCCTCTTTCTGGACTGTTGTCCTCGTCAATACCGCTGGTGTTGCTACCTTCTTCGCCGCCACCAAGGCCTTTTTCCTCCGACGGCGTCTCAGCGATAGTGTCAGGTGAGACCGGTTGCAGTCTCTGCCATGTCAATAAGATAAGAATCACAAACGACTTACAACTATGGATAGAACGACATTTTACCGCTTCTTATTAGCATTCAGCCTGTTATGGACCTTCGGGACGAATGCCTATTGTGCCTGCATGGGCATGGTCAGCTCTTCTTCTTGCTTATCAGCCGGACAGGAGAACGCGTCTAAGGAGATTGATGCTGTCGTCATCTGGACGAAAGACGGGAAATCCATGAGTATTCTTCTTGATGATTCTCCCAAAGTGTCCAGAATCGGGACGGATATCGTTGTCAAGTCTGAACGAGTGGAGGTCCATTATCCCTTGACCGACTATCTGAAATTTACATTTGAACAGAAGCATGATGGTAGCAATGTTGAGCCGGTCATTCAAGGAAATAGGATCTATATCCAGTTCTCAGCGAATCGTGCTGACATATCCAATCTGACGCCCTATGAAATCGTTTCGGTCTATTCGGTCAATGGAATGATGGAATTGTCCTCGAAGGCTGGTCCTGATGGGAGAATCTTCATTCCGAACCTGCCAAGTGGAATCCATATTCTGAAAGCAAATCATACAAACATCAAATTCGTGATAAGATGAAAAGGAATTTCTTGTTATTACTCGTTGTAAGTTGTTTGGTGGCCAGCGTGTCTGCCCAGTCATTCGTCATATACAAATCAGACGGCTCGTTCACAGACATTTCCGCCAATGAAGTGGACAGCATCGTCTTTGCCCCACAGGCTGCTGCGGGGTTCGGGAAAGCGAGTTTTGCCAATATAGGTATCGACAAGCTCTCTGTCGCAGGTGCCTCTTCCAAAAGCGGAAATGCGATTAAACTCGCTGCTGGCCAGTCCAACCGTGCTTATCTCGATGGCGGATTTGAGTGTGCTCATTGGGATATGTACATCAGGTTCAGATGCACCAATGGCGTTTCTTTCGTGGCGGGGAAAGACAATTCCTTGTTTGGTGCATGGTTTGACGTCAGACTTGAGAATGGGGAGAGCAAATATACCTTTTATAATAATGGGATAGGCGGCCCTTATTCTGCAGCCTTTAGCGGCCAGCTTGGCTTTGATCTCATGGAAGGTAAGACCTATACGCTGCACATCTTCTTTAACACGACAGATATCAAGACCGTCGGGTTTGAGCTGATAGGGCAGCAGAATGAGTTCTTTAGGCAAACGTTTGATCATGAGCCATGCTATGTCTATGGCAAGCCGTTCTTCTATTCCGATTGCGATTGTGTCGTCGATGCGTTTACTATCTCGAATCAGAGCTTCTACGACATTCGGAACGCGAAGTGTGCCGTCTGGGGTCACAGCTATGTGGATGCGAATTCTCTGGGCAGAGGCAGAGTCAACTCATTTACAAACCTCCTGGCGAATGAGCTTGGCGAGAAGCTGGTCTTCAATTTCGGACTTGGTGGTGATTCCTTTCCTGGTGTGCTGGCAAAGATGAAGAATGAAATGTGTTTCGTGCAAAACATAGAATATGGGCTGATATGTATCGGGGCAAACGATTTTAACCGCACTGCAGAGTACATGAAGCAGAAGGTAGATGAGATGGCAGCATTATTGAGAGATAACGGCATCACCCCGATCTTCTTTACTATATGCCCCATCAACCTGACGATTAATCCAGCATTTAGAGATACGAACGCCTATATCCGCGAAAACTATCTTTATGTGGATATGGAACAGGTCTTTCTCAATGTAGATGCCGTAATCGGCAACCCGACGGCCAGCGATATTAAGACAGAATTGTATTTTGACGACAAGGTTCACCCAAATGCGGAAGGGCATCAGATGATTTTCAATCGCATCAAGATGGACTGCCCGTTCCTGTTCTGACGCTGTCGGCTTGATTATCTCGTGCGACGACGGCACGCTGCGGCTGAACTTCCGCCCCCTGAAGACCGACGGGCACTTCTGTGTCGAGCGCTATGCCCTCGCAGTGTATAACGAAATCTGCATGGCACTCTATGGCCTCGTAGAGGAATGAGCAGAGCGTTTCAGTTGTTTCAGTTTCAGTTTGATTTTTGCGAGGTGGTTATGTTTCGAAATTCCAGTACTATTAATTATAACTATTTGATAATAAATAAGTTATATATAATATATATAATATAGGAGTGAGAAACACCCCCTCAAAAATCAACTGAAACAACTGAAACTGAAACGCTTGGTCGAATTAAGTTTCATCTAAAAAGCAGAATATCAATGAGATACGACATTTCAAAAGCGACTGCGCCCGCTATGTCAACCGTTGGCAAAGGCACAGAATGTATCAAACTCCTGCTCTCGCAGGCCTCAAAAGACATGTTCTAACCCATAGTTCCTATGTTTTTCCCTGTCTTTGGCGCACACATCAGTGGCGTGGAATTTCAGTATCTCATCCAGTTGGAAGGAACTTTTTGGTCAAATAACCTTACCTTATTCGCTGATAGGGCAGGCTTTTGGGTGGATAACACCATCTTACCGGCTAGGATTTTGTCGTCAAATATTTGGTGGTTTCCGGAGAAATGCTTAACTTCGCAAATTGCAATGCACGCTATTTTAATTTAATATACCAATTTGATTATGAAAATGAAAAACTTGTGGATGCTGGCTGCCATCCTTTGCTGCGGCCTTCTGATGACCGCTTGTTCCAACGAGGACAATCCTTCAACCCCTGAGTCGCCAACACTGGCAAAGGCGTTGCTGGGCGAGTGGATCTGCGAGATCGAGATTGATGAATTCGTGCCGGATGACCAGGATGTGGAGATTGGCCCCTCGGTTGACGGCTATGTGCTGACCTTCATCTATCATTTCAACGAGGACGGATCGTGTTGGAAGGAGATTAATCTGCTGAAAGACGGTGAGATCGTCTATCAGCCTGTGGATCGTTTCAGCACTCTGATGTGTAATTATACCATTGACGAGGGCGGCAAGGTGGTTGTGGAATATGAAGACAGCGAGGAGGGCGACGAGCTCTATTTCGACGGCACCAGTCTGACGGGAGTGTATAGTGATACAGAACTCGACCTGCAGCGGGCTACCGAAGCGCAGATGAAGTTCTATCAGGAACAGTCTGACGCCTGGCACGGCGGAGCTGCCGCCAAGAAGTATAAAGTGGCCGACTATAAGCCCAAGGGCGTGGACAACAGCCTGTGGATGAAGCAGCTGAGCGACGATCGTCTGGTGGCTGACCTTTCGTTGCCCGGCAGTCATGATGCTTGTACGGCTGAGGGCTGGAGCAATCCTTTCCTGAGCTTCGCCTACGAGATGACCGCCAAGTGTCAGGACCTGACCATCATCGAGCAGCTGAAGATTGGTGTGCGCGTGTTCGACCTGCGTCCGGAGCACGACCTCGATGGCAAGAACTACGTGCTGCGCTGCTGTCACGGTCCGGCTGGCACCAAGATGTATGTCAGCGATTTCTTCAAGACGCTGAAGCTGTTCCTGGCTGACAATCCCACGGAGTTCTGCGTCGTGACTATCGATCTGAGCGCCACCAAGAAGAAGGATGCCTGGGGCAAGGACTTCAACAAGCTTGTCAACAGCGCTGAGCTGAAGAGTTTGTTTGCTGACTTTAAGGCCCGTCTCACCGTCGGCGAGATGCGCGGCAAGGTGCTGATGCTCTCCAAAGAGGTGTATGCAGAAAAACCACTCGGCGGCTACTGTTACGGCTGGGATTCCTATCTGGAACTGGCGCAGCAGCAGAAGGCCTACATCACAGCTGCCGACGGCAGCAAGACGCCGCTCTGGGTGCAGGACTACTGGAAGGACATCACGCGCGAAAACAAATCCAAGGCTCTCGTTGGCATGCTGGAGGCCTCGGTGAAGCGCGACATGACCGCCGAGAAGCCCGCATGGGTCATCAACTATCCGTCGGCCTATCTCATCCCGTTCTCCGATAGCACGATCAGGGGGACAGGTCGCGTGATTCGCTCAAATGAGCGATCATGGACCTGTCCCCCTGATCGTTTCTCCTGATCTATTTTTTACCGTTACTGG